>Ga0302140_10004539_pt1 | contig 17669 bp, 9 predicted proteins | sample I_Bog_E1_1_FD_202095 | JGI IMG/M metagenome (GOLD analysis project Ga0302140, IMG submission 202095) | Peat permafrost microbial communities from Stordalen Mire near Abisko, Sweden - I_Bog_E1_1 | ecosystem: Environmental > Terrestrial > Soil > Wetlands > Peat | place: Sweden: Abisko, Stordalen... | reverse complement strand
CTACTACCACTGGCCTCACCCTTGCAAATGGTTTCCCAGTACCCGAGTCCGAGCAACCACCTAACTACGCGCTCGATCCCCACTACTCACTACCCTATGTGCAGGCTTGGAATATCGATGTGCAGAAGACGTTGCCCGCAGGCATCTTGTTGAATGTCGGTTACAACGGATCAAAGGGCACGCACCTCGATCTCACCAGCGCTCCACGGCCCACTACGCAGACCTATCTGAACCCCACGGCGACGAGCGGTGATGTGCTGTTTAACTTTGAACAAGGGGCGGCTTTCTCTAATTTCAACGCGGGCACTGTTCGCCTCCGCAAGCGGCTGCAGAATGGTATCTCAATGGGTGCGTATTATCAGTATTCGCACTCTATTGACAATGCTGGATCGATTGGCGGCACATCGACGGTGGTCGCACAGAACTGGCAGAATCTCCTGGCAGAAGAGGGAAACTCCAGTTTTGATCAAAGACATAAAGTTATCGGCGACTACCTCTATGAATTGCCTTTCGGGAAAGATAAGCGATTCCTCTCAGGCGGAGGCGTAGCGTCCAAGGCGCTCGAAGGCTGGTCCGTTTCCGGCAGCTTTACGTTTGCTTCCGGAACGCCGCTGACACCGACCTACGCATCAGCGACAGCAGATGTAGCGAGAGGCACGGCGGGATCGTTGCGGCCAGATCGTGTGCCGGGTGTCTCTATCACAGCAGGAGGCAACTCAGTGCTGAAGTGGTTTAACACAAGCGCGTATGCGATCCCCGCCGGAAACGGATTTGGTAACGCATCACGCAATTCGATTACGGGGCCCGGCACTATCACTAACGCGATGTCGCTCTCCAAGACTGCGCAGCTCGGTGACACTCGGAGCATCGAATTTCGAGCGACAGCAAATAATGTCTTTAACACCGTGCAATACTCCGGCGTAGATACCAATCTGGATTCCCAGACTGCGGGTCAGGTTACTTCAACGGCGGCTATGCGCCAATTTACATTTCTCGCACGGTTCCGTTTTTGAACAAGAGGATGATCAAGGTGCTTCAGCAACTACAACGCGGCGCAGCACTGACACTGGCTCTGCTCATGGTGATGCCATTCCCGGCATTCGCGGGCGGCCAACAATCTGGTTCAGGGTCGGACACGGGCTTCGTGCTGAAAGCCGAGTCTGACCTAGTGCTCACGAATGTCGTTGTCCGCGATGCCAAGACGGGTGAGGTCGTACGCGGGCTCAAGCAGAGCGACTTTACGATCATGGAAAATGGTAAAGCTCAGCGCATCTCCAGTTTTGATTTTGAGAGCGTGGATATGGCTCAGCCATTGAATGAGGCAACGATCAGTGGCATAGCTACGTCTCTGCAGAAGAGTTCGCCTGGAGTCACAACTCGTCCCGAGGATCTCCGCAATCATCGCCTGATCGTCTTCTTTTTTGACCTGACATCTATGCAGCCTGAAGATCTTGACCGCTGCGTAGAGGCCGCAAAAGACTTCCTGAATAATAAGCTGCAGCCTGCGGATCTCGTGGCGCTGGTATCGCTCGATACCTCGCTTAAAGTCGACCAGGATTTCACAACAGACAAGCAATTGTTGATCGGGAAAATCGGCCAGTACAACGGAACTGAAGGTACTGCCTTTGCACAGGGTGCAACCGCAAACTCAAACCAGGTGGAAGATGCCAGTGGCTACACACCGGACGAGAGCGAATATAACGACATCAATACTGATCGAGAGCTGTACGCGCTCCGATCCATCTCGCAATCACTCGGAAAGATCAACCAGAAGAAATCCTTGCTTTACTTTTCAGGAGGCCTGACTCGCGACGGCATTGAAAACCAGGCATCTTTGCGTTCGGCAATTAATGCCGCTGTACGAGCAAACCTTTCGATCTACAGTGTCGATACTCGCGGGCTACAAGCTATCTCTCCGCTCGGCGATGCCTCCACCGGAAGCCTGCGCGGCACGGGCGCATACAGCGGCGCCGCTATCCAGAATAATTTCAATGCAAATTTCGCATCCCAGGAAACATTGACCACACTCTCGGCGGATACGGGAGGCAAAGCATTTCTTGACTCCAACGATTTTGCGCCAGCATTCGCACAGGTGCAGCGGGACTCTTCTGCTTATTATGTACTGGGCTTCCACCCTGACAATCCACTTCGCGACGGGCGTTACCGCAAGCTGACCGTGAAGGTGAATCGCCCCGGAGTCAAGCTTGAATACCGTCCAGGCTATTACGCGCCCGCGGACTTCAAGCACTCCGGAAAAGAAGATCGCGAGCGCGAACTGGATGAGCAGCTAGCGAGTGATCTTCCGGCCACGGATGTCTCAATGTATCTCGAAGCTTACTACTTCCGTCTGGATGACAATCGTTACTTTGTCCCTGTGTCTTTGATCGTGCCAGGCTCACAGATTCCGTTCGTCAAAGGTGGCGACAAGGACAAGGCGACGCTGGATGTGATCGGTGAGGTGCTGGATGAAGTTAAGCGACCCATTGGGCAAGTCCGCGAGACGGTCAAGCTCAATGTCGATGGCCAGCAACAGGTGCGCCAGAAGAACATTCAGTATTCAACCAGCTTCAAACTTCCGGCTGGCAAATATCATCTGAAGTTTGTTGTCCGCGAGAACGAATCTGGCAACATGGGCTCGTTTGAGACGGATATCACGCTTCCGGATATGCGCAAGGTGCCCTTGAAGTTGAGTTCCGTGCTGCTTGCTTCAATGCGAGTTCCCGTCAAGCAAGATAAGACAGGTAACCCGATGATCCGAGACGGAGAGCAATATGTTCCCAACATCAGCCATGTTTTCCGTGTGGGTCAGCATCTTTACCTGCTTTATGAAGTCTACAATCCGACCCGCGTGAAGCCTACGGCCGACACTCCAAAGACCCAGAAAAATGCGATCAATCTGGTGACAAGTCTCGAACTAATTCAAGGCTCAACCAAGATATTTGAGACGCCCGTCGTGCAGGCCCAGGCACTGAATGTGCCTGGACGAGATGCCGTCGCTATCGAGTTGGATGTGCCACTCGATAACTTGAAGCCTGGTCCTTACATCGGGCAGCTAAACGTTGTCGATGACGCAGGGGGTAGCTTTGCCTTTCCTCGCTTTGCTGTCCTGGTGCGCGAGGCGGACACTGTAGCTATTCCAGCAACAGCGCCAGTACCTGTGAGCGACAGCGGCACAAAAAACATGCCTCAGCACTAAGCTCGCACTCAAGAAGTGTAAGGGTAGTTCTGAGGCAGCCACAACGGCAAGGGGAATGCTAAGTGGGTATGCCGATCACTCTCGACGGCCGGTGATCAGCCTGAAGAGAAATACGATCAGGACAGCACCAACAATGGCAATTAGGATGGTGTAAATCATGCCGCCCGCTGGCGAAATTCCCAATGCGCCAGCGACGTAGCCGCCAACAACTGCTCCGACGATACCGAGAATTAAATCACCAATCACCCCGTATCCAGTGCCCTTCATTATTTTGCCTGTCGCCCATCCTGCGATCAGTCCAACAATAATCCACCAAAGCAAACTCATCTCACCCTCCTTGCGGGTCTTTTCACCAGGCCAAAGCTCTCCTGGGTTAACGAAAATGGTCAACTTCTAAATAGCTCCAAACCACGTTGGTTTGTACTCTGAGATGTGACTGTTATGTTTAGGGATGCCCGGTTCACTTGAGGATTTTGGTATTTGATTCCCGATAGATCGAAGCCCGCGGAGATACTGTGCGTCGACTAGTCTGACACTAACGGCGTTTCGCTTTGTTTGAAGCCGTATGGGCAATGGCGGCAGCCTGATTTACAACACCAGCCCCGACGCAAATGGTACTCCTCGGTGAAGACCATGAAGGGTCCATCGAAATAGTATTCATCTGGCCGCGGCTCAGGAGCTACTTTTGTTTCATCTGAGATGGTTTCGTCGTCTTCCTGTGGTCGCAGAGGCATATAACTATTGTCTCCGATCTCAGATACTGCATTCGCGACAGTTGCAACTTGCTTGCGCAGAGTCACAAGTAGAATTGAGATATGACTGACCGACGATTGACGGTTTCCGCAGAGGAGCGAGCAAGAGGTATCAAGATTCTCCTGTTCGACGTTGATGGGGTGATGACCGACGGTGGCATTTGGCTCTTTCCTGCTCCGGCAGCAGTTAGCGAGGGTACACAGCGGCATCTCTCCGAGCATGAAGGCAAGGCCGGCTACGGATTCCAGTCGAGTTCCATGGTTGAGGCCAAGGGGTTTCACGCCCATGATGGCAGCGGCATTTCGCTGGCCCGTCTCGGAGGCATGAAGTGTGGTTTTATCACCAAACGAGTCTCCGAGACCGTTGCTTTGAGAGCGCGCGACCTTAAGCTTGAGTTTCTGTACATGGGGCAGTCATTCAAGATGAAGGCAGTTCGCGAAATCATGCAGCAGCAAGGCGTAACTCTGGAAGAAATCGCATTCGTGGGAGACGATATTATCGACCTGCCCGTACTGCGAGAGTGTGGGCTGGCAATCGCTGTTGCGAACGCCCGCCCACAGGTGAAAGCCGTAGCCCACTACGTAACGCAGAGTTCAGGAGGACACGGTGCGGGCCGCGATGCCGTGGAGTTTATCCTCCAGGCCAAGGGCATTCTGGATGAGGTCATTGAAGCTTACATTCATGAGCGAAGTCCGCTCGCCCCTGTCGTGGATACCACCAGAATTGGGAACTAATCTACTTTGGAATGCCTATAGGGTATGGATGCGGCGATGATGAATTTGGATATTTCATAATCGAGCTGCCATGCAGCATCTGAGTCGAAAGCGCTAGTGCAAATCGGTGACCGTGAAAATGGCCACCAGTGTTGCACTAGCGTATATGTAATACGGTTAAATCTGACTACTATCATCTGTCAATGTTGTCGGCGCTCCCACCAATAAAGCAACATCAGGTTTTGGCGATGTTTCTTCAGGTGGTCTCGGAGCGTGGGCCTTCTGCATTGAGGCTATAAATACATCCAAGTCGTATCCTGCGCCTCGCGCTGCTTCGACTGCTTCCGATACAGCATCATCTATTGCATTCAATAATGGTGTATTGCCCGTGTCGTGCTTTGCAATCTCCAATAGTTCAGATAATTGCAGCCAACTCATTAGCTCCTCAAAAAACTCCTTGTTGAAATAGGTTTTGCCATCTGCCTTGTTTATGCCGGCCAACCAGCGGACATCTGGATCAGTCCAAAAAACAGTCGAATAGATCGACTCCTGTGGTGTCGAGAGTGCATCTGAAATCCGAAGCAAAGCGCGAACTAATGCGGCGCAGCGCCACGTTTGCTGGCCTTCCAATCCAAAAGCGGCAAAGGCCAAAGCGAGAGCTTCGCGCAGGTGCAGTTCGTCAAAAATCTCCGTCCGAATTCCAGGTGCAGGGATCGCATCGAGGAAGACCCAGGATAGCGTGATCCCCCATGTCTGCAACTGCGTATCCGCGCGTTCCTCCGGGTCATCAAACAAAAGAATGGACGAGCCTGCTGTCAAGTTCGGAAGTTGAATCGACGCCTGGACCATTGCTTCGAAGACTTCCAGAAAACTCCGCTTTGATTCCAGAACTGGGGACTCATTCTCTTTTGAATGTTTGATGGCTTCAGGAGTGGCAACAATCACTTTTGTAGTTTGGTGGCGGAGCATCGCTTGGTCAATTTCGGCTGAAGCAATTTCCATGATCTGCTCAAAGCAGATCTCGCTCTTCTCGATGAAAGCAGCTAACTGGGGATCCGGCTTGGTTTCAATGGCGTCTTCGGCCAGATCAGAGCTTTCAATCTTGTCTTTACATTTAATGACTTGAGACGAAGCAGGTTTGGCAGGACCCTTCTGCTTCACGATGTCCGTGATTTCAACAACAGACTTGGCAGATCTTTCGGCTTTCGCAGAGATGCTCGCAAAGAGTTGTGCATTATCTGGGCTGATGACCTGCCGAAGTGCGTCGTGCAATGGTCCGAGGCGCAGCTTTGACAGAGCTTCATCTAAGCTTGGAACTCCGCTGCCGCCAAGAGCGCCGTACAGCGAGTCCCAAGGCTGTTCGGCTGAACTCCTAAGCTGCCTCCAGTGCAGCAGCACTGCATACTGGTAACCTCTCAACTCAATACGCATTCCGTGATCGTGCAGATCGGATGCGCGCCGGAGAAATTCAAGTCCGCTTGCTATATCGTGGTAGGCAACAAACAGCAAGTTATCTGCGGGTAGCGCTAGTCCGTCCGCGAGGCTGGTCTGCCGCAACATCCCCGTCTCCTTGTCCATTGCTGCAGCGGACATATGAATGCTTCCGCTCGTGCTCTCAAAGCGATTGTTGTAGAAGATGATGGCGCGTTGGTCATGGAGCCGATTTGAATAAACGAAAACATTCTCGTCGATCGTCCCATGTTCATTCCAGAAGTCATACAGAACAAAGTTGGAGCTTTCAGCAAAGAGTTGCCTGTTCTTAAGCAGCGGCGCGATATCGTGCTGATGGCGGGCTACTAGTCCTTCATTTGGAAACTCTTGAAGTTTGGCTGTTTTGAACTCCATACCGTAGCGCTCTGCATAGCCTTCGATCTGGCCGTGGCCGAACATTGGCAATCCAGGTAGAGTAGCCAGCAGGGTGCATGTGCCAAAGTACTTGTCTCCTGATCCGAACTGATCGATGGCGGTTCGCTCATCAGGATTACTCATGAAATTTACGTAGCGTTTGAGAATATCTGGATCGAACTCTATCGTTTTCTTGAGATAGGAGCGATACTTCGCATTCTCCTCATCGCGCAGCATATTCATGAATGCACTGTTGTAAACGCGATGCATCCCCAGCGTACGCACGAAGTAGCCTTCCAGAAGCCAGAATGCTTCTGCTAAAAGAAGTGTCCCAGGTACCTCAGCCGCAACACGATCCACTACCTCGCGCCAGAATTCATGTGGCATGAGCGCGTCAAACTCTTCCTGAGAGATTGCATCTTCCGCACGAGAAGGGATAGATCCGCCTGCGCCCGGCAAAGGAAACCACAATCGCTGGACGTGGCGCTTGGCAAGCACCATCGCTGCATCAAACCGAATGATCGGGAACTGGCGCGCAACATGCAAAATCACCTGAATTACATGCTCACGGACGTATGCCTTAGAGTAGTCGAGCTGCGCAGTGTCATTCCACGCAAAGGACGTGCCGTCGTTGCCGTGGTAGATGAATCGCGTCGTTCCATCATGGTGATACCGCACTCGAAACGCAACGGCAGCATCGCTCTGATCGTAATAGTGATCTTCAATCTTGATTTCTACACGGCTATCCGAAGAGATGTCGGGCCCGGCAAAACTATACACAGGAAATGGGCTTTCCGGCCGCGAAATGAACCAATCAGGATGCTCGATCACCCAAGGGGAGTCGATACCCATGTGGTTGGGTACCATGTCGCTTGCCAGCCGGATCCCGAATGCTGCTGAGCGGTCGCGTAGATTGGTGTATGCAGCGGTGCCCCCGAGATCTTCGGCGATGTTGTATTCCTTTAAAGAGTATGCTGAGGCAACAGCATCCGCCTGTCCTCTCAGCCTCTTGATCGTTCGCGAAGCAACGCTGCGCTCCCATAAACCAATCAGCCACAGTCCCGTGATGCCGCGACTCGCAAGCAACTGCAACTCCTCATCTGGGATGTGATCCAAACGATGAATATGGCGGCTATACTTTTGAGATAGCTGCTCCAGCCAGACATACGTGCTCTTTGCGATCAGTACTACATTCGGCATCCATGCCTGATCAACGCTGAAGGCCTCGTACTCATTCAATGGCGCCTGGTAGTCGGTTGCGTACCGGCGATGTCGAACCCCGTCAGGACCGACGATAAATTCGGAATTGAAGTCTTCCTGAAATCCGACGTACTGATCCCCAATAAATCCTTCGCCTCCAAAGCCCGGGGCGTTATGGCGGTACTTGTCTGGTGCTGGCGGGTTGAATAGCATCCAGATGGCTACGTCTTCTTCGCGGAGCACATCGATCGCGAGTAGGACGCGGTTCAGGTTTTTGCCAAGGTACTGGGGCCATCGTTCTCGAATGAACTCCAATTGTCCGGTAATGGAGTCAGGCGAGGCGAGCATCGGTGCAGACAGCGCTTCAAATAAGCTGCCAACCTCTGCGGAGATAGGGGGGCGGGTGTTGAGGTAATCGGGGAACGCCGCTATTACTCCCGGGTAGGGGGTCTGGACCTGGAGATACCGATCGTCGAATAGCTCTCGGAACGTAGAAAACGCGGGATTGATGTTCGTGAGCCATAGAAGCATTAGCTCTTCGAGCGCGGCTTCGCGGTTTGATAACCCGTCACTGCTGCCATTAAGCCACTCTGCTGCCGTCAATTTGCCCTGATAAACGGCTACAGAAGGGAACTGTTCTACAAACGCCAGCAAAAGGCGCTCCACCTCTGCCGCGCCGACCATGGAAGCAAACCATCCAAGCGCGTCCGTCAGCACCTCGGGATCAATTTCTTCACGATATCGCGCTACCAAGGCATGGTTCAGTTCGTCGATCATCCCCATGGCAAAAAGGGCGCCCGCGTTGACCGTGTTCTCTACATTTGCCTCTATCTCGCGGGCCTCATTGAGTTTGGTTGCGAGCTTCCTACTTGCAGGTACGTTCGCGAAGACAACATTGCCGGTGTAGCTGAAAAGTAGTCCGTCGAAATCAAGTTTTTTTCGAATCGCTCGGGAGATATGAAATTCCATTGCAAAATGCTCCAGTACCGCGGCTTGCTGTCAGGTTCACGCCTCAGAGCGTACTCGCGCTGAGGATAAGGAAAGATGATGCTAGAGTACTGCCCGCACTTCTGTCTCGTACAACTTGTTTTCAAGAGTCCAAGCCAAGACGCCGGGTAAAACCGCCAACCGGCCATAAATTGCTTTCAGAGAATCAGATGCTGGAAAGGGAACTAGGGGGTATATCTCATTAACGAGTAAACCGGTGCGCAAGGAGCCAACTGATTACAGAAAAATCCAGCGATGCATGGATAATTCACAGGAGCCAGCTATCGAGGATTGCAGAGGACACCGGCACAGAAAGATACGATTCTGCATGGGAATAAGGAGTACCTAACTAAAAACTCGCCTGATCTGACACTAAATCTAAGAGTGCCTCTGTCTGAGCGAAGATTGCTCCTTAAGTCTTTGAAAAAATATATATTTAAGAATATTTTGTACGCAGTAGACGGACTTGAGTTGAATCTAATACTTTAGCGGCCGGATAGCCACGGCAAGTTGATATTAGGCGTTAGCGTAGATAATCCAATATTCGAATAGCGTCGCTAAATCTGCGATGTACCGAGGTCGTGTTTTCCGGCGAGTGCTCATGATTGACCAGACGTTTTAGTTGTTAATGTCGGATAATAATGTACAGTTTTAATTGCACGTGTCCGGTTTGCATCGGCATGGGCATTGCGCATGGGATTTGCCATGGAACTGTTATTTGGTGATTATGATGTTCAGGAGTAATTAAAGAGGAGACGGATGCCCATGCGACCTAAAACCGCTGTGCCCTTAGCGCTTAAATGCGCTCTCTTCTTCTTGGCTGTCTCCGTTTTTGCTTTCGGATTGAATGCCAAGCTGTCGCTATACAGAACACACCAGTCTCCAGATACCGTCGCTGCCGCTAAACTCACGACAGAAAAGCGGACTGCCCAATCCACCATAGTCTTGAAGGTCGTCAGAGAACCTCTAGCATCGTTCGAGATTTTGCGGTTGATGGCTTTTGCGGTCTTCCCAGACGCGATTTCTTCTCCTGTTTCCGGGCTTCATCAGGCCAAGGTAAGTCTGTGCAGTCCTTGCAGGTGCGACTCCCTAAGCTCATCGCTCGTGAACCGCCCCCCACCTATGCTCTCCTAAAGATATTCCTGGCTTGAAACCCTGAAGAATACTGCGAATCTTCCTGTCCAGGGTGCCTTTCGAGCCCAGTCCAAACTCTCAGGGATGCACGATGGCATTTTCGCCTGTCGCGGGGCGGAGATGCCCTTTAAAGGTGGTCTCAGATGAAGAGACAGACTATTCAAGAACATCGATTGGTTGGACAGTCGATAGGTACAGCAACATCAGTGTTACTGGTTGATCCCGAACCCGATCTGCTTGATACGAGGTGTCGCTTGATCTCTTGTAGCCACATTTCCGTCCATGCAATCGGCAATTACGCCCAGATATATCAACTTTTAGAACTTGATGGCTACAACCTTATCGTTCTCAGTCTGCGTCCGAATGAAATCCAAGCATGTCATGTCGCTGAGTATGCACGACGACGCTGGCCAAAAGCCAAGTTGCTACTGCTTGGAGAAAGCTGTGGTTGTCTCGATGATCCGTTGTACGACGAGATCGTGAATCCCTGCGGTAATTCTGCTGGATTCATTGAAGCAGCGGAACGTCTCTTGGAGTCGACCCGTACTGGTCGGATCATTCCAACCGTTCCATGGTATTGATTCAGAAGTCATCAGCCGGTTTCTGATCCAGAAAAGCACAAATAACTCAAACGTGGAGATGTCTTTGCAATACCGAAAAGGGAAAATTTGGCGCGGCTCTCCAGTACTTGTTATGGCGCTGGCGTTCCTTTGCTTTTCCCTTTTTGCCTGGGGCACCGGATACAAGCTGTCTCTTTACAAAGCGTCAGCTCGGCGTGAATCAAGTATGCCTGAGGCAAAGCTACTCTCTCAAAAGGAGCGGCCTTGCGTAAGTACGAGGCTTCAGTTACGGGTTCCCCACAAGAAGCCGTTAGTGCTCACGTTGATGGTATTCCAGATAACCGTCTTTGCACCGGGGCTAATTGGTTTTTCACTCACAGTTCCCCTCTCCGTCAGAGTTGTCAAAGACTTCCGCAAGATTCCTACGGTCTGTTCACGGCCACCTCCGAGCCACCTTTAGCGCAATCCTGCCGGCAAGCTGGAAGTGGATAACAGCCATTTAGGTCTCCGTCACTTGCCGTATCTATGGCTTGCTCCTCAGCCCTCAATCAAGGTGGTTCAATGCATCGCAAGCACACATTTGGGATTACGGTTTTTGTCTGTCTTCTCTTGGTCGTTCTAATTTTTGCCCTCTTACATCACGGCACCAAAGCTCCAGCCGAGCAGCCAAGAGCTGCCGCCGTCGTTGAAGTGACGCGTGGCGCGCTGGCAAGTTCATTGACGGTAGCCGGTCAGTTTCAGCCCTATCAAGAGGTCGATCTTCACGCGAAAGTGTCCGGCTATATCCGTCACATCTCGGTCGATATTGGAGACCGAGTGCATCTGGGCCAGGTGCTTGCGGTGCTCGAGGTGCCTGAGTTACAAGACCAACTCTCAGGCGCTCAAGCCGACGTTCGGCACAGTCAGTCAGAGATTACCCGCGCCGAAAGTGAAGTCGTAAGCGTGGAGTCGAAATACTCCGCACTACATGCAGCATATACTCGGCTCACCGAGGCATCCAAGCAGCGGCCAGGTCTGATTGCCGAGCAAGAGTTGGATGATGCGCGCGCCAAAGACCATGAAGCTGAGGCTCAGATTGGTGTGGCAAAAGCTTCGCTTGATGCTATGCAGCAGCAGCTTGGCGTGTCGCGCGCGGCCAGCCATCGGTATCAAACGCTTTCAAATTACGAGCAGATCGTCGCTCCCTTCACGGGCGTTGTGACAATGCGCTACGCCGATACGGGTTCTTTGATACAGGCGGGACAAGAATCCAATACGCAGACGATGCCCGTGGTCCGAGTGGCCCAGAGCGACTTACTCCGTCTTCGTATGCCTGTACCTGAAAGTGACGTCCCTTACATTCAGGTTGGCGGAACTGTGCAGATCAAGGTTAGTGCAACGGGCCGAGTCTTTACGGGCAAGATCATTCGCTTCACCCGCGCACTAGACACGAATACTCGGACGATGCTGACGGAGGTGGATGTACCCAACGACGATCTTGTCTTGAGTCCTGGCATGTATGCAGAGACCAACATTCAGTTGCAGCAGAAGACCGACGCTCTCATTCTTCCAGCACAAGCGATCGTGCAGAACGGCGATCAGGCTTATGTGCTTGTGGTCGATGCGGCAAATCAAGTTCAGAAACGTAACGTTTCACTCGGTATCCAGACTGCCAACAAGGTGGAGATTATCGGAGGTCTGCAAAGAAGTGAACGTGTCATTGCCGCCGGGCAAACGAACTATCAGGAGGGCGAGATTGTGTCGCCTCACGCAGCGTTCATCCCAACTGCCGCTCAGGAGGTTGGCCAGTAATGTCTTCTTTCGCTATCAAATTCCCCTTCTTCATCTTGATGTTCTGCCTGATGGTCGTCGTTGTCGGTACAGCCACAGTAAGCCGAATGCCCGTCGATCTGTTTCCTGAGATCAATATTCCGGTCGTTGTAGTGGCAACGTTCTACTCCGGCATGCCACCGCAGCAAATAGAAGCCGATATTACAGACAGCTACGAACGGTTCTTTACGCTAGGCAGCGGCATCAACCATATTGAATCGCGCTCACTACCGGGCGTCAGTCTCATCAAGATCTACTTCCAGCCTGGCACGGACGCGAACGCGGCAGTTAGCAATATCTCGAACTTGGCGATGGCAAACCTTCGTCGTCTTCCACCCGGAACTCTCCCACCTGTGGTTCTGAAGTTCGATGCATCCAATCTACCCGTCTGCCTGGTCACCCTAGAGGGCCAGGGTCTCAACCAAACCCAGCTTAAGGACCTCGCGCAGTTCTCCGTCCGCAACCAGATCGCAAACGTGGCGGGCGCTTCCGTTCCACAGCCGTACGGCGGCAAATATCGTCAGATTCAGGTATACGTCGATCCCGTCAAGCTGGAAGCCCACCAACTCTCGGTGATGGACGTTGTGCGATCTGTGAATGAGTCGAACCTAATTCTTCCAGCGGGTGATGTACGTATTGGGACGAAAGACTACAACATTTATGCCAATAGTCAGATTCCGGTCGTGCAAGAGATCAATGCCATGCCGATCAAGACGGATAAGCAAGACCAAATTGGCGAATCAGTCCTTATCGGCGACGTGGGTAAAGCTGTTGATGCAGGCCAGCTTCAATACAACATCGTCCGAGTGGACGGCCAGCATTCCGTTTATATTCCAGTACTCAAGCAGGGCGGCGGTTCTAACACAATCAGCATAGTAAATGGCATAAGAGAGGCGGTTAAACACCTACTCGATGTTCCAAAGGCACTTAAAACTGGTGTCGTCTTTGACCAGTCTGTCTTTGTAAAGATCGCTGTCAAGAATGTCATCAATGAAGGCACTATAGGTCTGTGCTTGACAGCGCTAATGATTTTGCTGTTTCTGGGCAATGTAAGGGCAACAATCTCCGTACTGCTCTCTATCCCCATTTCATGTCTCGCCGCATTCATTGCTCTTAATCTTGGCGCCAGCACAATCAACACGATGGTGTTGGGTGGCATAGCGCTCGCACTCTCCCGCTTGATCGACAACTCAGTTGTCGTGCTTGAGAACATCTTCCGGCACATGGAGATGGGCGAGGAACCGGTTGAAGCCTCTAGGAACGGCGGCAAAGAAGTACAGTTAGCTGTTCTGGCAGCGACCTGCAGTACTAGCATTGTCTTCTTTCCTGTCATCATGCTCGTGGGCGTGAGTAAGTACCTGTTCACGGCCTTGGCGCTTGCAGTGGTTCTGGCGTTGTTTGCTTCGTATGTCGTTGCCATGACTGTCGTACCGCTCTTTTGCGCTAAGTTCATCCGCCTGGGGCCAGAGCATTTGCACACCGCTCATGCGGCTGGTGACACCGCCGAACCGGCTGTCGAGGAGGTTGTCTCGGAGCAGTTGGATAAGCGTCCAAATCTTTTCCGTAGAATAGTCACCGGCTTCAATCGGCTCTTCGAGCGGTTACAACAGACTTATGAGAGGGCTATCACCGTTTGCCTTGACCGGCCGGTCCTGGTCGTATGCAGTTTCGCGGCATTCGTCCTCCTCAGCTTCGCATTGTTTCCTTTGCTGGGCATAGCGTTCTTTCCGCGTACAGACCCCGGCCAGTTTGTGGTCAATGTGAAGGTTCCACCCGGCACTCGGATCGAAGTAACGGATGAGTACGTAGCCAAGATGGAGAAGGAGATTCGTGACGTAGTCTCGCGGGAAGATATGAACATGATCGTTTCAAACATTGGCATTACGCCTGACCTTTCTGCCATCTATACCAGTAACTCCGGTATGCACACCGGCTTCATTCAAGTGAGCCTCAAAGAAGATCACAAAATCAGCAGCTTTGTGTACATGGAGCGATTACGAGAGAAGTTCGCCAATGACTTCCCAGAGGTCAACGCTTATTTCCAAACCGGCGGTCTGGTGGACTCTGTTGTGAACCAAGGACAGCCTGCACCGATCGACATTCGTATCGGTGGAAGCGATCTTGATCAGACGTATGCATTTGCACTCTCTGTTGCAGCAAAGGTAAAGAAACTAAGCTCCGTCAATGATGTTCTTATTCCCCAAGACCTCAACTATCCAGGCCTCGAGTTGAACATCAACCGCGAACATGCAGCATTGTTAGGCATCTCACCGCAGGCGGCAATTGATGGAGTGATTACGGCCTTAACATCGGATACGATGATCGCGCCTAGTTTCTGGGTCGATCCAAAGACAGGCAACAACTATTTCCTTAGCGTTCAATATCCTGACAACCAAATCAAGACACTTACCGACTTCAAGCAGATCCCTTTGCGGGCACCTGGCTCTACTACAACTACGCCTCTCGAATCACTGGCTTCCATCAAGCAGATCAATACGCCAACCGAAGTTGACCACTACCAGCTGCGTCGCAGTTTCGATATCTACGTCATGCCGAAGAAGGAGGACCTGGGCACAGTAAGCTCGCAGATCAACCAGGTTCTCAGAGGGATGCAGCACACTTCAAATATCACAGTCGCGCTTGGTGGGGCCATTTCTGACATGCGTGATGCTTTCAAGAGCTTCGGCATCGGACTGATACTCGCTATCGTACTGGTCTATCTCATCCTCATGGCGCAGTTCGCGTCCTTTTCTGACCCCTTCATTATTCTTCTGGCGATTCCTCCTGGGCTCTCTGGAGTTGTTCTATTCCTTCTGGTTACGGGAACGACGCTGAACGTCATGTCTCTCATGGGCGTCATTATGATGACCGGAATTGCTGTGTCCGACAGCATTTTGATCGTGGAGTTTGTTGGCAGTCTGCGGGCACAGGGTCGTCCAATCAAGGAGGCACTTGCCGAAGCCTGCAAGGTTCGTCTGCGACCTATTCTAATGACCACACTGGCGACGATCCTTGGCCTGATCCCGATGGCTCTGGCAATCGAACCGGGCAGCGAGCAATATGCTCCGCTAGCAAGGGCGATCCTTGGAGGGCTCACCGTCTCAGGCATGGTCACCGTGTTTCTGGTGCCAACTGCTTACCTTCTCATCCACCGTAAAGAAGCAGAAACGGATACCGCTACCGAAGGTTCCGGGGAGATGGTTCATGCGTAAAAGAATCGCAATCCTTATAGAGCTCTTGGCTATCAGCACATCCCTTCCTTGCTTCGCACAACAGAATGACGAGCTACCATCAGCTCCTGAAGCGATTGCATACTTCACCCTTGGGAGCAGCATGCAAGTTGCTCCTGGGGGAGATGTACGCGAAATCCTCACAAGACAGCAGGCAGAGGAATTAGCGTTGAAGAATAATCCTCGAATCAGCGTGGCAGCCTTGCTTGCACTAGCACAGAAACAGGTTGTACGAGAGACGCGATCGGCAGAGCTTCCAAGCCTATATGGCAATGCGACTGCGGTTGGTGCAGAGGAGGCAAGTCGTTTGTCCTCAGGTGCATTGTCTGCCTCCCGTCTTTTAAATCACATAGGAGTAGGTATTCAGTTGAGCCAACTCGTAACTGATTTCGGACACACGCACAACCTTGTGGCCTCGTCGTCTCTACAAGCAGAGGCAGCAGAGCAGAGCGCGGAAGCGACAAGAGAAGACATTGAGCTCACCGCCGATCTTGCTTTTTATAGCGCGTTAGAAGCTCAAGCCACTCTGCGGGTTGCGCAAAGCACTGTAAGTGAGCGCCAGAGTGTTGGTGATCAGATAGATGCACTTACCGCCAGTAAGTTGAAGTCAACGCTCGACCAGAGCTTTGCCCAGGCTAACCTGTCGCAAGCAAAGTTATTGGTTCTGGATTCGCAGAACCGGGCCGATGCTGCAATGGCGGCACTCATCGACATACTCGGATCGACCACAGACCATCATTATCACTTGGTTGATGATGTTGCGCTTCCATCGGCAATCGCTCCTTCGGCTGAGGCTGTAGTTTCGTTGGCGCTTCAGCAGCGACCCGATCTCAAGGCCCAGCAGCTAGCTCATGATGCCGATGTCCACTTCAGCAAGGCTCAGCATGAGCAGTTGCTGCCGACGATATCTGCATCTGGAGTTATAGGCAGCACGCCGGTAGGGTCCAGCACCTACTTCGATCAGAATTGGTATGGAGCGGGGGGCGTCAACGTCAGCATCCCGATCTTCAACGGCTTCAAGTTTCACGCCGAAGCTTCTGAGGCAGATCTTCGGGCGAAAGCTTCCGATGAACAGAGCCGGCAACTGATCGACAGGATCGTCCGGGATGTAAGAACTGCGTGGCTGGCTGCCAACACGGCGCAGCAACGGATGAGCGTCACCGCACAGCTACTTAAACAAGCGAACATGGCAGTTGAGTTAGCACAGACACGCTATCAGCTAGGACTCAGTTCCATCGTCGAACTCAGCCAGGCTCAGCTTCAGCAGACACAGGCTCAGATTGCAGATGCCAACGCCCGCTTCGAGTACGAAGCCGATCTTGCCACGCTGCGGTTTCAGAGTGGTTCTCAACCGTAGCGCGACGAGAGGTCATCATGCCATCCGAATTGAAAGTAACGAGAATACTATTTGCAACAGACTTTCTGGAGAGTTCCCGTCTCGCGCTGGATTACGCAGTTGCATTTGCAGAACACTTCAAGGCAACAATAGTGATGCTTCATGTGATCGAGTTCTCACAGGCAGCTAGAGAGGTTGAGGTGGAGCGCCCAGGACAAACCATGACCCGCAAGTTCGCTAAAGAACGGTTAGAGACCCTCGCCGCTAGTGTTCGTCGGATTGGTCTGCCGGTAGAAACGTATACAGAGGATGGGCTCCCCTGTAAAATCATCCTGAGCGCCGTCGAAAGATACGAAGCGGATCTTCTGGTTTTAGGTGTCCACGGGGTTCATCGCGGAATTGAGCACCTTCTACTCGGCTCAAACACAGAGAAGATCCTTCTTGCTTCCAACTGCCCTACTCTGACAGTCGGCTCTCAGGTGCTTGCCGGGGTTGACCCAGAGCTGCACCTCAACGAAGTCATTTACTTTTCCGATTTCACACCGGAGGCAACGGCGGCGGCTCCATATGCCCTGTTTTATGGCAAGGAATTCGATGTCCCTGTGGAGGTCTGTCAACTTCTACCAGCAATTACAGAGAACAACGAACATCTAAGAAATGAACTAGCAGAAGAGTATTGTGCCAGAATGAAGCAAATACTTCCAGAGAATGACTTGGACTGGTGCAAGCCAGCATTTCAACTGGCACGAGGAATGGAAATTGAACAGATTATCGAGCGAACTCAAGGGGAGCGGGCGGGACTTATAGTACTTGGTGTACGTACAGAATCCCAGCTTGGGCGACACCTCCATACGAGCTTTGCTTACCACCTATTGGCAAAGGCCACTTGCCCTGTCCTCACGATTC
>Ga0302140_10004534_pt1 | contig 17678 bp, 12 predicted proteins | sample I_Bog_E1_1_FD_202095 | JGI IMG/M metagenome (GOLD analysis project Ga0302140, IMG submission 202095) | Peat permafrost microbial communities from Stordalen Mire near Abisko, Sweden - I_Bog_E1_1 | ecosystem: Environmental > Terrestrial > Soil > Wetlands > Peat | place: Sweden: Abisko, Stordalen... | reverse complement strand
CCCAGAGGAGCGAACGGGCAGTACCAGTTCCAATGGAGCACCGATCCGACGCTGACCACCAACGTGCAACTCTCATGCAGCGTGCTCGGTGCCTACTGCCCAACCTGGACCGCGAACTCGACCACGCAGTCGTTCAACTTTCCGGTGAGCGGGCTGCCCAACTCGACGACCTACTACTACCGGCTGGCGGGTTACGACCTGGACAACGGAAGTCTTTGGAACGGAGCGATTTTGAGCTTTACCACCCAGTGATTCTTGGGGAAACGGACTGTACCGCAGACAACCCCACAGGCCTTCTCGCTGGTGCCGGTTTTCCTTGTGAAGATTCGGCTCGACACGAGTCCGAGAAGGACACTCCGCACTCACTGGCGCTAGGCGAACACAAGGCGAATACGCTACGCTCTCGTTTGTGGTCCTGCGAACGTGCACAGTTGCGGTAAAGGATCTTCTGGACGTTGAGCACTCCATAGAGGTCAGCGCCGAAACACTCTATGAAGCGATCGCTACCGCTCTCGCGGCGTTGCAGCAGGACAGCTGGGTAGGGGAGATCGGTCAGGGATTCGCAACGGTAACTGTTGTTGTCCAGCAGCCACCCGTAAAGCACGAAGTCAAAATGAAAGACTTTGTCTCATGGCTCGGACGCCAGGGACGTTCTCCCGCAGAGGTCGTGCTGAAGCAAAAGCTGGAAAGAATATTGGGCAAGATAAACCACGGAAGGACGTGACCGAAAAGGCTATGCAAAGAATTCAGCGGGAAGCGATCTCCGAGGTTTCACTGACTCGGAGTCTGAGCCACTTTGTGGGAGTGCTTAGATTGTCCCGCTTGCGCACCACCCGTTTTCACGGAGGAGTGTTGCCTGGTAATCGCACCTGGCGCGAAGGGGTCCTTTCCTTGAAGCACCGAAGATGCAACGAAACTAACCAGCATCATCCCACTCAGGAATCCCCACACGAGAACGACGGGCTTCCAAGGAACGAGAATGTACATCGCAGACCTCCTGGGACGAAGAGCGGCTCACGATTCCTCTATTATACTGCGAAAAATCAGACACTTTTCGTGCAGATCTAGCAGATCTAATTGAATATCTGGAACAGGGCGGCGATCTCTGATGTCCCCCGCTCTTGTATGATGGTCAGGCTCCGCCGACACCTGGGAATCTTGCTTGAACGCAACTGGCGGAAGTCGGTCGGTCGCCGCGTGAACCACCGAGCGACTATGTATCGGATTGGCATATCGACATTATCAAAGCGGAGGTAAATACGGATGCCGCAAGCAGAGCCTATCGATCCCGGTAAATACAATTTCCTCACGCTGATGAACGATGTCGAAAATGGTCGCGTTCGATTGCCACCGTTTCAACGGGAGTTCGTTTGGAGCCTCGGGAAAGTTATCGATCTGATGGACAGCATTTATAAGGGCTTCCCGATTGGGAGTTTCTTTTATTGGAAAGCCGACCGGAAGTACGTAACCCTCTTCCGAGATATCAAAAGCCTCTGCCTTCCTTCGCCGGCTCCTGAGCAGGAACTCTTCTTCATCCTGGATGGGCAGCAGCGATTGACTTCCATCTGGGTGACGTTTAAGGGAAGCGTCATCGACGGCGCGAGCTATGCCCATATCTGTCTTGATCTCGAATCTGCTGCGAAGTATGAGGAAGGCGATCCTGAAGCTCGTCGTCAAATCAAGGTGTTCAAGGAAAGAGAACCTGACAACATCACCTTCATTTCGCTACACGACATACTTTCGGAGAACGTAGCGACCTATGACGTGATCCGTGATCCATTGCCAGTCGAGAAAAAACAGACATTGTCAAAGGCTCGCGACCGTTTTAGAAATTATCCTTTTTCAGTGGTCAAGGTCTTCAACTTAGAGTTAGAAGATGCAGTCGAGGTCTTTCAGCGAATTAACCAGGGCGGAAAGCGCCTCACCCGCTTCGAACTCGTAGCTGCCAATTGTTGGTCCGAGTCCTTCGATTTGGCAAAGCAGGCAAAGGAATTCAATGAACGGGTCAAACAACGCACGGACTTCGGATGGGTTGAGCCGATCGCTTTCGTTCAATCAATGTCTCTCGTTAAGTTCGGTCAATGCAAAACAGAGCACGAACTAAAACTCAACAGCAAGACGGTCGAGGAATTGTGGCCCCGCATCTCAAAAGCTATAGGCGATGCGATCGATTGGATGCGGGACAATTATGGAGTCATCAGAGGAGACATGATTCCATACGGTGTGATGCTTCCCGTACTCGCCTGCTATTTTGCCGAACATGGAACGAACGTCCCTATTGAGCACAAACAATGGATCGATCAATGGTTTTGGCGGTCTGCATTTTCTGAGAGATACGCGCAATCGCAGACTACACAAATGGCAACTGATGCAAAGGCGATTCGGGAGTTGATCGACGGCAAGCTAGAGCTGCCGAACTACCCATTGACTCTCACCAAGGACGACATCAGAACAATGAAAATAAATCGCTCATCTGGCGCAGCGCGAAACGCGATTTTGTGTCTCTTAGCGCACGCCAAACCGAAGCACTTCGTCACTGGAGCCGACATTTCACTTGCAAAAGATCATTTCAGTGAGTTCAAAGACCCGAACGCTCACCACATTTTCCCGAAGAACTTCATAAAGAAGGCGCTCAAACGATATGTCGAAGAGGTTCATCTCTTACCAAACTTTTGCTTCCTGCCTGCGGACCTAAACAACAAGATCAAAGATAGACCGCCTTCGGATTACTTCGTAGAATTCAGGGGCAGTGACACCAACAACCCGAATTTCGCGGCGGCTTTGCATTCACACCTGATTCCATCGGGCGCGGATTCACCAATATGGAATGATGACTATGATTCGTTTTTGCAGCAAAGGGCTGAGCTAATTTGGGCTGCGATCCTAACCGCCGTTGGCGATGGTGACATCTATGACTCAGGTGCCGCCGTTCCTCGGGATCAGGCGCGACTTGCTGTGGACGAAATTGAGGTTAAACTTCGTCGGGTGTTGCACGATATCCTGCGCTCCCATCTCGGCGAGGATTATTGGAAGAGCGCCGTTCCAGGCGACTTGCAAGCAAAAATAAAGGAACGAATCAGCGAGCGCAATCGGTCAAAAATCGTGGCTCGGATCGAGGACCCGCTGATTCGGCTACAGTACGCCGACATAATGGACCTTCACAAGATTGTCGACAAGAACTGGGACGTCTTCAAGGAGAGATTCGAGAGTCGCGAGGCTCTCAAGTCGCACTTCTTGGCTCTAAAGAATTACCGGAACCCGCTGGGCCATGTGCGAGATGTCGATGTCGTCGAACAGAAGCAAGGGGAGGCTGCGATCATTTGGTTCAGAAGGGCCGTCAGCGTGCCCGTCGATTCGAGCACCGCTCCCGATGTCGCACAAGAAACAACTACGGCTTAGAACCGACAATGATCCAAGGAAACTAGCTACGACGGGTACGCACTTCATTCGATGGGAGTGTAGTTATTTCGCTCACTTTTCACCTGCAGTTGCTGTTTCCACGACGCACTATCCATAACTTCTAGCGCCACCTTCACCGCCGCTGGCCGCAGATAAAGGTAGTGTCCTAGTTTGGCGCTGCTGATCCAAGCAAAAGGAGGAGATTGGAATGATGCGTGCATACATCCCAGTTTACGGACGGCCTCACTGGACGCGAGGTGCGCTGCCTTCTCCGTGTTCTTCGTAGGCTAGAAAGTCCTTTCGATTCGATAGGTGTATGGTCACCGTCTGCGGTGATTCTCTGTCTGGCAGGCTTGGTCTGCGGAGCTAAATCGAAATTAGGACAGTACCCAGATAAACTCCGCATTGACATTCGTAAGCACGGCGTGTACTCTTCCCTGCAATTCGGCGCACAGAAGTGTGGAGTCTCTGAAACTTCACATCGAGGGGGCTTCTGGATGCCGACTTCCCTAGGAAATGCAATTGAGTCTTTCTGACCAGTGGCCGCATTCATGCGGACTTACTGGGAGGAGTGTTTGCGTAAATGCGAGAACCGCAATAACAATCCTGGAAAGGATATCAAGGTATGGTACGACCAAAAACCCTTCTTCAAGTTCTGGCGATAATTCCCTTGTGTGTATCTGTCTTGTACTCTCAAGCGACCTGGGACAGACTAAGGCCGTTTGAGCAGGGCCCCGTAGGCGGCCGTGCGGTTGCCAGTCCTGACGCGATCAATTCGCTGAGCATTATGGATGCCGCAAAGTACCTGGCGTATTACAAGATGAACCCTAGATTGTTGACTTTTGCACATAAGCGTTTTATGCAAACGCAAGATGATCAAAGGACTGACAAGCAAATCGTTGCCGGCAGCGCGGCCGGAGGAACTGGGGATCCTGTTGCGATGCCAGGGTTGCCCGACCTTCTCGCTTATGCGGTCTCGACTGGGGTAGTAAGTCAGACCGTCAATCAGAATGTCACGACTTTTTCTGTCAACGGAGATGGCTTTTATCGATTCCTCGCCGGGGAAAATCCCGCTTGTTCAGGAGCAGATCCGGGAGTGGATGATCAAGACAGAACAACCTTTCAGGATTCGTGCACACCGCCGTCGTGGGCAAACAATTTGTCCGTATCAGCGGCGTTCAATACGGGGACTAGCAGCCAGACAGTCACCGGCCAGTCCGCCATGACCGGCATGACGCAAAGTGCACTCGTTAACGTCAATGGGAAAACTTTCTCAAGTGCTTCGTTGCGATACGCACCAACGAATACCCGTTCACCGAAATCGAAACAGAGTAGTGACAAGTTTCAGGCAGTCATAGCACCTGGAAGATACTTGCAATTTCAAGGACCCGGGGGGCGGCTGCTTGAATATATCGTTAACTTACTCAGGTCAGAGATCTCGGCATCAGAGTTCAACGCTTTCCAAGGAGAGGTTCCTAACCTAACATTGGAAGACTCTCCTCGGAACCCATCCGTTAGACTTTTCGATGCTTGGCACAGGATGATTGACGCTCTAGGTCAAGAACAAGATACTCGCGCTCTTCCGTCGCGAAACGTCGACGAAGCGTTTCTGGTAAAGACAATGACCATCGGTCTTGAGCTTCTGCGAACAAAGGATCCCGCTTTTGATGAAAAGGTCCAACAGTTGAGCGAATCATATGTGAAATATCTGACTCGCGATGCGGTCACCGGAGGGGACCTAGTTCATTCTGCCATGGTAACAGCTGACTACACTTTTTCGAGACCACCATTGGAGCCGGATCTGCACACGTTCACGTTTGTGTTCTCTTTCAGCCCGGCTCCTAAGAACAGCACGAACCCATTAACTCTGACTGCGAATTTGGGCACGAGCATTTACGCAAAATCACAGCCTACCGATGCCAAAGGGAACACCGGCGTTTTGCGCAACATCCAGTCAGCGCTTCAGTTTGATCGCAGCTGGAAGGCTAACCAAACTCCTATTCAGGTTTCCCTGGGAGGATATTTTCAATATCAAGTGAAGCCGGGAATAATCAATGTTCCGTCCGGTTCTACTATTCCAGGAACATCCATCATGGTCCCTGGGGACGCGGCGACTCTCCTCGCGCCTAAGGGACTGATTGCTGTTGCTGAAACCAAGGTCACGCTGCACGTTCCAGGGATCAGTATGCCGATTCCGCTTGGTTTCAGCTATTCGAATCGCACCGATCTTCTTAAGGGCAGTGAACTCCGCGCGCATATAGCTTTCAGCTTCGACACGATATCGTTAGCGAGAAACAAGAATCCATGAGCTCAGGTCGTATGTTTGGATCGGAACCAAATGTCGACAGGTTAGGTTCTGGTTATATCAGTGCTTGAACAAACGTGATTAAGGATGGACTGAATGAGCGAACGACGCAGTTTCTTGAAGGCGGCATCCCTACTGCCACTCGGTATACTCGCGAACACACCAGCAGCAATGGCCGATACCGAGGTTTCCTCAACGTCTTCAAATGCCCAGGAGGAGTCTGGGGAGAGCCGTGATCATCCGCTGCCGCCTCCCCCACCGCAACCGCCGATTCAAGAGCAGCCCTTCTCCGATTATCACCTCTTAGGTAAGCCCGACCACGAAGCAAATCTCTTAGGGGAAACGAGGCCACGCGACTGGAAAACTACGAAAGCAAACTTAAAGGTCGCACTCAAGAGTGCAGTTCTTCAAGATGACCCCATTCACGATTGGCTCAAAACCTTCGAGGTGGCGTTTGATGACCGCGCGACCAGCATCGTATTGGAAGCTGCGAAGCATGCCTATCAAGTCGCGAAACCGACGGAATTGAAATATGAGCCTCAGCTCTACGACGCTTCCTTACGTAGCGCGTCAGTCTTACTGGACCGCTGTCTGCGGTATCGCAACGAAATGGGTGGCTTTGAAATGGCGGGTGTGGGTGCAGGCGTCGCGTATCTCACTTTTGTCAGACTGAAGCCACTGCAGCGGAACTTCCTTATTCACTCCAATTCTGCTGATCTTGCAAAGATCGAGCAAACAACAGAGGCGATCGTTGGCCATCGGTACAGACAAATATGGGGAATAGATAAGCTTTTCGAGAGGCGTCAATTGCAGGCCAAGGAAGCCGAGGCCGATGGGAGCGCGGAAGAAGCTGCCCGTGCCGAAGTCAAGGATAATTTCTTGTCGGCGCTTCTCCAAAAGCAGTTTCATTTTCAAATTGATGCCCAACTTGCGCAGTTTACTCGACTCTTATCACCAGGCTCTTCGTCGAATTTTGCTGAGCGCTATTTGCGAATGGTTGCAATGTTGACCGAGGATCTGTCCGATGCATATTGCAAGCTATTCAGTGCATCGAAGGGCGTCCAGCAAGTTCTAAACCTTTCTGCGGTCACTGTCGCGATGGGCTCGCCTATCAACGTGGACATCCCGCTTTTCAATACGAATGTGCAAGTGAGTGCGTGGGTCGATCAAATCGTTCCAAGTCCAGGAGGGAGTCAGCGCAAGCCCGATATCCTCGACGCGCTGGTTCTATGGGCCCGCGCGGTGATGAGGGAACTAGATACATCGGGCCAGTACGAGAGTGAGTTTACTGTGGCCATTCCCCTGTGTCAGCCTTGGGGCAAAAACAATCCGCCGATACTCAGTTCAACTGACATTTCAGCCGCATTTGTTGGTGCGAGTGCAACCGGCAAGCTGAAATTCACGTTGCCCAATAATTCATTGCCGGTAGCCGCCGTGCCGAGCAACATTAGAGTAATTGGCATTGGTCTCACGGTTGAATATTCACCAGATGACGCTTCTCCGGTTCAATACACGCCGGGCTTCCCCGCAGCGTCTTCCGCGCAACCGGCCGTAGTAGAGAAATTTGAAACTCTAAAGATGGCGAGACTGAATGCCACCGTGGCCACACCGTTGCAAACGCTGCAAGGAGGTGGAACGTATTCACGTCCCCAAGTTTTCTTACCAAATGTCCGTATTCAGGGAGGCAATGGGGGCGATCTTGAACCTGTTCTTTCTTACGATCCAGCTTGTCGCGGTCTCAATCCATTCGGTAGTTGGACCATTTCCATGGACAAAAACGCGATCGCTTTTTTTGCAACGACTACTCAGCAAACGGACACTCAGATCACCGGTCTGATCCTGTATTTAAGGTTGCGCGGCACGCTGGTGTAAGGACACACAAGTATGATACCGTCGCCCCGAGATGCGCTTTATCAAAAGCTTATCCCACTTGGGATTGGAGACGTCGCCACTCTTGCGGCATCGTGGTCCGCTCTCGGCCTAGAGGCAACGGGGTCAGGCCTTACCTTCGCAATAGTGGGTACAGCAGAAATAGCCGGTGCAGGAACGGTGCTTGCAGCGCTCGCCCTTCCGGGCGCCCTTATCGGGGGCGCAATGGTGTTTGGCGCTTTGATTGCTGCGCCATTCATAACAGACAACGAGGGCCTATTACACGACATAACTGAAAGCATATCTGCGGTCCATCCATTTCTCTCTCCAGCTACACAAGCTCTTGTAGCAGTGTCAGCACCATTCATGAGTGTCTTGCCAACAAATAATTATGGTGATCCATTCGCGCTCCAGAAGCTAGGAGGTGCTATTGGAGACCTAGCAACTGGGGGTCTGACAGGAAGTGTGGAGGAGCGCTTCTTATCGGTGGTAGGTTCAGCGGCCGGAGCTCAAGGGTGGCTGGAAGATGAAGAGAACCTCCGCAACTATCTCTCTCCATCCCCATCGCCAACTCCTTCATCCTCACCAGGTGTCTCGACAGGAACGCCAAGCCCGGTCGCACCTGGAGTAGGAGGGGGGATGTCGGCTGGGGAAGGTTTGTACCCATTTTCACCAGGACTTGGCGATTCCGGCTCCTATTTTCCGGACGCGGATGGAAGCAGTTCAGATAGCGGGTATTCTTCTTTCAATGGCGACGGATTCACGATGACGATTACTGTAGGTGGCTCAGGTCCCGAAATGCCGGGGGCGCCGGCTCCGGTGGTCGATCCTCCGGCCTTACCTGACCCGCCGGCGCCACCAGATCCCCCGTCGCCTCCGGCGTCACCAAGTCCACCATCGCCGCCGTCACCTCCTCCGCCACCGGCGGATGATGACGATGATGATGACGATGACGACGAGTAGGGGCCATTGAGCGCTTTTATGGAGCGCATCAGGCGTTTAATTTCGGGTCGCGCGTGGATGACACCTTTGACACAACTGACGGATGATCCTCAGACACTCGGGTTTAAACCAGGGCGCCTGGTGATTGCTGGCACTGGAATTTCGGCCATAGCACACATGACCTTGGAGACGATAGGTCATATTCGGAGTGCAGATATTGTTTTCTATCATGCTACGAGTGGAGTCGTTGCCACTCACATTCACGAGCTGAATCGCAATGCAGTAGATCTTTACGCTTATTACGGGGAAGGCAAGGCCCGGACTGCCACTTACATTCAGATGGCTGAATTAATGCTTCGAGAGATTCGCCAGGGTCGTTACGTGGTGGGGTTGTTCCACGGGCATCCGGGTTTCTTCGTCAAAGCAGGACGCCGCGCACTAGCCATCGCAAGAATTGAAGGCCACGCGACCGAGCTTTTGTCGGGCATCTCAACTCCAGATTGTCTCTTTTCAGATCTGCGGATAGATCCCGGCGTAATCGGTGTACAGATAATGAAAGCTAGTCACATTTTGCGGGCTGATGTGCAGATAGCAACTAACAACCACTTGGTCTTGTTACAAGTAAGCTCCGTTGGCGATAACACGTTCTCATATAAGGGCTACAGTAAAGCAAGGCTGGATGAGCTATTCAGTAGACTCATCTCGGTTTACGGAGATCATCACGACTCGGTCTATTATGTGGCTCCGATATTTCCCGGCTTCGATCCTGTCATCAATGTGCGACAGTTGAAAGAATATCGTCGAGATGAGGTGCGCGACACGGTCAGTGCATCTACGCTCTATATACCACCAAAAGGAGTACCGCTTCACTCTTTAACCGGGCTGCAAGCTTTTGACAACAGCGAGCCTTACGGCTCCGACGAGATGGCCACGATCTTCGAATTGGACAGGTATACTCCCCCCGCAGGTTATAAAAGGCGCGGCGCATCAGTGCCGATGATGCGCGTTATGGAGGGTCTTGCAACTTCGCCGAAAGCACTGTCACGATTTCGCCATTCTCCCGAAGAATTCCTCGCAGATTGCGGAGGTCTTGACCCTGAAGAACGCCAAGCTTTGGTACGACGATCGTTAACTGATATCCGCAGGGTCACGGAAGGATTTTACCAACAAAATTTAGCGGGCATTAAGTCCATTCTGCCTACGTTCGGGAAGGCAGGGAGAGCTAAACACGCGCAGACTACGAGGGTCTCCGCATCCGCGACTTCCGGACAGCCTCGTATGAGGGTAGCAATGACGTGGGCACCAGATAAACAGGTTATGTGGTTCGGCGAGAACGAGTTTCTACACGAGGGGCCGACCAGTACTCATCCGTCACACGACCTTGCCCATTTATTGATTGCCGCGAACGGGAATTTACACTGGGTTCCTGAGGGGGAGAGGGTCTCAGTGAAGGTTGCGGAGTACAACGCGGTTTTCCTCGAACACCTGTTGAACAATATCTACAACAGCGTATCGCGCAGGGTTAATGATGACGAAGCATTCGCGCAAACTCTATCGCACGCACGATGGTTCGTTGAGCGCCATTTTGCCCCTTTTCCCCTCTCAGTGGAGGAAGCATACTGTCAGTTGTGCCGGCATATCGATGCAGAAACAATAGCGGACCTTTGCCCGTATTTCTTCATACAAAAGCGTGCCGAGCAGGCGGATGCGGACTTTATGCTTAAATCCTGGAGGATCGAGATTGACAGCGATGACCGTCCAACTCCACTTGAGGATTGTGGTATCGAATTCAAACTGGCCGTAAGACGTCGGTTGATTCGTATGAGTGGTGGTCAATGGTTACCTCCTTCAGAGTTTCACCTTGGGAAACGCGAAATCGGAACAGGATAGCTAAACAGAAGGCCTAGCCTACGGACTGGACCAAGAAAAGCGGCCATATCGTAATAGGTCGGAGGATCTTAAATGGCGTGCAACCCGTTCCTTTCAGAGTCAAGAGATGACAACGGCAGAGTCGTGAAACTGCTCGCCTTTGGTGTGTGCCTGATGCTTATTTCGGCGAGTACGCATGCGCAGACAACCGATAACAAAGAACAGGAAACTCGCCAACAGGCGCCAGCAGTCCTTTCGCACGGTGACGACCAAAACCAAAGTGGATTGTTGAACGAGCACCTTCTGCGTGGCTCTGCGACTCTTGTGAAGCATCCTCTGGGCTACAGGATCACGGGGCAGGATCGTGAGAATTTTCGTGAGTCATACCAGCAGAACTATGTGAGGCTGAGAGCATATCCGGACAACGCAATCAATCCTCTGCTGCGCGAACGGGCCTATGATCACTTGCTGAACATGCGCAGCGAACTGAATCTGCGTCATCTAGCACCAGGGTGGCTCTCTCCTATACCGGGCTCAGGCTTAAGTGAGCGCGCGACACATCCCTTGGAGAAAGTGTCGAACGCATGCACATGGGTATCCCTTGGTCCCACAAACATCAACGGACGGGTGACTGGTATTGCAATCGATTCAAAGAATGGCCGGCGCATATTCGCAACGTCAGTAGGAGGCATCTGGCGCTCGGATGATGGGGGGCGGCGGTGGCAGAGGGTATCGGATGACTTCTTGTCTACGATATTTGCCTCCATCGCATTGAACCCTGGCAATAGTAGCGAAGTATATGCCGGTACTGGCGACCCGAACTACCATGATCCATCCAGCGGAAGTGGTATCTGGTTTTCTTCCAACGGCGGGGCTCCTGGTTCTTGGAGCAAAATTAGTAGCACAACCTTAGACGGTTTGGTTATCTACCGGATTCGTGTCGATCCCATTCCCCCGAACAATCTTTACGTGGCCACCAGCCGTGGCGTTTATCTAGGCACGCATTCAGCTGGCGGCTTCACTTTTAGCCGCGTCATGGGTTTTGACGCGTGGACGACCGATATGGCAATAGATTTCTCAGTTGTTCCGCGAACGATCTATGCGGGCGTAAGGATTGCCTCCGGAAAATTTCCTACGGGTATCTGGAAATACGATGGAATCCGTTGGCAGAAGCGAGACTCAGGTATTTCCACGCGGACCGGTAAGACCATCGCGTTGGCATTAGCAGCCAGCAGTCCAAACATCATTTACGCAAAAGTTGAGAACGGTCCCGACGGAACTTTGCAGGGTGTTTACAAGACGATAACCGGAGGCGAGCCTCCGCCGGGTGGCGGTAGCGCTTGGGCAAATCTCGCCGGAGCGATGGTTATGAACGATTCACTTTTTGATCAGGGTGGATACTCCTGGTACAACAGCATTCTGGAAGTGGATCCCAATGATGCTAATCGCGTATACGGTGGCGGCATGGATATCTTTCGCAGCGTTAACGGAGGTTCCGATTGGGAGGTTGTAAGCGGCGGGGCAGACGATGAATACCAACAATTCGTACATGCGGATCACCACGCCGTCGCCTTCGATCCAATCAACTCCAAACTTGTGTATGTCGGTGACGATGGAGGCGTCTTCAAGAGCACCGACACCTCTGTGCCGGTTTGGCATTGGATCGATATCTCCCACGGCATGGTTATGACCCAGTTTTACCACGTCACTGGCCAGCAATTAACCGGCAGCATGATTGCCGGTGGGTCTCAGGACAACGGTACTGAGATGACTTTCGGGAATCGCAGCTGGTACCAACCGGGAGGATGCGACGGTTCTGACGTAGGCATCGATGCCGTCAATGGCGACACGTTGTATGCAAACTGCAACGGAGGTTTGTACGAAATCGCAAATCCGGTCCCGGCAACGCTCGGTGGCGGATCGACCATAAATTGGAACCTCCCAGTTCTTACTAAACCATCCCAGCCGATTGTGACCGATCCCGGAACAGCTAGAGCTGCCCTGATGGCGGGGAAGGTCACCGCTGGTGACACGACAACGCAGACTCTATTGAAAACCAGCGACGGAGTGAACTGGTTCGCTGCCGGTCCGAAACTAGCCGTGGGGGACACCATCACCTTCATCGCCATTGCACCCTCGGCGAGCTTTCAGACGTACTACATAGGAATGTTCAATAACGACAGCTCCAACTCAGCGATTTGGGTTACGCACGACGGGGGCGCGAAATGGAAAAAAAATGCGACTGAATTACCGAATCTGCAACCTACCGGTGCAGCGATCGATAATTCCAATCCCAACGTCGCGGTGGCTGGCTTTGGCGGCACTGGAGGCGTATATATCACGACAAATGGCGGCGCCACTTGGTCGTCGTTGTCAGGCAGCGGAGCCAATGCCCTTCCGACGATTTGGATCACTGGGATTGTTTTTGACCCTATGCATAGGAACACAGTGTTTGTATCAACCGGGATGGGAGTCTACAAGGGCGCAATTACGCGCGGCGCCAAACCCAGCGCATCATGGCTTCCTTTCGACGACGGGCTGACAGACGGTATTGACGTTAACTCAATTTGGGTAAATCGAACAAGCCACAATCTGATGATTGGCACGTGGGGTCACGGAACTTATGAGCGTGATATAAGTCACGATGCTGCCTGCCGGTCGACTATGCTGGTCGTTCGTGACAATGTGTACGACCGTGGTCGTACGCCCTCTCCGAAGGGTGTCGCCGATGCTGAGCACCCGATTCCAGACGTCCCGCATCCGGGTTTCTATAAGCCGGACGATACGCCCGGAGGGAGAGTCTACTGGTGGGATTCGCCCGACATCCGAATCGATGTACCGAGTCTCGACCCACCGGGCAACATCATAGCGAATGCAGATAACGTCGAGGTTGAGAGCTGCCCGATCGAAGTCAGCCCGTGTCCGCCCGGAACAGTCATTGACTCGAATCCGGACGTGGGTCAGCCTGCGAACGTGTACGTGCAAGTCGCCAATCGCGGGGTTCGACCCTCCAGCAACGTGAGAGTGATTGCACTTTATACCGAGGCAACCATGACGCTTCCAAATCTGCCGAATGATTTCTGGACCACCACCTTCCCTGAAGGCTCAACGAACTGTGGACCGCTCGGAGCCGGAGGGTGGCACTTCGTTGATCAGGCTCAACCGTGCAGGACAATCTCAGCTATCAACCCCGAGTCACCCGAGGTTGCGCAGTTCAATTGGAGCGTTCCGGGTCGCGAAGCGACGCACAACGGCATTTTGACAATCGCTGAGTCGGTAGATGATCCAATCCCCGCATCCGTTCGCGCGAAAAACCAAGTTCGGCCAAACATCCTGACACCCAACGACCGCCACATTGCGGTCAGAAACCTTCATGTAGTCTCTGCAGCGGACCCTCGCTCCGAGGTTACTGCGTTGACGACCATAAAAATTCCAAATCCTTCCAATCAGCGGATCCAGCTTGATCTGCTGATCTCGAATCCCGATGTAAGTCTTGGGACCAGCATCGATCTGATGCTCCCCCGAGAAATCCGACAAAACCTGCAACTGAAGATTGAAAATATGCATTCCGTCCCGGTCAAGCTAACAGCTGAACAAACCACAATGGCATCACGACTCGGAACAACGACCGACTCTGCAATGGAATTAGTGGAATCCGAAGGTGCGGTCCGCAATCTGGTCTTGGAACCAAGACAGACGATTGAGCTGGGCGTCTTTCTTGAATCAGGGAAAAAAGCCACGCCTGGAAGCTCAAGCCGAGTGACCTTTGTCGAATTATCAGGCAACGAAGTGATGGGCGGTAGCACGTTTATTCTGCGCATCCCAAGCCGGCTGAGTGGTTCGCGCGGAAGTCCGTCGATGCCCATCAACGTGGATCGCCAATAATCTGCCGAGAGCAAGTATTCGACCAGTTCGTCCCAAGGGATGTCGGCGATGGAAGAGTGTGCAAACATGTTTCGAGATCGAAAAGCCCCCATTCGATGAGAGGGCAAGTTTTCCGTTGCGCCGCACCTTTTAACCGCAGTTGCTGTTTCCCCCGCTAACTATCAACAATTTCTAGCGCCACGCGTGCCACGAAGTCGTTGTAATCACTGTTAATTTTGGCCCTGAAAGGCTGCCCTCACGAGCTTTGCACCAGGGCGTACAGGAGTCCGACGGTCCGACTCTTGTATACAAGTAATCGCCGCTCCTCAAGGCGGGAAGTTCGGTTGCGCTCCTGTCAGCACCGCATCGACATCCTTCTCCCAATTTGATCCGGTTGGCCTGCAGGGCGCAGCACCCGAGAACCTCGGCCTGGAGCGGGTTTCAGATGCAAGGTATTCAAAATATTTGTTAGGTCCTCACGAAACTTTACAGGGCCGACCGGGTTCCAATCTCACAGCCGCTCGTCTTTTTAATCAACACATGGCAGCACGAAACTCTAGGTATCACCACACTCTTAAACGGGGCTTGGAGCAGTGTTCCCCAACGTTGAAGTCCGCCACCTTCTCGCTGTCGATATCCTCGCCGAGGAACTCAATTTCACGCGAGCTGCTCTCCGACTGAATATAAGCCAATCTGCTCTGAGCCGGCAGATTACGGACCTCGAAGAACATTACAGATTTCACCTCTTCACTCGCGACAAGAGACGAGCTGTCGAACTCACCGAAGCGGGTCGCGTCTTTGTCAAGGAGGCTCGCTCCGCCCTGCTGCTTATAGAGCGGGCCGGGCATCTCGCTCATGCGGCCCATGAAGGGGCAGTGAATGTTTTGACGATTGGAGTGTCGCCATGTGTCGACCAGGACTGGATTTCGGGCCTTCTGACTATCCGCTTGCCGCTGTACCCCAGAATCCGAATTCGATGGCGTAGTCAGTTTCCAATCGACTTGGTCCGGAGCGTTCTGGCCGGCGAACTCGACCTGGCGCTTGTGGCAGCACCGCCCGAGGATTCTCAGATCACATCTGTGTTGCTTTCTCGTGCGCAACTCTGCGCTCTTCTCCCAGCGGGCCATCCAGCCGCCCAGAAAGAATCCTTGGTACTTGAGGATTTAGCGCAGGACGCATGGATTCTTTTCTCGAAGCAGGTTCATCCTCTTCTGCGCGATGCGATCCTTGAGGCGGCGCAGCGCGAGGCAATTGTGCCCAAGGATCTTCATGATGTCCTTACAGCACAGGAGGCTTTTTATCTGGTAGCACAGCGCGTGGGCGTTGCGATCCTGACGAAGCCGACAACGCTCGACACTCGCGCCAAGAAGGACGTGATCGTGAAGCCGCTCGCCGATACCGCTTGGTGTTTCCAGACGTGCCTGGTCTTGCGAGCCCATGAGGAGTCTCGGTTTGTGAACGAGTTCGTGCGCTCCTACCTCCGTAGATATGCCCCCCATCGACTCGGACCGACTCAAATGGAGCTGAAACTGCCCGCCTGACTGCGCACCAGATCTCCGGCTCTCTTCCCCCATCCATCTCTGAGTCTATTTCGACAGTGGAAACGATCTGCCATAATGCTTCGATGTGTGGGCGATACCGGTTATCCCGAAAGAAGGAATTGCGCGAACGTTTCGACGCCTACGGCGAACATGATGATGTCCCGCGCTATAACATTGCCCCGTCGCAGCCGGTGCTAGCGATCCGCCAGGAGCCTTCCAGTCCGCGCCGGAGCTTCTCAACCATGCGGTGGGGGCTTGTTCCCTCTTGGACGAAGGACCCGACCATCGGCTTTAGAACGATCAATGCCAGATCAGAAAGCGTCACGACCACGCCTTCGTTCCGCGAGCCGTTCAAATCGCAACGGTGCCTGATTCCTGCGGACGGATTCTACGAGTGGGTGAGCAACGGCAAGATCAAGCAACCCTATTGCTTCGAGGTAGGGGATGGGGATGTTTTCGCATTCGCTGGGCTATGGGACAGATGGACTGATCCGAGAGGAGAACTGGTTGAGAGTTGCACGATTCTGACGACCACCCCAAATGCTCTCTTGGCCGACATCCACGATCGAATGCCTGCAATCCTGAGACCCGACGACTACGATCTCTGGCTCAAGCCCACGGCACAGAATACGGAAAGCGCATTGCGGCTGCTCACGCCGTACGCAGGTCCCATGCGTCGGTACCCGGTGAGCACTCGGGTCAACCAGGTCCAGAATGACGATGCCGAATGCGCCAAACCCGTGGAATTGGAAGTTCCAGCGCAGAGTCAGTTGTTTGGCTAACAAAACGGATGCGGCGGCGGTTCCCTATTTTCTTGGCGCTTGATGAGCTTTTATGCGCCCCAGGAATAACGTGCCCCCGAAAAATCATTGGACAGGACCGCAAAGAGGACTCAAATTAGTAAACAAAAAGGCCGTTTGGTCTGCCTTCGCAGCTTCCCCGGCCCTTCGTTTCCCGGACTCTCGGAAACATTCGTCCAAATGACTCTCATTGAGCAGTTGCGGTCCAAGAAGAAGGCTCTCACGGTCGAGGAGTTGGCTGGGTTGCTCTGCGTTGCCGTCCGCACCCTGTACAAGGAAGTAGAAGACGACCACATCCCGTTCTTCCGAGTACGAACGTCAATCCGATTCGATCCCCACCAAGTAGCGGACTGGCTGGAGATGAAGATGCCGTCCCATTCTGTTCGGACGCAACGGCATAATGAAACAATTGCTCGGGCTTAGGTCAGCAGCTTTCAGCCAGCCGATGCCTCTGCGTGTCGGGCACGCGGAAGAGTGGGAGGCATAGCATCCGTGTCGAGTGTAGCAATGCCTGATAGCACGACCGGCTTGCGGTTGTAGATTCCGCGACGAGTGAAATCCGGTTCCCGGTCTTCTTTCCTGAGCCTTAATCTCCAGCCAAAACGGTAGGCGGTGGTAAGGCAGAGATTGGTAACTTTGAGGCTACGACCGGGGTGCCCGTCAGCGAAAGGCAAAAGTTGTTTTCAAATTCCGGAAATGTCTCAGCCACCTTATCTTGCCGCACGTATCTGTAGTGCCCCCATTTTGTCCCGGGAGCGTTCCGTTTCGAACGAGCCTCAGCCAATTCTTTCGGAACGATGAAGATTCTCCGAGTAACTTGATCCGCTCCGGGAAGCAGAACGATTCCCCACCAGTCAAACTGCGCGTCAGAATTGAAATCTACCGCCGTGTCGCCGCCTCGCTTGAACGTCCTGGACCTCACATAAATTCTCTGAGGCACTCTGTCTCTCGGCTGAGCTATGACATCGTAGTGCGGCCAATTGGTCGGCACCGTGAACGCAGGAACGCCCGCGAGCGTGACTTCACCAGCGACCAGCATCTCGCAAGCGTCGCCCATCTGCTTGGACGTGTAGTTTCTTGGAACCTTAA
>Ga0302140_10004530_pt1 | contig 17687 bp, 15 predicted proteins | sample I_Bog_E1_1_FD_202095 | JGI IMG/M metagenome (GOLD analysis project Ga0302140, IMG submission 202095) | Peat permafrost microbial communities from Stordalen Mire near Abisko, Sweden - I_Bog_E1_1 | ecosystem: Environmental > Terrestrial > Soil > Wetlands > Peat | place: Sweden: Abisko, Stordalen... | reverse complement strand
TACGCTGGACGAGCGGAGCGAAGAGCTGACGGCGGTGGATTATCGCGACACCGGGAACCTGGATGCACGGCTGGTGCACGCGTTCAATGCGGATGCAGCGGTGGAGCGATGCCAGGCGGGAATCGACAGGCTGATGGAGTTGATTCCGGAACCGGCAAGGGAACGGGTGGAGGTGCGGGCCAGCTCGGCCAGCGAGGTGGGGCTGTGCCTGCATGGGCTGGAGTTTGCACGGGTGCGGCATGGGTTTGCCGCGAACTCGTTTACACGGGCGGACGAGACGAGCTTTGGGGCGGGCGCGAACGAGACGCCGCTGACCGAGGCGACGGAGCCTCTGTGCCGCGAGTTGCTGGCAAGGCTGTTTGCGGGACGGCATCGGGACGGAACGCATACCGATCCACTGTTCCGGCTGCAGCCGGAGCGATGGCTGGAGGCGGAATTGCGCGCGGGGATTGCGGAGCTGCTGCCGGGGCTGCGGCAGGACATGGTGTACACGCAGGTTCCGGCGCTATCGACGGGCGACCGGGGGATGCTGGACCTGCTGACACTGGACCGGAGCGGGCGGCTGACGGTGATTGAGTTGAAGGCGGACGAAGACCTGCATTTGCCGCTGCAAGCGCTGGACTATTGGATCAGGGTGCGGACGCTGAACGCGGACCGGCAGCCGGTGGCGGGAGTTGAGGGCGGAAGGGCGCTCTCGGCGTTCGAGCGGCAAGGGTATTTTGCGGGGGCGGAGGTTTCAGAGCGGCCGCCGCGGTTGCTGCTGGCGGGGCCGGCGCTGCGGATTCACCCGGCCAATGAGCCGGTGCTGCGGTATTTTGCGCCGGAGGTGGAGTGGGAGCTGATTGCGGTGAGCGAACACTGGCGGCGGGAGCTGAAGGTGGTGTTTCGAAAGCGGAGCGGGGAGACGAGAAGCTAATGTGGTGTCTCCAAAGTTGGTTGTAAACGCACGAAAGACAGAAGCAGATCCTTCGACTCACCACCCCCAAACTGGAAAGCGTTTGGGGCCCCGTTCGCTCAGGATGACAGGCCTTGTTTTGTTATGAAGTTTTGAGAAAGACAGAAGCGGATCCTTCGACTCACCACCCCCAAACTGGAAAGCGTTTGGGGCCCCGTTCGCTCAGGATGACGGGCCTTGTTTTGTTATGGACTTTAAAGACCCGACACTGGAATCTTGTAAACGATGAATGACATTTGGGGGAATTCAAGAAAATGGCGAGATGGTCTGCAAGTCGAGTCCTGTTTTTTGCGACGCTGATGGGTCTCATTAGCTTTGTGCAGGTTGCGGCGGCGAGTGGTCAAACTGGGCAAGCTGCCGCTTCGGCGCAAACTATTTTGATCGATCGAGCGGGTACGGGCAGGATCTTTGATGGAGTGGGAGCGATCAGCGGCGGAGGGGGCAACTCACGACTGCTGATCGACTATCCGGAGCCTTACCGCAGCCAGATTCTCGATTACCTGTTCAAGCCGAATTACGGCGCGAGCATGCAGATTTTCAAGGTTGAGATCGGCGCGGACATGGACTCAACCGATGGCGCCGAATCGAGCCACATGCATACGCGCACAGACGAGAATTATCGGCGCGGCTATGAATGGTGGCTGATGGAAGAGGCCAAGGCGCGGAACCCGCAGATCAAGCTGGTTGCGCTGGCGTGGGGCGCTCCGCATTGGGTTGGGAATGGGAATTACTGGTCGCACGACATGATCGATTACACGATCAAGTGGATCAAGCACGCGCAGTCCGATCATCACCTGGCAATCGATTCTGTGGGCGGGCGGAACGAACACGGCTACGACCTGCAGTTCTACAAGGATTTGCGGACCGCGCTGCGCGCCAACGGGCTTGGCTCGATCAAGGTGATTGCCTCCGACGACTGGGAGAAGCTGAAATTGTGGAACATCGCTACGGAGATGAAGAAAGATCCGGCGGTGAACGACGCGATTGATGTTGTGGGCGTGCACGGACCGGGATGGGGAGGGTATCCCACAGCAGATGCCCTGGCCCTGGGAAAGCCTCTGTGGGACAGCGAAGCTCACTTCGACGAAAACCCAGCAGCCAACGAGGTAGCGCGTAACATCAATCGCAACTATGCGGCCGGGAAAGTGACAGCGTCAGTTTACTGGCCCATCGTGAGTGCGATGTACGACAACCTGCCGTATGACAACATTGGATTCATCAAATGCAATCAGCCGTGGTCGGGGCACTACGTTGTGACACCTTCGCTGTGGGTGATGGCCCATACCGCACAATTCACACAACCCGGCTGGAGTTACATTGACAGCGCATCCGGCTTCTTCGACGGAGACCAGACGGGCGGGCACGGGAGTTATGTTGCGCTTAAGTCGCCGGATAACTCGAATTTCAGCCTGGTTGTGGAGACGGTGGAAGCGAAGGCGCCTGAAACGGTCACTTTGAGGCTTGCAGGATTTGCGCAAAGCACGCTGCATGTTTGGACAACGGATGTGACTTCAAGCAATTCCGCAGACTGGTTTGCTGAGCAAGCCGACTTGCATCGCGAAGGTGACGAGTTCACGCTTCGGCTCGAACCCGGACACATGTACAGCGTGACGACAACGACCGGACAGGTCAGGGGCAATGCGGTTTCTCCAGCTTCCGCTGCTCTGCGACTGCCTTTCGCGGACGACTTCAAGAGCTATCCGGCGGGCAGGCTGCCGAAGTATTTTTCCGATATGGTGGGAGGCTTTGAGACAGCGACCTGTGGAGGCGGTAGAGCGGGCATGTGCCTGCGGCAGGTGGTCCCGGAAGAGCCCACATCGTGGAAGCGGACGGCCAAGAGACCGTTCACGATGGTGGGAGATCTGGACTGGAAAGACTACAGGGTTTCAACCGACGTTCTTTTGGAGCAGCCAGGAGCGGCGGATCTGATTGGACGGCTCTCCGGAATGAGCGGATGGGATGTGCCTAACTCTTATGTGCTTCGAGTGGCCGATGGCGGCCAGTGGTTCCTGGTGAAGTCGACGATCAAGGACGGACGCAAGGAAGATGTGAAGGAAGAAGAGATTGTGCTGGCGGAGGGCCAGGTGAACCCACTGGGCACGAACCGCTGGCACCACCTCGCCCTTGTTTTTCAGGGTGACAGCATCACGGCGCAAATCGATGGAGTGCCCGTGAAGACGATCACAGATGGAAGCTTTGCGAAGGGCATGGCTGGACTGGGAACGGTAGCTTACGTGCCGGCTGAGTTCGATCACTTCGAGGTTGAGCCCTGAACCCGATTGCGAAGCGCGGAAGCGCATCTGGAACGGCCGGAGTTAGAGCGATTCTCCAATTTAGGTTGAGTCGCGAACTATGTGCGCGTGCACTATAAATCGCCTGGGAGCTGCGCCGATATAGTAAAACGGATAGCAGGTCACCAGCGTGATGGCAGTTTGCGCCGATTGGGCCAGGACTCCAACATCGCTGGGGTCCACGATCTGGAGCCGGTCGACCTGGTAGGTTGAAAGACCTGTTGAAGTCTGGACCCGGATCTCGTCGCCGGCGCGAATATCCTTCAAGGCGCGGAAGTAGGTATCCCGATGCCCGGCGATGCCGAAGTTTCCGGGTTCTCCGGGAAAAGCGGTACCGCCGATGTGTCCAACACCAAGCTGCAGCGTCTGCGATGTGGTCCCCTCGAGAATTGCCACCTTCATTCCCAGCCTTGGAATTTCAATGCGTCCCATGAGGTCTCCCTCACTGGGCGCGGTACGCGGCTGGCTGGCGTTGAGCTGTGCCGTCGGATATGGCGGATTCGTCGCATCCGGCTGTGTGTCGAGCGCGTTGTTAGCGGCACTCTGGTAGAGCTTGGCATGAAGCATTGTCAGCGCAACATAGGAAACAGCAAGGAAGCCGGTGAGGAAAAGGAAGTTCCGCGTCCAACGAAGGAAGAGATGGCCCCGTTCTTCGAACCTATGCTTTTCAGCTTCCGGTATCATGGCCGGCCGCCCGTGCTTCCGACGTTTGGAAGATTTAGAGGCACAGAGTAACCGGCCCGCGTCCGGACTGACAAGCGTCCACGACCGCGTGTGCTCGCTTTCACCTGGATGGCTCGATATCTCCCATCCTGCGAAGCGATCATGGGGACGTAGGTCAACGTGTATTGGTTCCGAATATCGTGAGCGATCCCTTCGCAGATTGAGGGAATGTCTCTTGACGACTCGGGAAAGAATGCCTCGCCGCCTGTCTGGTTTGCAAACCGCCTGAGTACGTCCGGCTTCTGATCGGGATCCTGATCGTCATAGATGCCGATGGCGTAGATAATTGCGGATGATTGCCTGGCCTTGCCGATGACTTGCGCCAAGGTGTGCTTGCTTGTGTTGTCGCCTCCGTCGCTGATAACGATGAGCACTTTCTTGTCGCTGTTCCCCTGTTGCAGATGATCGAGAGCGACAGCGATGGCGTCGTAGAGCGAGGTTTGGCCGGCAGGTTGAATTCTTGAGAGCGCGAGTTGCAGTTGATCTTTGCGGTCGGTAAAGGGTGTGTCCGCCGGGAGACCCAGAGACACGTGCTCATTGAAATTGACAACGAATATCTGATCCTGGGGATTGCTCAGTTGTGCAAATGCCAATGCGGCGGCGATCACGTCAGAACGCTTTGGACCCATGCTTCCGCTGTTGTCGACCACGATGCCGGCTGTGACGGGGATATCCTGGTGGGTGAAATCCTTGATCTGCTGCAGCGCGCCATCCTCATAGATTTGGAAGTTTTCTTTACCAAGTCCGGAAACGAGGGAATTACGGCGGTCAACGACAGTGGCGCTGAGGAGAACCATGTTGGCATTCAGCTTGAGGGTGTATTCCTCGTCGGCACCGCGCTGCGGCGGCGCGGATGCCTGCGCGCCGGAAACAAATGGCGCAATCGCCAGTCCAATGAGGGCCAACAGGCAACGGCTGATGACAGTGTTGTTTCTCCTCTCAGTCATCCGTCCAGTACCTCGATGCGATGTGAAGCAGATGCTCCATGAGTTCAAGCAGGCAATGGGATAGTTGAAGGAAGCGATACTCGCGTATCGCCTCCCACAACCGTTAGTGATATGTACCATGTGGGCGATTGATTCACCCGTCATTCGACTAGGCCTTGGATTTTGAGAAGGCAAGAAGGCCGAGACCCGCGCCAAGAGAAAGCAACCCCGCCAGACCAATCAAGGGCAGGTCGCTGGCCGTCTGAGGAAGCGCGGGCTGAGGCGGGGCAACAGGAGTTGCAGTTGCAACTTCTACAGGGGGCGCGTTGACAACTGCCGCCGTTTGGATGGTTTCTTCCTTTGGGGTCACTGCCTCGAGCGGCGCCGTCTTCGCCACTTCGACGGGAGCGGCGTCTGTCACGGCCGGGGTCGAAACGACTGCCTCATTGGTTTCCTGCGCGGGTTCGATGGCGCTTGGCTTGTCCCAGACAAACTGCTCGCCGTAGAGCTGGCCGGAGAAGAACCACGCTTTCAGTGCCTGCGGCTGGCCTACGGGACGCTCGCTGAATGTCACGACGGAATCCTTGGTGGCATTGACTCGGTGGTTGGTGATGGTGAGTACCGTGGTCAGGAGTTTAGTCTCATCCTGGTTGTAAATCTCGACGATGTGGCGGTCAACAGGCGAGTTCAGAAGCTTGAAAACATAGGTGCCCGCCGGCAGCAGATGCTGGCCCACGCCCGGAACTTCGACGGGTTGGGTTAGGACGATGGTGGTCTTCTCGTTCGAATCGTCAGCCTTTGCATTCGGAGCAACGAGGACGCAGGCCGTGACGAGGCATAAGCCTATTCCAATACCTTTAAGGAGTTTCATATGTATCCCCTGATCTCCGATTCACTTCCACGGCGGTTATCATGCGGGCTCTTTATGCTGTCGGAATCACTAGAGTTCGCACGCCGGAGAATCCGGCAGCCTGGGTCCGTGGAGTGTTCTCCAAGACCCAGTGTTACCCCTGGGCCAGTCGATTGCTGGTTCGTATTGACCACAGGATTTTTTGCGCCCTGAAGGAGCAATGCTCAGTGCTCGAAGCATTTTGCATAGAGGGCGGAGACAGCGGGAAAGTCACGGGCTTCATGCTTCCCGCAAATGCGCTCGATCACCCCGCGGATGAAGAACCTTGTCCGCGGGATCCATTAACCTGGGCACCCGGCCGCAGAGCCTCTCAAACTTCAGAGCAAACCGATATAGGCGGATAGTTTTTGGCAGTTGGTAGTTGAGCTGAGAAGTGACCAGCTTGGCTGGTGGTACGAGGCTACTTCGACTTTTCCGCACAATTCGGGTCGGAAATTTCGACGCGGCGATTTTTTGCTCTGCGCACATCCGTGGTGTTGTCAGCCACGGGCCTGGTCTTTCCATAGCCCTTGGCCGAGAGGCGCGTCAAATTGAGATGCGGGCCACTAGCCACGCTACTGCTTCACCAGTTCGACTCGCCGGTTCATCGAGCGCCCATCTTCGCTATCATTCGACGCCACGGGCGCGTACGGCCCAGCCCCAAACGCCGCAAGGCGATCCGCCGCCACAGCATATTGGCTCGTCAACGCCTGCACCACCGCCGCCGACCGCCGCTTTGACAGATCCATGTTTGACGCCAGCCCTCCCACGTTGTCCGTGTGCCCCACCACGTACACCTTCATCTTGGGGTCCTGCTTCAGCATCTTTGCAATCTGTTCGAGAGCCGTCTTCGACTCCGGTTTCAAATCCGCCTTTGCCGTGTCGAACAGAATTCCGTTCACCACCATGTGTCCGTTCTTCGCCAGACCTGAATCCAGAGCCGCAGCATCCGCCACCACCTCCTGCTTCAGTTCTGTCAGCGTCAGAATTGTCTCTGAATAGTTAAGGCCCCAGTCGACCTGGACAAGCACATAAGTCTTTCCCATGTGCACCGTGAAGACTCCCCCATCTCCCGTGTCGGAGTCGAAGGTGTATCCCGCGTTGTGCAACGCCGTGTGAAGGTTCCGGGCCACCTGCGGTTTGGTTGCCGATCTCGGAAACTGGTAGATGATTGTCTCGAGCGCCCCTTCCAAGTGCAGCTTGGGTTTGCCCTGGATCGGAAAGTCCGCTGTGTCGTCGTCTTTCTTCGAACACGAAGCAATGTAGCTTCCCGGGAATCGCGTCAGGATCGGCGAATCCTTGCAGCCAGCCGCGTCATTTTGCGCCCATCCGCCAACCGTGAATGCCAATTGCACTGCCACTGCCAACACCAAAAATGCCCTCTTCATGACTTCCTCCGATGATTTGTATTCGCCCAGTTCAAGAAACGGAACAAGCTGTATGGTCTTGCCCCTGGAATCCGTGTCCCATAAGTGAATGTCCTTCGTAGTCGCTGCTACTGAAGCTCGAACCGGTCAGCGGACCGAGCCCAAGGAAAATCGCGTGCGGTCGGGTTGACCGGCTCGGGCGTTGCGGCGGGGGCTTGAGGATGGCCCAAATGGCCTCCGGCGTCTTCGCGCCGAGAACGATGCCGGGGAACTGCCAATGCTTTCCGCGCACCACTTTGCCAACCCCGTTCATCCCCCGATTTCCCTGGGGGATCTGCATTTCGGTCCAGAGCTCGTAGGTGATGCGATACGGCTTGCCGAGCTTGTTCAGGAAGGCGAGTTCAGCTGGGATCGGCTTCTCCTGCGCCTGGAACGGGAGGGTTGTGAAAACAAGCAACACGATGATGATCGCGAAGCGCAGTCTCGACGGGGCTGCCCAAGCGAGCGAGAGACGAGGTTCGTGCATGTATACCTCAGAATTTCCGAAGGGTAACATGCCGCGCGTGCTTGTCGTTTTTCCTGTTGCAGTTATACCCAAGTCGACTTGTCGCACGACAAGGCCGTGCGATGGAAGGGAGAGGGGGCCTCATGCTTCCCACCCGTCGGGCGATGGCGGATGGATGGGCACGCTCGGTGTTCTGGGGGACGGTGGCTTCATTCATGAAGGGCGCATTCCTTCAGGTCGTGGAGCAGGGCGTCTACGCGGGCGAGGTCGCTGTCCCAGGCGAACATGATGCGGGCGGCGCCACCGATGAAGGTGTAGAACTTCCAGCCGCGTGCGCGCAACCGCTCAAGGATGTCGTCAGAAGCCTGAAGGAAGACGGTGTTGGCGTCGACGGGCGACACGATTTTGATGTTGGGGACAGAGGCCACGCCATCGGCGAAGTAACGCGCGCATTGGTTGGCGTGCTGGGCGTTGGTAAGCCATGCGCCGCTTTCGAGCATGCCGACCCAGGGGGCGGCGAGGAAACGCATTTTGGAGGCAAGCTGCCCGGCCTGCTTGCAGCGGTAATCGAAGTCAGCGGCAAGGGCGGGGTCAAAGAAGAGGACAGCCTCGCCGACGGCCATTCCGTTTTTTGTGCCGCCGAAGCAGAGGACGTCGACGCCGCTTTTCCAGGTCAGCTCGGCGGGGGTGCGATTCAGGCTGGCGCAGGCGTTGGCGAAGCGGGCTCCATCCATGTGCAGGGACAGGCTGTGCGCCTTGCAGGTGGCGGAGATGGCATGGATCTCGTCGGCGGTATAGACACGGCCGGTTTCAGTGGACTGGGTGATGGTGACGACGCACGGCCTGGGGAAGTGAATGTCGGTGCGGCGGGTGGCGAGCTCGTGAATGGCGCCGGGGGTGAGCTTGCCGTCCTCAGACCGGGCAACGAGGAGCTTGGAGCCGTTGGAGAAGAACTCGGGCGCGCCGCACTCATCGGTTTCGACGTGGGCCTGGTCGCCGCAGATGACGGCCTGGTAGGACTGGCAGAGCGAGGCCAGTGCAAGCGAGTTGGCGGCGGTGCCATTGAAGACGAAGAACAGCTCGAGATTGGTTTCGAAGAGATCGCGAAAGGCATTAGCGGCGCGAGCGGTCCACGGATCGTCGCCGTAGGCCACAACGTGGCCGCGATTTGCGCTCTCCATGGCGGCCCACGCCTCAGGACAGATTCCCGCGTAGTTGTCGCTGGCAAACTGCTGAGCGAGGTCGCCGGTGTGGTTCGGGGTCACAGAGTCATCTCCTGGTTTGAGAACACGGCGGGGAAGGTGGACCGTGTTCCGTGGATTTGAGCGAGCCGGCAAGAGGCTCTCAGGGCTAAAGACTGAAGGAACCGTTGAGGCCCTGGAAGATGGCCTCGAATTTCCCGGCTTCAGCGGCGAAGCGCATTCCCTTGACGCGCTCGACGCAGATTTCGGCGGGAGTGGGCTGGGTTTGGAAGATTTGCATCACCTCAGCAATGAATTCCGCGAGGGGCATGGCACGGGGGTCCTCAGCACCTTGCATGAGGTGGGTCTGGACGTAGGGCGGAATGAGTTCGATGACCTCAGTGTTTGTTGCTCGAAGCTGGTAGCGGAGCGAGAGCGTGTAGGAGTGGAGGGCGGCCTTGGTGGCGCAATAGGTTGGAGTGAGAGAGAGAGGCAGGAAGGCCAGACCGGAAGTGACGTTGACGATGGCCGAGGCGGGCTGCGCCTGGAGATGAGGGAGAAGCGCGGCGGTGAGCCGGATGGGGCCGAGGAGGTTGGTGGTGACGATGGCCTCGGCGTCACAGAGATCGGGCTGCTGAGCGAGAAGCTTTTCAGTACGCATGATGCCGGCGTTGTTGATGAGGACGTTGAGCGAGGGGAGCTGGCCGGTTGCGTGGGCAGCGAAAGCGCGGATGGCGGCGGGATCCTCGATGTCAAGCGTGAGGGACTTCATGCCGGGATTGGCGGCAACGGTTTCGTCGAGGACGTGCCGGCGGCGGCCGGCGATGACGACCTGGTTGCCGAGGGCGTGAAAGGCTTCAGCCAGGCCCCGGCCAATGCCGGAGCCGCCGCCGGTAATGAGGATGGTGTTTCCGGTGAGGTTCATGGGGTGGTTCTCCAAGCGCCATGATAACGCGATGGGGTAAACGGGCGCGGTTACCAAGGGGTATGCTCTCCGCGATAAAGAATCAGACATCTCGCATGTGAGTGACCTCGATCACATATTTTCCGGGGAAGGGACGGGAGAATGTGCGAACGATATCCTGCTGAGTTTTGCCACGATGATCCAATTGCACCTGCCCGCCTGCGTCCTTCGATGACAAGGAGAAACCATGACCGCCGAAATTCTTAACCACCTTCACGCCGAACCGCAGAGCAGCTTCATGCTTCGGGACATTCTACCGGGGGCCGCGTGGGCGCCTTACATTGGGCGCGACCTTGCTGGGAGTTGGCCGTCGAACCATTCTTTGGATGTCGGCGCGGAAGAGGCCGGCTTGAATGGGTCGCCGCGCGCCTTCAGCTTCGAGGTTTGAACCACCTGCGATGGGGCAGGCGCTCGCGGGAGGCTCGCACGGGATTCATTGCGCCGACCCCACTCATCGCGATAATGCTGCGATGAATGGGGCACAGTGCTTCTACTCCTGGTTTGGTGTGCGGCCGTAACTCCTGTTACTCGTGGGCGCCGTGCTTCTTGAGCAGGTCGGCCCACTTGTGGTCGTCGATCTGGAGCGCGTAGAACAACGGGCGGTGAAGGCCCTGGTCGACGGCGTTGACATCGGCGCCATGGTCGAGGAGGGGTTGGATCATGGTGAAGTATTGCAGGTGGAGCGCCATGTCGAGGATGGTGTCGCCGTAGGCGTCGGCCAGGTTTACGTTACCGCCATGGTCCATGAGGTAGAGCAGTTCGTCCTTCTGCTCCCTCATGACGGCCCAAAACATGGGCGTAGCGCCGCTGGAAGCCTGTGCGTTGACATTGGCGCCCTTGTCGATGAGGAACTTGACCATAGGCATGTAGCGGAGGGAAAAGGCGGCCATGTCGAGAGGGGTGTAGCCGTTTTTCATGTCGGCCTGGATGATGCCGTGGACAGAGAGCAGGCTGACGGGGTCCGCGTGATTGCTGGAAGAGAGGAAGCCCCCCAGGTCGTCGGGGGTAAAGGGGCCTGCGCTATTTTTTGCATTTACATCCGCACCGGCGGCGACGAGCGCCTGGGCGACGGCCAACTCACCATGCAGTGCGGCGACGTGAAGCGGCGTATCGCCCATGCTGTCTTTGCTTTTGACGAGGGTGGGGTCGGCCTGGATGAGGGCCTGGACCTTCTTCAGATCGCCCTTGCGGGCGGCGTCATGAATGGGACCGGCGAAGGCGACGGATGTGCAGGCAAGGGCCGCGGCGACGAAGACGGCGAAGCGAGAGGTCAGACGCGTAGTCCCGGAAAAGGAAAATTGGCGCAAAATTGAAAACGATTTCATGGTTCCTCCGGTGCAACAGATAAGTGTAATCAATTGGAGTGGAAATGGATCAAGGGGCGGTAAAAATCGGTTTACCTCACTCTCGCCCATCGCCTGCTCGCAGGTGAAAAAAGGGGTGTGGCTGCACGTGTGACGCCTGCTTGCTTTCCCAAGTTTCAAGTTGTGAGCCGGGCGTAGTGGGGCTGATGCAGGTGCGCCTTGGGAAGAAATCGCGTGTCGCGGCCGAGTCTTGAGGCCCATCAACACGCCCAAATCGCAGAAGGACCCCGTTGCGCAGTCCTTCGGTCGAGCGGCAGGGCAGGCGCCGGGCTGTACGCATTATTGCGCAACGGGTTTCTTCGAAATATCTTTCGCGCTATCCAGGTGTTTTTGCAGCGTGGGCAGAGTGGCGCCGGCATAGGTCTTCAAGTCCGCATTTTGCGCGCCGGTGGATTCCTTTGTGTAGACCCCAATCGCTTCCGTGTGGCCTGCAATCATGGTGTGAATGTAGCGCGTGTCGAAGGGAGCGCCCTTCAGCTTTTCAAACGGCGCGATCATTTGATTGTGGGCGGCATCGAGCGCAGTGGGAACCGTCAGGCTGGCTTTGGCTGCGAGGGCGGTGAGCTGTTGATAGTCGGCGGTGTGATCGGCGACCAGCATTTGCGCGTATTCCTTGACGGCGGGGTTTCCAGCCTGGCTGGCGGCCATTTGGCCCAGGTGGGCTTCGAGCATGTCGGTTTGCGCGGCCATGTCCAGAAATTTCTGGTCGGTCAGGGGTCCGGTTTTGGCCTTTTGCGCCGATGCAGCCAAGCAGCAGAGAGCCAAACAACAGACGGTTGAAAGTATAGGTTTCATTTCGGTCTTTCCTCCTGCATGGTTAGTTGCGCAGGGGAGGTTGGGGTTATCTAGTCCCGGAAATGGAGCTTTCTGATGGGGAGGGTCGGCGCAGAGAAAACTGCGGTTTGTGGGAAGAGGCCGTGGTGGGTGTTTGGGGCGAAGGGGAATCCTATTGGGCGAATCTGTTTGATGTTGTTGATTGTTTGAAGGAGCATGAAGGGGTGCGGTTGCAGAAGTGGGGCTCGGTGAATCTGCCTCGTCATGGAGTTGGCGGATCAGCTCGGAGGTGATTCGGGGCGCTCCGGGACGGTCGTGGAGTAGCGGCACGCCGTTGCGGGTGGTGTGGCTGGATGGGGTCGGGCGCGGGCGGGTCATACGGAGACTTGCTTAATGCTTACCAGTTCAAGCGCGCTGAGAGGAGACTTCGGCTCATCGAGGCACAAAGCGATAGCCTCATGAACACGCTTCATGAGGAAATCGAGGTTGTTGGCTTGCGTATGACATCCGCGCAGGGCGGGAACGGTAGCCACGAAAAGGCCTTCCTCGTCTTGTTCGATTACGACGGTGAATTTCCTTTTGCGATTCATGCGGGGCCTCGCATCTTCACTTTAGAATATTCCAGGTCTCAGAAGCGGAAACTGGGTGCCCGGCGGTCGGACTCACGGATTTGTTTGCGCGCCTTCGCTCCAGCTATGCAGAAGGCTGGCTACGGATATTGCTCTCCCCCACGGGCCTCCCTGTTCCATCTTGACGTCAAGGAATGATTGCGGAGGACGGAGATCCTCATGGATTAGATGTGAAATTTGGGCAACACCAACTGGAGATAGATACGGTTTTGGTTCGGAAAGTTCTATCGCAAAAACTTCAGGGGCATCGACAGCATATCCGTCGAATTCCTCGCGAGAGCAGCCCACCTTTGCGCCGAATAGCTCCCAAATCTCGCCGGGTTTTCCCGAGGTGATCTCGGAAAGTGTCACTTCGCCCATCAATGAGCCGAGGGGTTGAGTTCCGTAAACTACAGCTTGCCGTCCTTTCCACCTTCTTGAGAATTTTCTCCGTATCTCCACCTGCTTTTTCCCGGCAAATATTAGCTCGGCGTATTGCGGGCGCATGCTCAGGAGGATTTTGTCCGAGAACGAGAACCCACCGGGTGAGAATCCATTGAGAAGGTGGATTCTTTCCAATGCTCGCTCCCAAACCGTGGAGATTGGGGCGGAGCAGGAGAGTTCCTCTTCGCCGTTGCGATACTGTCGAGATGCCTTAGTTGCTTCTTCAAAACCAAACGACTTAAAAAACTCTCCCCTCTCGAACCAGAGGCTTTCTGGGAGCGTGAAATGTATATCCTTCACTCCCTTTTGGTGCCGTGCCTGAAACGCAAGCTGAGTGAAAATTATCTGCCCAAGATTTAGGTCGCGAAAACCCTCGTGAATTCTGACGTGGCAGAATTTGGCGTGCTCGCCCAGTTTCAGGACTGCTGACGCGATGGGCCGCTCGTCCTCGAATGCCAGATACGCAAGTCGTTCCGAGGTCTTCAGTCCTGGCAATACCTTCTCCGTGTACCACCGGCCGATTCCCGGATACATTGCTTCGTTCTCAAGGAGCATTTTTCGAAGAATTTGAATTTCGTCGGTCTGCTTCCTCGCTGCGCTGCCTCCCAATCTGACTAAGCGAAATGGCGGAACTTCGGGGAAAAGGCGTCGACCCAGGTGGATTTTAGGACGCTTCTGTACTGCCATTTTCTTCTCCTTTCTCGGGCTCTATAACTGATCCGTCACCGTTTCTTTGGATGTGCTTCGGCCAATCTCTGAAGCGGGTGGAAAGTTTGAGGTCTTGGCTGCCGTAACCCTTGGCTTCTTTCCTTTTGCCGACCTTGTCCAACTCAGGGGCATCCTCAGACATTCTGTAGAAGATAAGGATCGCCATCTTCTCGCCGTCAGCAAGGCTGACTGGAACTTGGTGACCTCGAACCTCAAAAATCAATGGAGTCCCTTGCTTACTGTCCTCTCTATAGAGCCCGAAAAAAGGATGCACGAAGCCTGCGTAGTGGATCCTCATTTCCCCCATCGTTTCGTCGCTCGCACGGCAATAGATTGCGATGCCCTTCGGGACATGGAGCTTCTCTTTTGAGCGCAGGATGTAAAAAATGTCCGGGCTGACAAGGAGTCGTCTGTGTCCATCAGCCTCTTCGATATCCCAATGCTCGGTCGGGTTCGGTCTCAGGTCCGCTACATCGTCGCTCCAAAGAGGGATAAACGGTCCGTCGGGATTCGGCCTTTTGGACCTAAATGCGATCCCCTTGCATGTCGTTCCATTGATGTCGCCTATGCTTGCGTCAGCAAGACTGACTGTGAGACTGCCGTCTCGGTGCTTGGAGTCGCGAAATACCGTATGGAACAATTCCTTAGCTCGGATCTCAACGTCTTCGGGGCGGCCATAGAAAAAGCGTAGCTGGGAAAGGGAGGTGTTCGCTTTGACTTTTACGTTGAAGGTTATGGGTGTAATTTCCAGAAACATATCACCTGACCCACTCTTCAATCCCTCGGGATCGAAACATTCGTACGTATTCATGCCGTCGACAATAAGTCGGGCGAGGACATCGACGCGGCCGACGGAACTCTTTGCGGTTGCTTGTCCGTAAATCACGCCTTCGTTACGCAGCGCGGCCTCTAGTCTCTCCTGGATTCGGAAGACGTAAGTATGTTTTTGTTTGAGTTCATACACCCCGTCTGTTGGTTTTGGAGTGATCTGCTCCGCAAGTCGCTTTTCCTTGATGAACCAGCTGTAGGACCTATGTGATGGCTTAACCGATCCTCCGAGCATATGGTAAGCTTCGTCTGCCAGAGTGAGGTCCATTGACGAATGCCCGACCTCGGGCCTAGGGCCTGAAGTTGTTATGAACCCATCATCCAACAGTTGTGTCATCTGTCGGCTATTCAGCACGCCGGGTATCCATTCGTCCCAAGGAAATCCCATTCGAACACCCAAATCCCTTCTAGCGGGCACGGCTACGCTGTCTATCATATTGAGTGGTCCAAGCCTAATCTACAAGTGTCGAGCTCCGTTGCAACTTTGCCGGATGAGGAGGCTTGGCATCCCGGGTCTCCCCGCCCTTCGCAATCATCGTTCAGCAAGTGTACTCAAGCTCCAGAGGCAAGGCAAATAAAAGGCGAAAGTGCTCTATCGAGATCGTCTATTTTTCACGAAATAAGACTTACTTCTTCAACGGTTTGCGGGCGAAGTAGTAGAGGGAGAAGGCTAACAAGGCGAAGGCGGCTACGCTTACGTAGCTGTTGTCTATGAATGTGTGGGGGAAGTTCAGGATGTCGCCTTTGTCGAAGGTGGATTCGTAGCCCTTCAACGCTACTCCGCATAGGCCTACTATGCCGCCGGCGGCGATTAGGCCTGATGCGAAGAGGGAGCCGGGGGAGATTTCGCTTTCGGTTTCGGTGCTGTCGCCACCGGCTTTTTTGACTGCGGCGTCGACGAAGAAGCGGACCATGCCGCCGCAGAAGATGGCTAGCGTGGTTCCGATGGAGAGATAGGCTCCGACGGCGAAGCTGAGCGAGCGGATGCCTAGCAGCTCGACGGCGATGACGAGGAAGACGCCCATCATGACCAGTCCCCAGGGGAGCTTGCGGGTGAGGATGCCGTTGATGACGGTGGCCATGAGACGGGCTTGCGGTGCGGCGGCTTTCTCACTGCCGATGCCCTGGATCCACTGGACTTCAATCTGGTGCGTGGCGGGCGAGTAGAGGTATTTTCCGTCTGCCAGGTCCGACGAGCCGAGCGCGTTGAGGATGACGTATTCGCTCTTGTTGTGGGTGGTGGAGGACTTGCCTGACGAGTCTCCTGCGGCCTGGACGCGGATGGATTCGGGCAGGTGCTGAGCATCGGTTTGCACGGCGACGCCGGGGTGGGAGGCGTTGATGTCCCAGGGCTGAGCGGCGGCGCGGAACGATTGCAGGCCGGTGTTCATGAGGTTGAGGGTGAATCCGATGAAGATGGTAGAGACCACCACGCCGATCATGAGGGCGACCTGCTGCTTCCATGGCGTGGAACCGATGATGTAGCCGGTCTTGAGGTCCTGCGATGTGTCGCCGGAGTTGGAGGCGGCGATGCAGACCACCCCGCCAATGGTGATGGCGAGGGCTCCGAAAGCGGGGGCGGTCCAGCCATTGACGAGGAAGATGGCGGACGTGGCCATGAGGGTGGCGATGGTCATGCCGGACACCGGACTTGCTGAAGACCCGATGAGGCCGACGATGCGGGAACTGACGGTGACGAAGAGGAAGCCGAAGACGACGACGAGGAGGGCGGCGGCGAGGTTGGCGGCCCATCCGACTTGCGCGCCGGGGACGGGCTTGAACTCAAGGAAAAAGAACATGAGGGCGACGATGGCGAGAGAGCCGAGAACGACGACGGACATGGAGAGATCGTGTTCAGTGCGGAGGGGTTTGGACCTTGCAGCGGCTGCACCGGGCTTCATGTTTTTGAATCCGGACGTGAGCGCGCCGACGATGGTGGGGAGGGTTTTGACGAGGGTGATGAGGCCCGCCGCGGCTACTGCTCCAGCGCCCATGGGTCGGATGTAGGTGGACCAGAGCTGGCTGGGTCCCATGGCGGCGATGGGGATGGTGCCGGGATAGACGGGATGCGGGAGTTCCTTGCCGAAGAAGTAGATGAGCGGCATGAGGACTAGCCAGGAGAAGACGCCGCCGGCAAAGATGATGCCGGAGACGCGGGGTCCGATGATGTAGCCGACGCCGAGGTATTCAGGCGTGGCGTCTGCCTTGATGCTTGCGCCTTTGAGGATGTGCTGCGGGCCGCCGAAGTCGGGTTGGAATTCTGGTGTGCCAGGCCAAGCTTTGAAGAGGTTCTCGTTCTGGAAGAAGGTGTAGAGGCCGCCGAGGCCGAGGCCGAGGAAGACGCGGCTGGCGAGGGAGCCGCCGCGTTCGCCGGCCATGAGGACGTCGGCGCAGGCGGTGCCTTCCGGATAAGGGAGGTTGCCGTGCTCTTCAACGATGAGCTGGCGGCGGAGGGGAATCATGAAGAGGACGCCGAGCCAGCCGCCGATAAGGGCGAGCATGAAGATGCGCGAGTACTCGAGATCGAAGCCGAGGAAAACCAGCGCGGGGAGCGTGAAGATGACACCGGAGGCGATGGACTGGCCTGCGTTGCCGGTGGTTTGGACGATGTTGTTCTCAAGGATGGAGGCGCGGCCGAAGACGCGGAGGATGCTGATGGAGAGAACGGAGATGGGGATGGAGGCAGCAACGGTCAGGCCGGCGCGGAGACCCACATAGACCGTGACCATTCCAAAGATGATGCCGAAGATGGACCCGAGAAGGAGGGCGCGGAAGGTGAGTTCCGGCGGGTTCTGATCGGGCGAAACGAAAGGTTTAAAAACGGGGGGCTGAAATTCTGCCACTGATAGCCTCCATGCGAGCGCAAGCGAAGATGATGGAATCTGCCTGAAGGGGGAGTGTACCAGTGATCGGGGCTGCAATGACAGCACGGATGGGGGTGGGGTTGGCGAAGTGAAGGCGGAACGAGTAGGGTAGGGTCAATATTCGGCACAGGGATGGACATGAAAACTGAAATTGCAAACTCACCGGCGGGAGCGGGCGCAAGCGTGGGGAAAGCGCCGCAACGGCTGGTGGCGCTGGATGTGCTGCGCGGCATCACCATTGCGTTCATGATCATGGTGAACAACAACGGCGGCGCGGGCTCGTGGCATTTTATGAA
>Ga0302140_10004524_pt1 | contig 17698 bp, 14 predicted proteins | sample I_Bog_E1_1_FD_202095 | JGI IMG/M metagenome (GOLD analysis project Ga0302140, IMG submission 202095) | Peat permafrost microbial communities from Stordalen Mire near Abisko, Sweden - I_Bog_E1_1 | ecosystem: Environmental > Terrestrial > Soil > Wetlands > Peat | place: Sweden: Abisko, Stordalen... | reverse complement strand
CGCGGCATTGTCGAAACCTCCGAAGACTTCGGCTCGCAAGGCGAACCACCCTCTCATCCCGAATTGCTCGATTGGCTCGCCACCGAATTCATGCAAAACGGTTGGAGCATGAAGAAAATCCAGAAACTCATGGTCATGTCCGCCACCTACCGCCAGGATTCCCACGTCTCACCGGAAATGACTGCGCGCGACCCCTACAACCGCCTCTATGCGCATGGCCCGCGCTTTCGCGTCGAAGCCGAAATGGTTCATGATATGGTTCTCGACGAAAGCGGCCTCCTCAGCTCCAAAATGTATGGCCCTAGCGTCTTCCCCTATCAGCCCGAAGGCGTCTGGGACATCCCATACAGCGACGATAAATGGGTTCCCAGCGAAGGCGAAGACCGCTATCGCCGCGCTATCTACACCTTCATTCGCCGCAGCGCTCCCTACCCGAGTCTCGTCACCTATGACGCGCCCAGCCGCGAATTCTGCACCGTCCGCCGCGTCCGCACCAACACTCCGCTGCAAGCCCTCACCAGCTTGAACGATCCTTATTTCTTCGCCGCCGCCCAGGCTCTCGCCAAACGGATCCAAACCGACGGCGGCCCCACCATCGCCGATCAAATCAACTTCGCGTATCAAGTCACCGTCTCTCGACCACCCACGCCAACGGAGCTAACTCAAGTAACGGCCTTCTACGACCAGCAAATGCAAGCTAACCCGAAACTGGCCCTCACCATGGTGGCCAACGTCTTACTCAATACCGACGAGGCCCTAACCAAGGAGTAATCATCATGAACATCGAACAAGACATCTCTCAGGAACTCCTGAAGGCTTCCACTCGCCGGCACTTCTTCCGCCAGGCCGGCTTTGGCATCGGCGCAGCCGCGTTCACCAATGTCATGGCCAGTGCCCCCCCGGCCGCCAAAGCCAAAAGCATCATCTATCTGTTCATGGCAGGCGCGCCGTCGCAAGTGGACTTATTCGATTCCAAGCCCACGCTGCAGAAATACGACGGCCAAAACATCCCCGACGAATTCGTCAAAGGCGAACGCTTCGCCTTCATCAAAGGCAAACCCAAATTGCTCGGCTCTCCTTTCGAATTCGCCCGCTGTGGCAACTCTGGCGCTGAAATCTCGGAATTGCTCCCGCACCTCCGCACGGTCGCCGACGATATCGCCATCGTCCGTTCCATGCACACCACGCAGTTCAACCACGCGCCCGCGCAGATTTTCATGAATACCGGCTTTCAAATCATCGGCCGTCCCAGCATGGGTTCCTGGATGACCTATGGCCTAGGCAGCGAGTGCAAAGATCTCCCTGGCTTCGTCGTTCTTGTCTCCGGCGAAAATCAGCCCGATGGCGGCAAAGCCTGCTGGGGCAGCGGCTTTCTGCCATCCGTCTATCAAGGCGTGGAGTTCCGCTCCCAAGGCGATCCGGTTTTGTTCCTCACCAACCCGGAGGGAGTCTCGGCCCAAGCCCGCCGCGAATCACTTGACCTTCTTAAGACTCTGAACGAGCAGCATTTGGCCGAAAACGGCGATCCCGAAATCGCCACGCGCATCGCTTCTTACGAAATGGCTTACAAGATGCAATCGAGCGTGCCGGAATTGGTCAACATCCACGAAGAACCTGCGGCCATTCATGAACTCTACGGCACCGAACCCGGCAAGAAATCCTTCGCCAACAATTGCCTGTTGGCCCGTAGGCTTGTCGAACGCGGCGTACGCTTCGTGCAGCTCTATCACCGCGGCTGGGATAATCACGGCACTTCCAGCCACGACGATATCGTGAACCGCCTACCCACTCTCTGCCAGGAAACCGATCGCGCCGCCGCCGCGCTCATTCAAGATCTGAAGCAGCGCGGCCTGCTCGATAGCACCATCGTGGTCTGGGGCGGCGAATTCGGCCGCACTCCCATGAACGAAGCGCGCAACCGCTCCAAATTCCTCGGCCGCGATCACCATCCGCGCGCCTTCAGCATGTGGATCGCCGGCGGCGGCTTCAAGCCCGGCATCACTCTTGGCAGCACCGACGAGCTAGGCTACAACATCGCCGACGATCCGGTAGACGTACATGACCTGCATGCGACAATCTTGAATCAAATGGGTATCGACCACACTAAACTGACCTACCGTTTCCAGGGACGCGATTTCCGCCTCACCGACGTCTCCGGCAACGTGGTTCGAAAGTTGATTGTCTAAATGACGCAAAAAGTCGTGATCGTCACCGGCGCCGGCAGCGGCATAGGCAGAGCTGTGTCCTTGGCCTTTGCCAATGCACGGTATTGCGTCGTGCTAGCCGGGCGCAGAGAGGCTGAACTTCAGCGCACCTATGACTTGGCCGATCGGGAAGATGGAATTTTAATCGTCCCTACCGATGTAACTCAACCTGAGTCCGTCAAGCGTCTCTTCGATGCCACCGTCGAGCGCTTCAGCCGCCTCGATGTCTTGTTCAACAATGCCGGCATCGGCGCGCCCGCGATTCCCATGGACGAACTCACTTTCGATCAATGGAGCGCCGTGGTCAACGTCAATCTCACTGGCTCGTTTCTGTGCGCCCAGCAAGCCATGCGTCTCATGAAAGCGCAAAAGCCCCAGGGCGGCCGCATCATCAACAATGGTTCTATCTCCGCCTCCATGCCACGCCCGAACTCAGCCCCTTATACGGCAACCAAACACGCCATCGCCGGTCTCACCAAGAGCATCTCACTCGATGGCCGGCGCTTCAACATCGCCTGTGGCCAAATTGACATCGGCAATGCCGCCACCGAGATGACTGAAAAAATGTCCGCCGGTATCATGCAAGCCAACGGCGAAATGATGATTGAGCCGCGCATGAACGTCAAACATGTCGCCGACTCAGTGCTGCATATGGCCAGTCTTCCGCTCGACGCCAACGTTCAATTCATGACTGTAATGGCAACCGCCATGCCATTTATCGGGAGGGGCTGATGGTCTATATCGCGCTTCTCCGCGCAGTGAACGTGGGCGGTAACAACAAGCTACCCATGAAGTCTCTCGCTGCCCTTTGTGAAGCGCAAGGCTGCACAAAAGTCCAAACCTTCATTCAAAGCGGCAATGTAATCTTCCGTGCCTCCGCTAAGATCGCGGCTGCATTTCCGCGCACGCTATGCTCACAAATCAAAGATGAGTTTGGCTTTGAGACAACTGTCATCTTGCGCACCGCCGCTGAGCTTCGCGCAATCGTCGAGGGCAAGCCGGATCTCGACGAGCAGTTCCTGCACGTCATCTTTCTTTCCGACGAACCGAACCTGACTGACGTAGTCAAGCTAAACCCCGTCTGTGTCGGCGCCGAATCGTTCATCCTCCGCGGCCGCGAGATCTATATGTATCTCCCCAACGGCGCGGGGCGCTCCAAGATGGCCACTTATGCCTTCGATAAGGTCCTGCGCACCAAAGGCTCCATGCGCAACTGGCGAACCGTTTTGAGCCTATCCGCTTTGGCTATCGAGTAGCCTGAAGTTTGCAGCAATCTCTCCAGTTTTCCGAACCCGAAGTCAGCTTCCGCGACAAGCTGGCGGTTGAGTTGCGTACTCTGGCCGAGTCTCGCATCTTCGTGGGTGGCAGCTCCTGGAAATATGAAGGCTGGCTCGGTTCCATCTATTCCGCCGAACGCTATCGCATCAAAGGCCGCTTCTCGCAAAAACGCTTCGAGCAGGAATGCTTGTCCGAATATGCCGAAACCTTCCCCATCGTTTGCGGCGATTTTGCGTTCTACCAATTTCCCTCACCGGCGTTCTGGCAGCGCCTGTTCGCGCAAGCGCCGCCGCCCTTTCAGTTCGCCTTCAAAGCGCCAGAGGAGATCACTCTGCCGAAGTTTCCGAAGCAAGCCCGCTACGGCATCCGCGGCGGCAACGCCAATAACGATTTCCTGAATGTGGATTTGTTCCGCACCCAATTCCTCGACCTCATCCGTCCTTATAAAGAGCAGATTGGCGTGATCCTATTTGAATTCGGCGCGGCCATTGAAAAGCACTTCGAAACCGCCGCCGTGTTTGCCGAACGGCTCGCCGTCTTCCTCGGCGCTTTGCCGCGCGATTTTCGTTTCGCTATTGAAATTCGCACGCCCGATTTTCTCGACACCCCTTACTTCGCGGTGTTGAAAGAGCATGGCATGGCGCATGTCTTCAATTCCTGGACCGCCATGCCGGAGCTAGCCGAGCAGATCTCTCGGCCCGATTGTTTTCCGGCGGATTTTACCGTCGCCCGCGCTCTTCTGCGAACCGGCCGCAGCTACGAAGAAGCGGTGGACCTCTTTGCCCCTTATAAAGAGGTTCGCGACCGTAACGACGAAGTGCGCGCCGCGCTGCGCCAATTATTGACGCGAGCGAAACGGCGCGCCGAACCCACTTATGTTTTCGTGAACAACCGTTTGGAAGGCTTCGCGCCCGGCACGATTGCCGCCGTGGTGGACCCCGTCGACTAGATGCCAGCCGCATTCCTACAATCCGCACGCCGCGCGTTCGTGCATGCATTTGTCCGCTATGGCGCGGGCGCGGACTATTTGCAAGCTATCACCAAGACCAAGTGGTGGGGTACTATTTCCTGGATTTTGATCGTGGTGGGCGTGATTGGTTGGGCGATCTTTATCTTTTGGCCGTACGCCGGTACTTAGCGGGCGCGTTTTCATCCCTTTGTAACTTCTGTTTTATATGTTGACAAGGCTGGCCTTTTTTCCAGCTACACGGGGAGGATCTTCTACTTGCATATTTTCGGCCAAACAGTAACTTTCGGTACAGCCTTCGCCTTGCTCGCGGCGTTGGGCTTAGCGCTTGGGTTTGAGTTCGTGAACGGTTTTCACGATACCGCCAACGCGGTAGCCACGGTGATCTATACCCACACTTTGAAACCGGTTTATGCGGTGGTTTGGTCGGGATTTTTGAATCTTTGCGGTGTTTTGACTTCAACGGGTCTGGTTGCGTATTCCATTGTTGGCCTGCTGCCAGTAGAACTGGTTTTGAACGTCGGGTCGAGCGCCGGTTTTGCCATGGTTTTCTCGCTGCTGATTTCAGCGATTATCTGGAATCTAGGGACTTGGTATCTGGGTCTACCCGCATCGAGTTCGCACACACTCGTCGGCTCCATCATGGGAGTTGGCTTGGCAAATTCACTGATCGCGGGACGCGTGTTTGGAGAAGGCGTCAACTGGGGCAAAGCTCGCGAAGTGTTTACCGGTTTGTTGGTATCGCCTATCGTGGGATTCGTTTGCGCCGGACTGCTGTTGCTTTTGTTGAAGGCGTTGGTGAAAGCGCCGGAACTCTACAAGTCGCCGGAAGGGCAACCGCCTCCGCTTTGGATCCGCGCCATATTGGTGCTTACCTGCAGCGGGGTTAGCTATTATCATGGCTCGAACGACGGACAAAAAGGTATGGGGCTCATCGTTTTGATTCTGGTGGGAATTCTGCCGGGAGCGTTTGCCCTAAACCCGGCCGCTACGCCGGCGGAGATTCAGCAAATCGTGATGCAAGCGCGCCAGTTGGAGCCGACTCTGCTCAAACATTCGCCGGATGTGATTACGTCGCAGGATGCGACCGACGAACTCTCCGCCTACCTTAAGACGAGCGGTAAGGCCAGCGACAAAACTTGGGCCGCGATGGCCGGGAGAAATCAGGAGGTTGCGATTGAGTTGGATGGAAAAGCGAACTTCGACGACTTAACACTAGACCAGCGCAAAGGTTTTAGAAGCGACATTTACCTGTTGGGTGAAACGATCGCGAAGCTTAACAAGCAACATAAAATTACCGATCCGGTGGAAGCCAAGGCGTTGAGCACCTATCAAAAATCATTACAGCAGGAGACCAAGTACATTCCGACGTGGGTGAAGGTGGCGGTCGCGCTGGCGCTCGGCTTCGGAACCATGATTGGCTGGAAACGCATTGTGGTAACGGTGGGCGAGAAGATCGGCAAGGAGCATCTCACTTATGCCCAAGGCGCATCGGCGGAACTGATAGCCATGGGGACGATCGCGCTGGCGGATAATTTCGGCGTGCCCGTGAGTACCACTCACGTTCTATCGTCGGGTGTGGCCGGAACGATGTTCGCCAATCACTCCGGCCTGCAGGCCGAGACGATGCGCAATATTTTACTGGCGTGGGTACTCACGCTGCCGATCTGCGTCATTCTGGGAGCGACGATCTTTTCAGGCAGCCTCTACATGCTGTTGCATGTGTTCGGCATGCGCTAGGCGGCGAACGCTTCAGCCAGGAACAATTGCAATTCGTTCCAGGCTCTGGCGGCGATTTTGGCGTCATAGCGCAGGCCCATTTGCGGATTGTTGGCGCCTTCGTTCATGAACGCGTGGACCGTGCCGCCGTAAATATGGAACTGCCAATCCGCGCCCGCATCGGTGAATTCCTTGCCAATGGCGACGACTTGGTCGGGTGGTGCGAAAGGATCGTCCCAGCCGTGAAAGGCGATGACTTTCGCAGGAATGGAACTAGCGGTGGGTAAGTTTGCGGGCGCGAGCGCGCCGTGAAAACTGGCAACGCCCTTGAGCGGAGCACCGGCACGCGCCAAATCTAGAACGCAGAGACCGCCGAAACAAAAGCCAATGGCCGCTATCTGGCCTTTGTCGATCTCCTTGATACCCTGAGCCACTTCGACGACGTGCAAGAGGCGCTTGCGGAGCATTGCGCGATCCTGCGCCAGCGGCATCATCAGCGCTTGACACTCCTCGGTTGTAGTGCCGCGCTTGCCTTTGCCATAAAGATCGACAGCCAGACCGGCGTAACCCCACGCCGTGAGACGTTTGGCGAAACTCTCCTGGTTTTCAGAGCGGCCATCCCAGGCGTGAAACACGAGGACTGCGGGACGAGGGAGAGACTGTGTGTCTTCAAGGGCGAGAAAGCTATCGAAAGGTTGGCCGTCTAGCGAATGTTCGATTGGGCGGGTAATGATGGACATCTTCTAAATCATATCCGCAAATATTCAGCGATTCTAAAGGCGGCTATTTTCGTCACCACGGCAAACCTGTGAGGCGAGTCGCTTTGTTGGCCAGGCGGATAGCCAATAACCAGAGCCGGGCGACCGGCAGCGGGAATGAGTAAACGGGGTAGGCAAAGAACCAAAGTCGCGGATTGGGAGCGAAAGATGCCGCGAGGGCGGCAAGAGGCGGTTCGTGGTTATCCTTGTGTTGATTGAAGCGTTCGCTAATAAGCCAAAAGGGAAAGATCGTGCGAATGGTGCTATTGAGAATCGATTGTTGAGCCCCTCTGGACTTAAGCCACTGGCGCGTGATGGAGGCGAGACTAGTGCCGAATACACGATAGAGTCCATAGGGGAGCGTAGTGTTGGCGGTCATGGCGATCAACGGATCCCGGATAAAGAGACTCCGCCGGTGATGATTCATGATCGTAAGACGGGGGCCGAGTTGAAGGAAGCAGCTATTCAGTAATCCGTCGAAAGGCTCGTGAGGGAGGCTATCGGCACGTTCTTTGTTCATGACAAAGCCGGAGAGAGTTGTGATGAAAACGTGCATGTGCCAGGCAAGGTCCTCCGCCCGGGTAAAAACCAAATCGGGTCGAGGAGCAAATTCGCGATGGCCAGTATATGGCCCTTCAAAAGAATAGGAGTTGATGGCGACCAAATCGTAGTCGTCCGACTCGAGCGCGGAGAGAACCCGGCTGATCGTGCGGGGAGCGATAATGTCGTCATCGCCAAATAACCAGATATATTTGCCGGCGGCCTGTTCATAGCACCGGAGTATATTGGCGTCCGGGCCCAGATTGACACCATGGCGCAGGTATCGCAATGGCAACCCGCGATCGAGCATTTCCTGGACGACTGCGGCGGTATGGTCGGTCGATGCATTGTCCGAGACAACTACTTCCACCCGAGACTCATTTTGTAGCTGGTCTAACAACACGGCTAGCAACGCACGGAGTTCGGAGGCTCTATTGTAGGTAGGGATGGCGAAGCTGAGTAATGGCTGCATCGCAGGATTTGTATTATCGGGAATATACAACACTATGGGGAGAGGGGCCATTGCGCAGCCCGGCACGCGGAACTGGCTGCCCCACCAGTGGGTCCGAGCCGGTAAATTGCAGCTTTCCAAACGAAACTAAAAAACAGAACAAATAAAAGATGAAGTTGACAGGGAAAAAAGTCAGAACAGGAAAACTCCAGGAACCAAGCACGCAATAACTGGCAAGCGCGAAGATACCTGCTAACAAAGCTTTATCAAGGTTGGATGTCGTCTGTCTAAACGCAAGACCGACGCGAGAGAGAAGCCAGACAGTGGTTATAACGCATACGATAAGCCACGGAACGCCAAGGTTAAAGAGCGAACTCACCCACCAATTCTCGTAAAACTCGTAGCTTGACGCCCCGAGCCAGACCCAGCTTTCCCAGTCGCCAAGCAGATCGGCCGGCATACGCAGGTGCCCTGAAATACTGGTGGCCTTATTCTCGAGGAGAGTGCTAAAAAGATCCGGTAACCAAGACAACGCCGCTAGGGTAACGATACCGAAAAGCAATCCGATCCAGACAAAGGATCTTGGACGCGTGAGGACATGAATAGCCGCTAGAAGAATCAGCGATGCTACATAGAACGCGTATGCAGTCAGGGACTGGGTCAAAATCAGACATAAAAGCAGCATTACCTGAATCAAACATCGTTTGAAGCCACGGTATCTGAATAGCGCCCACGCCATGAGAAGAAAGAGGATGCAGGCGAAATCATTCGGGGAGTCTAGCCAGCCGCCGAATCTTATGGCAATTGAATCGGCATATCCTTGCGCCGGAAGCCGGCCAGTTGTGACGAAAAGAAAAACTTCGACGGCATCGGATGCCACCGAGAAGAGTAACAAGAATTTCAGGAATGCATCGAGACTCGTTGTCTCGACCTGGCGGATACTAAGACAAAGAACCAGGGCAGCGAGAGGCCAGAATGTCTGATCGATGTAGCGCACATCAAACGCGTAGAATGCCTTCGCCAATACGATGCACTGCAAGAATATGAGCAAGATCAAAAGAGGCACACTCTTTGCTTTGATTCTTGCCTTTAGAGCCCACCAGGAAGACAACATCGCCAGACATAGAACCCCGACAAACTTCGCGGTCTGAAGATAAACCGGTGTATCAGAATACGTTGGGCTGGTATCCGTCGTTCCCAGCTTCAGGGGATAGCGATATGACACAAATAGAGTGCAGAAGAATAGGCAGACCCAAAACACCTTGTCTGGGACTTCCGACACCCTGAGTTTCACCTGGGCACCGTGGCGAACTGAACATTGCGGCCAAGGTACTTACGCACGATTCGCGTCAGCCCATCAAATCGGCGAGAGCCGAGTATATAGCAGCCCACGGAATAGACATGAAAGAGGAAGTATTTCCCAAAACCCATCTTCCAGTAGCCACGATAGAGCTTGATGTACTCCCGGACTGGTAATGTCAGTTGGTCTAGAACAAATGGATAGAAATAATTCGCATAATCATGCTTGACGGCTTCGAGTATCCCGTTCGTTCGTGCGTCTTCGCGATCGGCCAAGATTGACAAGGCCCCACGCACCATGTTCAGACGCGCTTGAATGGTGTAACGCCCGGGGGTATAAATCCCCTTCTCTTTTTTGGAGTTACCAAAGTCGGGCGGTTCATTAGCTCGGCAAAGTACAAGAATCTCCGGCGTGCATACGGAAGTCCGAGACGAAAGAACAGAGGCAGTCACGTGCATTTGATAATAGAGCGTTCCGTCAAATTGATCCGTCGCGCAGGCAAAAGCGTCATCCCGATGCACAATGTAGCCGGAAATCACCCCGGACCTGCGGTAGCAAAGAACGATAGACTCCTTTCCTGGGTTGAATTCCCGCTCCTCGCTGTAATAACGGAGCTCATGGGTGATGTTATGCGGATTGCCGTCGAAAACGCGATAGCCTCTCAGGACGACGCCAACACGGGGGTGCCTTTTTATTACAGCGTTTAGATGACTAAGAGCACCTTCCGCCATCAGGTCATCGTTGCCCATGAAGAAGCAGTAACGTGCCGTAGACTTTTCGATCAGGCAGCGGATATTCGCATCGTAGCCGAGATTCGTTTCGTTTTCGTAATAGCGAATGAAGCCGGGGTATTGAGCCTCATATTCCAGAACGATGGCCGCGATTTGGCGACGCTCCGGCGACTCGTCCTCGCAGATTACGATCTCGAAATCCTTGAACTCCTGAAGAAGGATGGAATCCAACAGCTGCCTCAGGTAGCGGGATCGATTATATGCCGGGATGCATACCGAGAATGTCTTGCGATTAGTGCTCATATGAGAGTTTCAATCATGTCGAAGGGAGGCGATCCGGTTCTGACCCACTCATTGGCGCTAGAATCAAACTGCTTGCGAATGGAAGCAGGTGCGCCGGCAGCCGCAGTGAACGGCGGTATATCTTTCGTCACGACGGAATTAGCCCCAATGATGGCGCCTTCGCCGATGGTTACATCAGGCATCACAACGACGCCATCACCGAGCCAGACATTTCTGCCGATCACAACCCGATGAGCGTTATCCAAGGGACGAAGAGCCGGCGGTACTTCCGGTGAGTCGTGAAGGATCGAATATCTGCCGTGACTGTGATCCGTGATCAGAACTCTGCTGCCAAACAGGCAGTTGTCGCCGATTTCGACGTAGTTGGCGGCGGCAATATGAACGTGATGGCTAGCACAGACTCTATCGCCTATTACGATGCGGGGAGAAAAGTTCTGTTCGCGGTAGATGGTGACGGCCTCCAGCCAAAAACCAGGACCGGCACGGAAATTCTTGCCGATGGAGATGTGTTTAAGCCCACGCATAAGCGAGTGGGGACCAATTCTTAGGCCTTGAGTTCGCAATTCGCGGCCGAGGATATAACCCCTGATTGCGGCCGCGGCTCGGCTCATCAGGTGTTCTGCAAGAAGATACCAACCATTTTCATTCGCAAAATCGACAATTTGACTGGAAATGGTCTTCATCGCCGGGGATCTCCGCGAAACTTCAAGAACGTGCGAGTTCCCATTCCGAGGCCGATGACACAATTAATCGCTAAGTAACCGGCCATCATGCCGAGCGCGCCGTGGAATCGGCCGAGAAAGTAGGTCGATATCGTCATGCAAAACGCATTCGCGACCGACAACCAGAGAAACTTCTCCTGCTTGTGAGAGCGCAGATAGATGGCTTCGGCAAAGACGATATGATTGACCGCAACCGTCAGGAGCAGGAGGCCCATCGCAACGGGGTCGAGGACGCGACGTGCCAGCGCCATGCCGTGGCTGTAAATATAAACGGTGGCGAGCCAAGTTATCAGGCATCCAAGGGCTGTGACTGCGAAGGACTGAGCGAATGCTCGGAAGAAGACGCGGTCGAGTTCGGCAAATTGCTTACGCGCGACAAGGACACCAAAAGGAGCGGATTTGGTGGTAACCCACGAGATACCAACATTCAGAACGGCGCTGCCTATGCTAAGCGACATGCCCATTCGTCCCGCCTCACCGGCGCCGCGATAAGCAAATAGGACGGGATTGAAGAGCTGAAAGATGAAGTACCCGCTAATCCAACTCACCGCGATGCGCCATTGGAATGGCCAGACTTCTTGAAACCAAGCGATTTTACGATCACCGGGAGAGTAATGAAATAGACCCGACAATAGTTTGCGACTGCGCCAGATTCTGAAGAAGCCAACCAGCGCCTGCCCGAGGATCATCATCGCCGGAGAAAAGAGCCCATGGTGGAGGATCAAAGCGCCGCAAGCTAGAAGTCCTCCGAGAAACGCTTGCAACAATCTCGCTTGGGCAATGAGGGCGACATCACCGCAACCTTCTAGGAAAGCGAAAATGGGATCTATTTGGAACGTAAGCGCGGCGGCAAAAGCTACTAATATCCAAGGGATTTTCCATGCAACCGGAACAATGGAATGCTTGTGAGTGGAGAAAAAATAAAAGCCGATGGGCAATAGGGTGCAAAATAACGCAAGGGCAGCGATGGAGTACCAGCGAACCGTCTTTTGGAGGATAGAGGCAAGCCTGGCATGGTGCGTTTCCACACCACGAATTTCCCCACTCTTTAGGATTTCGAGATGCGCCCGCTCGTGGCTGGCTAGCTGTTGAATGACAAAGGAGAATCCGAGTTCGAAGACAATCTGGACGGCGACAAGGCTGCCGAAGGTGTAGTAGTAGCCCTGCTGGTCAGGCGAGAGGAAGCGGGCGATGAGAAAAATGGTGACGAGACCAGCGAAGCCAGACCAACCGCGGCCCAGGATGGTGAAAGCAATGGCCCGGTCAAGCCCAAGCCAGTGCTTGACTCGCAGCAGCACTGCGGGTGCGGGTTGGAGCGCTATCTCAGCGTTTGTCATGCATTCGCAGCGGCCCCAGCGAGAGGCTCCATTTCGGTTATGGGACAGCCGAAAGCCACTTTTGGATAAGCGTTCGCATAGGTGTCGATCTTAACGCTGAGAAGCGCTGGCCGCATACCGGTGGAACACAGCCACTGCATGGCATCGGTTACTTCGCTTGGTTCGGCGATGGCATGTGTCTCAAGACCAAAGGCTTTGCCAACCAGCGCGAAGTCGGGAGCGCTATAACCCCAAAGCGTCGATTGATAGCGCCGGTCAAAATAGCTTTGCTGGAATTGCCGAACCATGCCGTGACAGCCATTGTCTAAAACGACGATTTTGACAGGAAATCGATTTCGTACTAAAGTCTGGAGCTCCTGCAAATTGCATTGGAGACCGCCATCGCCGGCGATGACGACGATCGGCCGAGCGGAATCCACGCTGGCGGCGCCGATAGCGGCAGGCAGTGCGAAGCCCATAGAGCCCATTCCGCCAGACGTGAGAAAGCGCTGCGATTCGCCGAGTTCCAGCGACTGGGCGGCCCACATCTGATTTTGACCGACGTCGACGATATAAGCGCTAGCGCTTGGCATGGCCCGAGAGAGCGAATGAATGAAGGCGTTTGGATTGATCCCGGGGATACCGCGCGATTCCTCGGTATCGGGCGATTTTCGCCGGAGCTGTTCAATCTCATCAAGCCAATGCGCACGGAGGTTCCAAGGAGCTTGGCACCTTGGATGATCGAGCGCTGCCTGGAGAAAAGAACCGAGGTCGGTAACGGCCGCGTAGCAACCGAGAATCCGGTTGTTGATTTCGCCAGACTCACAGTCTACGTGGAATATGTCACGGCCTTGGCGAAAGGCATCTGTCTGGGAACCGGTTTGGCGAACGTCAAGGCGGCTCCCGAGAACAATCAAACAATCGCTTCGGCCTAGAGCTTGATTGGCCCAGCGGTTTCCGTAAGAGCCGATCATGCCGACGTGAAGGGGATCATTGAATGCGATTGCATCAAGTCCGAGCAACGTCTTTACAACCGGTACCTGGACGGCACGGGCGAAGCTCCGCAGCAGCGTGCGATGCGAACGCGTTCCACCTCCGGCCAAGATGAGCGGCCGCTCGCTCTTGGACAGCAATGAAAATAACGCCTCGCAATCCGCATTCAACGCTGGAGAAACAGATTGCCGTCTTGCGTGAGTGTAATCACAGGGAAACTCTAATTCGATGCGTTGGACATCTGTTGGAATATCGATAAGTACAGGGCCGGGACGACCGGAGATGGCGAGTTCAAACGCGTCCCGGAATATAGCAGGGAGGTCTTCCGGACGCTCCACGAGCCAAGCGCCTTTGGTAATTGGGCGCACCATTGAAACGATGTCGGTTTCCTGAAAACCCAACTGTCGAATGCAACGGTCCTTCTTTTGCTCATCACGATTGACTTGCCCAGTAATAAAGACCGCCGGAGAGGAGTCAAAATAACAACTCCCGATTCCAGTAATCAGATTGGTTGCGCCAGGCCCGCTGGTTGCCATGGCGACCCCGGGCAAACCGGTGAGGCGACCCACGGCGTCTGCCGCGAAGGCTGCCGATTGCTCGTGGTGGACGCTTGTGATGCGAACTTTGCCGCGCCGCGAGATTGAATCGAGGAGGTGCGTGATGGTGCCGCCGCTCAGTTCGAACACAGTTTGAATACCCATCCCTTCCAAGAAACGAGCGACGAAATCCGACCCTTTCATGCGATAGGTAACTTGACGCTGTCCCGTTGGCGCAGCTTCTCCCAAAGTCATAGTCGTAGGCTCTGCCAAGTACATTAGCGGACCTCATCGAGAGTGGCGCGGATGGATTGGCAGACGTAATCAACCAGATGACGCTTGAGACAGACGCCACTCGGCAGATTGATGGTGCGGTTTCCAACGTCACACGCAACGGGTTGCGGAGGCTGAGCAAGAGGCCAGACGGGATACTGGCTAATAGCGGGGAATGCGGGGCGGGTATCAACATTCCGGGCGCGCAAGCGCGTACGCATTTCGTCGCGGGAGATAGGAGCGGACGAATCGAGGTAGATACTACTCATCCAGTAGATGCTGCGCGCCCACTCGGCCTCGTAGTTCAGGCGAATGCCGGCCACGCCGCCGAGACCCTCGACATACCATTGAAAAATGCGCCGCTTCGCTTCAATCAGTTCGTCAGCACGCTCGATCTGGCCCAGGCCCAGGGCGGCTTGGAGATTGGCCATTTTGTACTTATAGCCGGTCTGCTCGATCCAGAACGTGCCCGGGCGACGGCCCTGATCCCAGATAGCATGGGCTTTCCGATAGAGCTTTTCGTCGTCGGTAACCAGCATTCCGCCTTCGCCTGTAACCAGCAGTTTGGCGCCTTGAAAGCTGAACGAAGCGAAGTCGCCAAAGGTGCCGGTCTTGCGACCCAAGCATTCTGCGCCGATGGAGGGCGCCGCATCTTCAATCACGCGGAGATTATGCTTACGGGCAATTTCCATGATGCGATCCATGCGGGCGGGATGGCCGTAGAGATGGACGGGCACGACCGCTTTTGTTCGCGGGGTAATCAAGGACTCGAAGGACGCTGGATCCAAGCACCACGAGTCAGCTTCGATATCGGCGAAAATGGGTGTCGCGCCGACATAGACGACAGCATTCGCGGTGGCTACCCAGGTAATATCGGGAACGATGACTTCATCGCCAGGCCCAATGCCCAGAGCCAGCAGGGATAAGTGAAGCGCTCCGGTGCAACTGGAGGTACTGAGCGCGTATTTCACGCCCACATATTCGGCAAATGCCTGTTCAAAGCCATGGATATAATCGCCCCATTTGTCATTCCATCCGGAGCGCGCCGCATCGAGAACATACCACGTTTCCTTGGCGCTGATTGAGGGGCCGGCGGTAAGGATGAGCCGATCACCGGCGTGACACGTCGGCCGATATTCCATGCGCAGGAATGTTTTGTCCGCGGGAGCAGCATCGTCAGCGCAAATGGGCGAGTAAGTCGTCACCTCGCCTTGAACTCGCTTGCGCAAAGGAACGATGCCGACGTCCTTGAATCCGAGAGCGCGATAAAACTCAACGGCATGAGTATTATCTTGAAAGACGCGCAGATAGAAGGCAGAAGCGCCGATCGTTTCTTCCGCCCAGTTGAGGAGGACCCGCATGGCTTCAGTCATGATGCCTCGCGGCGCACTTTGGACTCCTCGGACCACGTTATCGATTTCCATCTCGCAGCGGTCATTCAGGCAATTAGCAAAGCCGAGGTGGCCGACCGGATAGCCGTGTTTGTCGAGAACCAGGAAAAGAATTCTATCGGGAACCTTGAGCAAACGGTCGCTAAGCCAGGAATGAGTACCCTCATCTGTAACAGGGAACTGACTGGGATAGGCAGAGGCATTTTCACGCCGCCAATCGGAAAAGGTTGAGATGAGCGAGGCGTCATCCAAATGAAGCTGGCAGACGGGCAAGAGATAGCCACACGAACGCGGCAACGGAAGACTAACCGCCTGAGCCTTGTCCAAAGTGGACGTCTGCTTTAGGAACTGGAAATTGCTCCTGAGAGCTTTGTGGTAAACAGCCACAGAGCGAGATGCTGTCATTTGCGTCGGGTCTTGAGCGGGGCATGGGGCGGCCAGAGCCATTAGTTCTCTCCTTGAAATTGTTGACAATCAGGTGAAACATATCGACCACATATTCGATTGCAGCAGCCTTCAAACCTGGATAGAGACCTATCCAGAAGACGTTTTGCATCACAAACTCGGTATTATCGAGCGAGCCAGCCACCCGATAATTGGCATCGCGATAAGCCGGTTGTCTGGTGAGGTTGCCGGCAAAGACAAAACGAGTGGCAATTTTTGCGGACTGCAAAAGACGAATAAGGCTATTGCGCGAGAACGGCGCGTCGGCGCGTATGCCAATTGGGAAACCAAACCAGCTTGGATCAGAGTTCGGAGTAGGTGTAGGCAAAATGAAAACGTCTTGAAGATCGTTTAAGCCTGTGTGTAAAGCCGAGAAATTATCACGACGGGCCTGGATGAATGCAGCAAGCTTGTCGAGTTGAGAGCATCCCACGGCCGCCTGCATGTCGCTAAGCTTCAAGTTGTAGCCAATGTGGGAGTAGATATATTTGTGGTCGTAGCCATGAGGTAGCGTTCCCAATTGCCAGTCGAACCGTTTGCCGCAGGTGTTATCTTTACCCGGCGCGCACCAGCAATCGCGGCCCCAATCGCGAAACGACTCGATCAGCTTGGTCAGGTGCGGCTTGTTGGTGGCGATACACCCGCCCTCGCCCATGGTGATATGGTGGGCGGGATAGAAGCTGAAGGTCGCGATATCGCCAAAAGTGCCGGCCATCCGACCGCCGAAGGTGGAACCCAGCGCATCGCAGCAGTCCTCAATCAACCACAGATTGTGCTTACGAGCAAAGGCCGATACGGTTGCGACATCGAAAGGATTCCCTAGCGTATGAGCGAAGATTAAGGCCCTGGTGCGCGGACTCAGCGCCTGTTCCAGCAGCGTTACGTTGACATTGTATGTACCCACCTCGACATCAATGAAGACGGGAACCATGCCATTTTGCAGAATTGGATTGACGGTGGTAGGAAAGCCGGCAGCAACCGTAATCACTTCATCGCCAGGCTTTAGACCGCGCTCACCAAGACTAGGTGAGGTGAGGGCGGAGACCGCAACCAGATTGGCCGACGAACCGGAGTTCACAAGCCTTGCGTCTCGCAATCCGAGCAGCTTGGCAAAACGATGTTCAAACAGGTCCGCAAATCGGCCGGCAGTGAGCCAGAAATCGAGGCCGGAATCGACGAGGGCAGAAATGTCCTTTTGATCAAACACCCGGCCGGAAACCGGCACCTGGGAGACGCCGGGCAGGAAGGATTGCTCGGGGAACGCTTCCTGATAGTACTCTGTTGTGAGCTGCCGTATGGCTGCGCGCAAATCGTCTTTTCTGCTCATGATTTAGGCTGGTACGCTGGTTGCCATTGAACGGGTCAAGCTCGTGTATTCCCGAATCTGATTGCAGGTAAACGCGCGCATTTCTTCACCGTGCAGTTTTGCGCGATACCAGTCGACCGTGATCTCCAGGGCGCGACGTAACGGTAATTGAGGCCGCCATTGCAACCGTGCGGCGGCTTTGGAGCAATCCAGTTTCAAGCTCTGCGCTTCGTGCGGCTGCGCAGCGCTTTCCAGTTCCCAGCGCGCGCCATCGCCCCACGAGGCGGCTAGTTCGCGGAGTACCCAATCTACGGGTTGAGCGCCAGAGGGATCAGGACCGAAGTTCCAGCTCTCTCCATGTCGAGGGCCATTCTCGCAGAGCGATTCAGCCAACAATATATATCCTCGTAACGGTTCCAAGACATGCTGCCAAGGCCGGATGGCTCGCGGATTACGAATGCGCACG
>Ga0302140_10004523_pt1 | contig 17701 bp, 22 predicted proteins | sample I_Bog_E1_1_FD_202095 | JGI IMG/M metagenome (GOLD analysis project Ga0302140, IMG submission 202095) | Peat permafrost microbial communities from Stordalen Mire near Abisko, Sweden - I_Bog_E1_1 | ecosystem: Environmental > Terrestrial > Soil > Wetlands > Peat | place: Sweden: Abisko, Stordalen... | reverse complement strand
ATTTTTTTGGTTTTGAACTATGAGTAAAATATTAGAAAGTCAAATTTTCCATAAAATCCTGATTATCTATTGTTATTTTCTTTTAAACAAATGACTATATTTATAAATTTCAAAGTTAAATTTTTAATCCAATTTCTTCAAAATGGGCTCCGTATGCTCTGCCTCTGCAAAATCAAAGGCCACAAATTCCCCAGCAAATAAATCTGTTTATTATTTTTGTTTCTTCTAAAATACATTTTTACCTAGAATCCAAACGATTCTCCTCAAAGACCTCCAACTAAGCCTCAACCACCCCAAGATAATTCCATTGAAAAACCCCCAGAAAAGCCTCCAGTTTCTCCATTTTTAGTTTTTTACAAATAAATTACTTTAAAGGTCATTGATAATGTCGATAATGGAGTTCAGCAAAACCATGAAGTAAAAATAATCAAAGAAGACGTCCACAAACCCGTAAAATAAAAATGAAAATTTATATAATGATTGAAAATTAGGGCATTCATAAAAGCCATGCTGCTAATCAAAAGGATGAAGAGAATTCGTCAGGCTCTGGAGATGATAATGAAAAAACCTGGAAAAGAAAGGAAATTGTAAATAAGCCTAACATGCTTAATTAAGACAATCCGATTCTTGCTGGAATACATGAATTATAATAAAAAACCCTGGATTTTCAAAATTCCTAGGAAAAAAATAAGCATAATATTTCATATTATGAATTTCTGATAAAAACCCAATATTCACTTTTATGATTTAAAATAACTGCGTATAACTAATTAAATTTTATTCTTTAGCCAAAATATTTATAATGGGAGCTTGTTTCTCAAAACCTCACTTGGATTCCCCATCAAAAGTCTCTTTTTCATTCATTTTTTGCTAGACAGTTTTCTCTCTTTATAAGACTTCAAAAATCGATCATCCTCCTCAACAACCCAAAGAATTCCCTCCACAACCCAAAGAATCCCCTCCACAACCGCAAGAAAAAGCTCATTCTCCCCCAGAAAAATCTCAAGTGGCTTCATTTTCTAATTTTTAAAAAAAATCACTTCAAAGCCACCCCTCAAAGAAATTAAAGAAAAAGTGGAAATACCGGTGTCCCAGAAGCCGGTCAAGAATGTCGTGAAAAAAACTGAAAATTAAATGAATTTTATATGTTTTTTGTTTATTAACATTAGGTCGAACTAAACAAAAGTGCTGCCAACAAGGAGAAGAATAATGAAGGAGATTCCTCAGAATCTGATGAGGGAAAGGAAAAAACCATCGAAAGAAATAAAGTGCCGAAAAAAAAACCTATACAAGTTGATTAAAACAAGAAATGTCTAAATAATTAAGCATATAAGAAATTTTTGTTTTAAAAAAGTAAAAAAGAATAAAAGCAGTCAATTCATATTTTTTCGCTTAAACTAACGGATATCCAAAGCCCGTCTATTTCAAAAATAAGTTTTATTATTATTAGTTTTTGATTTAATCAGGTTCTCATTTTTTTTAATAAAATTAACTTCATTCATATACTCCAGTTCCTCCTCCTGCGCCAACAGAATCTTGTAGCAATTGTAATGAAATGGCATTCCCGTCAGCTTCTTCTCTTCTATATCCACCAGGATCACGTTTTCGAAAATCCACATTTCTTTTTTCCCCAGGAATTTCAAACTGAAGTTTTCTTCGCATAAAGCACATTTGTTCTATCATAATTTAAAAAAATTGTCAAAATTGTTAAAAGAAACATTTTTGCTAAAATCCGCCTCGATCCAATGTTCACTTTCCTCATTGAGATTGTTGAAGGCTAATTAAATATAATTATTATTATTATATCATAAATTTTCGAAATTTCAATAATTTTTCAATATTTAAAAGAAAAATTTAAAAAAATGATGAACAAATTTTTTTTGAAAAAACTAATACTTTTTTTCTTCGCCTCTGGGATTACTTCGAAAGAGAGCCATTCATCATTTTTCAGGAATTCCGCTCTTTCAATCATTTTGTCTCTTTTCTGAATATCAAACAAATATTTGTTCGAGCTGAAATGTCGATCTAAATGTTCGATGATGCTTTTTTGTTGGCTGAACCTCGTGCCGCATGAATTGCATTTGAACTTCAGATCAGTGTACAATGAATTTACCACAAATTCATGTTTCCTAATTAAAAAATTTTTCTTATTATTAAATTTCTTTCTTGAAAAAAAATAAACGTTTTGATGTTTGCCACATTCAATGTTTTCTTAACAATTTGTCGACTCATTTCGTCTTTGAAGCTCTTATACAAAATATAGAAAAACATCTGTTGGCTGTTCTGTTTCACTCCTCCGAACAAATTCCTCAACTTTTCTTTCAAAATATCATCTTCCTTCTCCTTTGCTGGGTTTAGACTTTTCTTTTCCTCTACAACGTTTTTCTTCAAATTACCATTGTTCTGCATGTTCCCGCTGTTAATTTGCCCAATATTATTGTCTTTTTCTAAACTAATGCTTTCCTTCGTTTTTCTACTAATAATATTAGTTTCTAATGTCGTTTTGACATTTGCCGTTGAAGCAGGACCTTTCAAATTTTCCTTCAAATTTAAAGGTATCTTATTCATAGTCTCCATCCCTTGCAAATTTCCACTCATCATAGGCTTCAAATTTGAACCCCCCTCATTTATCACCATGTTCACATTCATGGTCCCGCTTTTCTTAACCCTCTTCTTAATTTTTGGATCTTCAAAATCTCTTTGGTTTGGATTTCTCGCGGTTTTTTGGACCACCTTTGCAGGAGTCACCATGATAGATTCTGGTTTTTCTGTAGGTGTTGCCAGTAAGGTTTTAGGCAATACCTCGAGAGGTATATCGTTTTTTCTGTAAAAATTCATTAGTTTTTTACGATCTTCCTCGGAGAAATTCATATCTATATCCTCCTTCTCAAGATCCTTGATCTTCAAACGCATTTCCTTCAAAGAGGCCTCGGAAAAAATGTTGCGCCAAGTCATTCTTAAGAGTCTCAATTGTCGCTTGAGGGTTTCCGAATGGCTGCTTTGGATGTATATTTTGACGAAAGTCGAGACAATTTCAGATTCAAACAGCTCGATATAGCGACGGGAGCAATTTTGAGTCCAGAGCTTGCAGATAGAATCGATGAGATAGAGGAAGTTGATGCGACTTTCGACTTTGACTGCCTAAAAAAATATAAAATATAGAAAAATCATTTAATTTAAAGTACCATTTCTATGCGCTTCTGGATCATTTGCACGAACTCATTGGCCAATTGGATATGATTGATAGCCAAATAGCTCAATTTATCAATTCTTTCTTTGGAGTTTTCTTCGTAGAGACTCTGTAGTCCGGCATCGAACTCCATCACAATATCCCGATAATGTTTCATAAGCTTTTTCTAATATTTTGAAATGATTTTTCCCAAATTTTTATTTCATAGATTTTAAAATCTGATGGAAATCACCAAAGAACGACTAGAAAAATCCATACTCAAAAAAATCGGAGATTTTAGAATCTTCCAAGACATTCTTCTAGGCAAAGGCTCCTTCGGTGAAGTCTATCTCTCAGCCAAATATAACTCCAACAAAACTATTTCCCTCTCTGATCAGTTATACGCAGCCAAAGCCATCAATAAAAAGGCCATCGATCCTAAAAAATTGGCGAAATTTGAGGAAAGCGTGTTCAAAGAAATCTTTATCCTTAAAAATCTTCACCATCCTAACATTGTGACTTTGATCGATGTCCGTTCCACAGAAAACCGCTTCTATTTGATTTTCGAGTATTGTTCGGGGGGTACTCTGGAAACTTACAGAAAATCTAAAGGGGTTAATGCCGTTTTATTGGAAGCTGAGGCTTTGGAAATCACGAAACAAATAGCTGAAGCTATGCAATTTTGTGTTACGAACAATCCCCCAATTATTCATAGAGATTTGAAGCCAGCCAATGTTTTATTAGAAGGGGGAAAGGTGAAAATCAGTGATTTTGGGTTTGCAAGACTCGTGGAAAACACTTCTGACAAGCTGAAACTAACAACAAATATAGGATCTCCATTATATATGGCACCAGAAATTTATAAAGGAGAGCCATATAACACTAAATGCGATGTATGGAGTCTTGGAATTATATTGTTTGAACTTTTATTCGGAAGGACTCCTTGGAATAGTAAATTGCAAACAGAAGATGACCTCTTTAAAAAGAACATCTTGAAAAAGCCTTTAATATTTCCAGATGATCCAAAAATTAAAGAAGCCACGAAGCAACTCATAATGGGAATGTTGCAATTGGAACAAGATGAAAGAATGACCTTTGAACAAGTTTTAGATCATGCTGCTTTAAAGCCAAAGAAGCATAAGATAAAAAATGAAGAAGATAGTCAATTGAAGAACCTGAACAAATCCGTTTCGAAGAATCTAGAACTTATCAATAAATATCCTTTGGTGGAAAATTGTTATGTGAATAAAGCTAAAAGCAAAACCTTTGAGGAAGAAGAGAAGAAAAACAATGAAAACAACGATTCAGAGAAAAAAATGGACGATTTGGCGAATGTTTTCGAAGTTACCAATTTGATTTCAAAAGAGGAAATCGAAAAAAACAATATTATCGTGAAACAAGCTGAAGATTTTGTGGGGTTCTACCTAAATATTGTTAGATTCCTGAGGAAAGTGTTCCATCATATTAAGGCTTATGAGAAGAAATTAAGAGAACTCGAGGTGTCTAAACAAAATCTAATGAAATATATGCTTTTTCTAAAAAAAATGGAACTCATCGTTCTTTTCAAAATAAAAAAAATACTGGAAAACGGCAAAGTCAACGATTCTTTGGTTCAAGAGTTTTATGCAACATCTTCCAAAATTGAGCTCTTGAATGTTTTGAAAGAAACTTTCGAAGAATCAATGAGTGTTTTTAACGAGATCCTTGAGGAATCAATGGATTTTGAAGAGAAAACAGTTTATTTCAAGCCAGAATTCGATTATAATGCAGCATTTAATAAAGGGTATCGTAGGCAATTTGAGGAATTTTGGAACTTGTTGAAAGTAAAACTTGAGAAAATGGATGGTAGAATGTTAAAATTGACAATGGAAGTGGGAATTTCAAGGGATTTGTTTGAATTCTTTCGATTTGTGAAGGGGGAGAATAATACAGATCAATTTTACCAATTGTATCAGGATTTGAAGAATCCTGAAAAAGTGACTATTTTCTTGGAGAAAAAAGTGAAAAAAGAAATAAATAAATAAAAAAAGATTGAATATTATAAGAAAGGAAGATAATAAAGAAATAAAAACAATCAATATTGATATTAAAATATTTTCAGCAAAATTCATTAGGAATTTATTTTTTTTAAATAACCTTAAAACAAAAAAACGAACCTCCAAAAAATAATAAAAAAATTAAATTAATTTTTTTAAATTTGTAGTTTTTTGGAACCTGAATTTATAAATTTAAATTTCCCGAACTTTAAATATGAAGAAATCCTCAGGTTCAACTTCTGGAACAACCAGCACTGTTCTTTTAATTATCAAGTTTTTTGCAAATTAATCCTTTCATTTCCTTAGTCACGAGAACCCTCCGCTTCTCTTTTAAAAATCAATGATCTACTCCTCAAAGCTCAATCTGCTACAGAAAATTTGCTGAATCCTTCCTGCAAAGCCTCCAAAATCTTGAGTAAAACTCCTTCTTCTCTCAAGAAACGAGGCAATTTCGATGATGAAGAAATCGAGGAGAAAGTTATAGTCTCGTAATTTTTATGAATTGCATAACATCCTTAAATCAAACCTAAAAAAGAGAATCACGAGTTTCAAGAGATTATCTGTTTTCCCAACCGAATATCCTTAAAAACGGGACCTTAAGAGATTTTCAACTCACAGGATTAAATTGGTTAATATCTCTTTATAATAACGAGCTTAATGGTATCCTGGCTGATGAAATGGGTCTTGGTAAAACAGTCCAAACTATTGCTTTTCTGGGTTATTTGTTCGAATATAAGTCGATCAAAGGACCTTTCATCATAATAACTCCAAAGTCTACAGTTCCAAATTGGTTAAGAGAGTTGAAGTACAGATTTTTTTTGTTTTTTTGTTGTTGTAAGAAGATTTTTCTAGGAAATGGCTTCCGGATCTCGAATCCATATTCCTATCTGGATTAAAAGAGGACATTAAAGAGGTAGAGGGTATTATTAAAAAGAGACAATTTGATATTGTGGTAACGACATATGAGGGAGTTAAGAAGAACTATATGCTTTTGAGGAAAATTACATGGGAATATCTAGTAATTGATGAGGGACATAAGATCAAAAATGAGGAATCCTTGCTATCTTTAGTATTTTAAAGTTTTTATAAATTTTTAGCCTTTTTTTTTTAAGGTCATCAGAGACTTTATGGCAAAAAACAAACTTCTCTTGACAGGCACACCTTTGCAAAATAATATCCATGAACTCTGGAGTTTGTTGAATTTCCTGATGCCAGACCTATTCGATTCCAGTGACGTTTTCGATTCTTGGTTCATTGAGACAGAAGAGGAAAAGGACCTCAACAATGAAGGCAAAGAGAAACGCAATAGTGAATTATTATTGAAATTGCATCGTGTCATTAAGCCATTTATCTTGAGGTTCCTCCACAAATTTTGATTTTCTTGTTATCATTAGATATCATTTAGGCGCGTTAAAACTGAAGTAGAGAAATCTCTTCCCCCCAAAAAAGAAATCTATATCTATGTGGGTCTTTCCGAGCTCCAACGAAGCATGTACCAGAACATGTTAAAGCAAAGAGCTGTAATTACTAATGATTTGAAAAGCAATTATTTGAACATCACCATGCAGGTATATTTTAACCTTTCCCGTCCATAAGTTATTTTATTCGCCAGCTCTTAAAAATCTGCAATCATCCTTATCTTTTTGATCAAGTGGAAGATGATGAGAAGCCATTATTCGGTGATCATTTAATCACAGTCTGTGGTAAAATGATGGTCCTTGACAAACTTCTGAAGAAACTTTCGAATGAAAAACATCAGGTCCTCATTTTTTCTCAAATGACTTGCCTGCTCGATATCATAGAAGATTATTGCACCTATCGTAATTTCACCTATTGTAGAATAGATGGTGGGACCTCTCTCCAGGATCGTGAGACCCAAATGAATCAATTCACTGATCCAGATTCATCGATTTTTCTGTTTCTTTTATCAACAAGAGCAGGAGGTCTTGGTATTAATCTCCATACAGCTGACACTGTCATTTTATATGATAGTGATTGGAACCCTCAAATGGACCTTCAGGCAATGGATCGTGCTCATAGAATAGGCCAAAAGAATGTAGTGAATGTCTATAGATTCATTACGAAAGGGACCGTTGAAGAGAGGCTTAATGAGAGGCAATTGATAAAGTTGAAATGGGACTCTTTGGTTGTGCGGGGGAACCATAGTCAAAACAAAGCGTTTTCTAAGGATGATTTGAAGAATATGATAGATTTTGGAGTGACTGAAATTTTTCAAAGCGAAGGAGGAACGTACACTGATGAGGATATCGACTTGATATTGATGAGGGGAGAAGAACAAGCCAAAGAAAAACAGATGAAGGTGCAGGAATATTTGCAAAAACATAAAAATTTGTTTGATTTGGGCAGAGAAGATTGCGAGATATCGTTATATAATTTAGATGATGTTGATTATAGGACTCAAAGGCAAAGAGATATCAAGCTTCTGGCTGAAATCAAGAGAAAAGAGATTGAAAAAGCCAATGAAAGTCTAGGCAAAAGCAAGAGAAAAGCGTTAAGCAATATAAAGACCAATGAAGATGAAATAGCTGAGGATGTCTTAGAATCTTTAACTTTGGATGAGATATTGATGATGATGAGTTTGAGAAAAAAAGCAGAAAAAAAGTTCCCTATGAAATTTTTATATGAGAATAGAGAAAGATTGATAGAGATTCAGAGCAAACAAGAAGGATTTTATCTCTTTAATAACAAGAAGAGTGTTAGGGAAGATCAATCTTTGATGAAGATTTTGAGTAATGATGAAATTGATGAAAAAAATAAGTTAATTGAGACTGGATTTATGAATTGGACCAAAAAGGAAGAAATAAGTCTTTTAAAGGCCTTTGACCTCTTTGATAAAAACGACTTTAAAGGAATTTCAGAAGTATTTGACTTGAATTTAAGAAAATGCAGTTAAATTTTAATAAGTTTATCACAACGAAAAATGAAGATCAAGTAGAAAAATATGTGACGAGATTATTTCAAGAATTAGAGAGGTTGCCTTATAAGAATCGAGTGGAAAATTCAGTCAAGAAATTCGAGGAAAAAAGGGATTTTAAGGTTAGATCGCAAGAATTGGTAAAAACATTAATATTGTTTGGGAAATTAAAAAATTATGGATTTATGTAAAGTTTAGGAAAACTGTGGGAAAAAGTGAAGATTATTGGTTAGAAATTGATGAAATAGACATTGACCTCATGAAATTCATGGGAAATGGAAACAATAAGAAAACTCCAACTTGGGCATCTGAAATTGATAAATTTCTTATATATTTCGCTGATATTCATGGATTCGGTTTTAAAAAAAAAATCAGTTAACATTAAATTTAATAATTTCTCAAAAGAAAACACACAAGACATTAGAGATTCCCTATTAAAAGAACAGAAATTCCGATTTGACCATTTCTTAAGGTTTTTCTTTAAAAAAAAACAAAGGTTTTTTGATTATTTCTTTCATAAGAACAAGAAATGTGAAGGAATTCGAAAAGAGAATATTGAAATTGATAAGATTCATGGAAAAATCTGAAAAGGCCAATGAAGGGACTGAAATTGAGATTCAAGAAATCAAGAAGCCCCAACTCTTAAAGAAGTCTTCATCTCAGAAGAAACTTGATGGATATTTTCCAATAAGCGAGAAAAAATCAGTGACCAAATCAAAACTCAAAAGAGACAACAGTAAAAGTCCGGCTCCTGGATCTTCTTCCCTAATGAATTCATTAAAAAAAAACAAGCTCGAATAATTAATTTCCTTGGAATTCTTAAAAAATTGTTCTTAAATTTTTCGAAATAATTCCCTTCAAATTAAAAAATCCTTCCAAATGTCAAGTCTTTTCAAGAAAAAGCAACCTGTTTACTGTTCTTTCGAGCTTTCTTTCGGGCTTTATCTCTCATATATAGCCTTGCTCTTTTTGATCCAGGCACAACGTGTGAAGACTTTAGCAATATTCCCCCGAATCTATCACATATTATGGCTCCTACTTTCCTATTATGCCTTTTGCACCAGTTTCTATTTTCTGAATTACCAATTCTTCCTACAAGAGATCCTCATAGCTCTAGATCCTCCTTCTTTCTATCTTTTTGAGGACTATTTCCCTTTTATTTACATAATCATTGAACATCTAATGACGGACCTTTCAACTCCTTTATTGGCTGCATTCACCCTATATTATCTATATCAAGGAACCTCTAAGAAATCATGGGCAGTGGTCTTTTATTTAGCAGGGTTTTTAACTGTTTTATGGATAATGAATTATGTTTCAGAAGGAACTATATATGAGATAATTGGAGAAACAACCAATTTTTATGGGGATATCAAAAATCCCGAAAATATTCAAACTGAAAAAAGTCAGACGGATGAGGAAAAAAACGGATCTCAACAGATAAATAGAAAACAAGAAGAATCCGAAGGGGGTTTCGATTTCTCAGACATTCTCGAATTCTTCGTGGAATGCGTATTAGGCGTTATTTTCGATATTTAAACACACTTATATATAATATATTTTCTTGGATTTTTAAACAAATTCTTTTTTAATTTTTTGGGATGCGTGCGTTCTTTGTAAAAAAGGACTTTTTCGGACTATTATCTGGTGAAATTATTGGCAAAAACTTGTTCGCTTTATTATCAGGAGTATAATAAGTCGAGTTTTTTCTTTGATCATTTGTAGAATTCCGTTTTTTTGGGGGGGAATTAGAGCAAAAAGTCAATGGGAATTTATCAGTATCTCTAAAATTATCCTCACTAATCTTCTCAATGATTTCGAGCTTACGTAAAGAAGCCTTAATGCTTTTGAGGAAATTCTTATCTGTATATCGGTTCAAATCCCGTAAGGTTTCTTTATCGAGTTTGATGTTTTCTAGTTTCTTGCTTTCCTGCATTGAGAACGGCTTATCTTTGTTATTGGATGTGTTGAGAGACATGCTATTATTATTAGGGTTGTTTTTGGGTGAAATCACAACCAATTTCTTCGATTTAGCTGGTTTCTCGGGTGGAACATCATTGGCTTTCTTTTGAGAATCACTTTTTGGAGTTAAATTAGATAGTTTCCTCGTTTCTTTTTTCTCCAATTCCTTAGGATTCAATGTAGTTGAATTTAATATTTCGCCTTCTGCTCCGAATTTCGACTTTTTCTTCACAAATTGAATTTGAAAGTTCTTCGGTGAATTCCCATTGACTTTTAATAATGACTCTTGATTTTTCTCTTCGTTTATAGCAGGTTTAGTCTGCGAAAAGGTCATTAAGGCTGTATTCAGTGAATTAAAGGGCTTAGTCGCATTTTTTATCCGGAACTCTTTTTTTGTAGGACTATTCAAAAACAATCCGAGACTCTCCTGAAACAAAAGCGAATTATCTTTATCTTCATCTGTTACAAGAATAGCTTCTGTGAAAGTGGTGTCCCGAAGGTTTTTCTGAGAACAACCAGTCTCATCGATATTAGAGTTATCACGGGAGATTTCAAAGGTTTTTGAAGTTCTCAAGATGATGGATGGTTTTTTGGACTTGGGGTTCAAAAATATTCAAAGTATTATATAAAGTTTCATACTTTTATCACAATGACCTTTTGTTTCTGAGGACTTTGAGTGGAGATGTTGGCCCTTTTCACGAGAGATCTCATAAATAAGATCGCCAAAATTTTCTATCAATATTATATAAAAAACTCCATCCTTCTTTAAATTTTAAACATTGGCGAAATCCGTCTGGAGATTTATTAGTCTCAGATTCTCATTGAATGTCAAAGGAATGTTCTCATTGAACCGTCTGGTGATCCATGGATGACATAATGCTTGATCTGCTGTATATCTATCTTGTGGATCGGGATTCGTGAGCTTCAGGAAGAAATCCTTAGCTAAACTAAATAATGACTTCATAAAATATAAAAACTCTAGAAAAACCCGGAAAAATTCTCAGAAAAAGACCATTTTGGATGCAGGATTTTTTCAATTATGACTGTTTTGGTGTTTTTCTCCCCATCGTCAAAGGGATGCTTTCCAAAATTCAATAATTCCATCATCATGATGCCTGTGCTCCAAATATCGACTGGCTAATCTCATATTACAAATTTAATAACATTATGAAAGAAACCTTGGAATAGAGATCCCCTTTTAGAAGCTCCGGAGCCATATAAAGTAAGGTTCCGCATTTTTGAGAAAAAACCTTTATGAAATAATCGTTGAAATGGCAACTGAGTCCGAAATCTATCAATTTAACTGATGCCAAGTCTTGTTTATCAGAAATCAACACATTGTCTAAATAAATAAGGGTAATAATTTACCCTCTTCCCTAAAAAATCCTTTAAAATATTCAGAAACTCACGTGGCTTGATATCTCTATGAACGATGTTCTTTCGATGTATATAGGATATGGCTGATAAGAGGCTGCCGATTACTTTACTTGCGTCTTCATCTGTGAAATGTCGTTTTTCCTCATTTCTTTTATTGATCTCGTCAAATAAACTTCCGCTTCTTATCAATTCCATTACAATGAACACATTTTCCTTGTTTTCTATCAACTAAAACATGAGTTATAATCTTTTATGAAATTAGGGTTTTTAAACCTGATAAAAATGCACTATATTATCATGATGCAAAGAGGCTAGGGTACTTGCCTCACAAAGCACTAAATCTAATGATTTGTTGTTCAAACGAGACTTGTCAATCACCTACATTTGATCATTTAAAATCTCAAAAAAAAACAGATCGAAAATCCACCCACCTTCAAAGCATATTCATGCCCATTATGCTTCTTTTTTACTCTAAACACAGTGCCGAAAGCTCCACTTCCAATTGCCGCAAGGACCTCAAAGTCCTTGAGTTCTATTAAGGTTGGATTTTTACAATGAAGGGAGGATGGACTGGAAGTATATGGGGGGTCATGGATCATATTTTATAATTAGTTGTGTTTTTTTTTTTTCAAAATAAAAAAAAATTAATCTCTGTTTTAAACAAGTTTTTATTCCAGGAAATCCTCCTCAATCGACATTTTATCTTGGAAACATGGTTTAGGTTGGGCTTCTTCTTCAATCACCAATTGGATAATCGTTTCAGGCAACGATTCTTTGGAAGTGGCTTCGAATTCGTCGATTTTCTGAATGCTCAGACTCAAATTAGAAGGTCCATTTTCAAGGAAGATGCTTTTTTCTGGAGTTTTTGAAAGGCTAAGTTTTCTTGCTTTGCGGAACTCAAGGTTTTGCAATATTTCCGGATGCTATTTATAAATTTTAGCTTAATTTCTGGAGAAAATTACCAGGATTTCATGATTTTTCTGCTTTATTACGTCATAGAATAGATCCAAAAAGAGGGATTTTATGAGGTTTTCTTTGAAAGGTCTGAAGTATCGAGAAAAAAGGATATAAAGTGCGTTTTTGAATGAATTAGCGAAATAGAAATCTTCTTGCGACTTCGAAACCAATTCTTTGAGCAGTTTCAAAAGACTGATGATCCAGGCTTTTTTATTATGGAAAAGCACGATTTCAAAGAATTTCTCTATTCTCCCATTGTTCAAAAGAAACTTCTGAATGTTTTCACGTTTTTTCTGTAGAGAAATCACACAGAGGTTGATGAATTCTTCGAAGAAAAGCTCACGAATTTGTACTTTATCCTGAAAAAACAGGCATTTCTCCAGGAAATCCATAAAGGGACTATATGAATCCATTAGGTTTTTAAGGTCATCCATCAAGAACTTCCAGATTTCTTCGATCTTTTTATAAAGTTATTATTTCGTAAAGAAAAAAAAATACCTCGATTTGGGTTTCGAAACCGTAGAAAATGAAGAGATTAGCAAACATTGGAATGAAGAGATTTCGAGAAAGTTCAGTTTCAAGAAACCGTAAAAAGTGGATAGTGTCATACATCAGGAAGCTTTTAAGCATTTTGAGGAACTTTATCAACCAAAACTGTTTCTCAGGATATGGGATGTTCCAAGACATAAGGAAAGCGAGCAAATTAGCTGAAAATTCAAGGAAATTCATTGATTTCAGTTTAGAAATAAAGAACTTTTTCTTTTCCACCTATAAAATCGAAATTAACATTAAAGTTTTTTTCTTTATAAAACATGAGTTGAATTGTCGATTAGACTGAAGAGTTCGATCAAGAATTCGATAGAATCTTTCCAATTAGTGAGAAATCTGCGAAAAATCTCCTCTATCAGGTCTTCTTTCAGGACCTCATTCAAAATTTCTTGTTGTAAATTATATATGTTCTATAAAAAAATCTAATAAAATTAACAATCCAATCCATATAACATACTCTCTGTAAAACAAAAAAGAAATTGGCTTCATTATCAGCTGCCAACACACAATCCAATAAATAACTTTGTCGATAACACCATTGGATCTTCCATCCGATCTCTTCAGTCAGGATCCCATTTAGATTCTTGTAGGTTGTTTGGAGATTCATAGTTATTCTATGACTATTTTTCCTGAAACCTCTATTTTCAGGACTGTCTATAGTTTTGTTATAAAAATCCTATAAATAAAAACTTTTTACATTCGAGAACTCCCAAAACCCAATTATAGTTCAAATCATTCATGAGAACATTGAAGATTTGCTCAAGGCCAGCCTTTACTAAATAAATTATTCATATTTTTAATTAGTTGTTAGGGAATGAGATTTTTACGAAAAACATCAATTATATTGTAAAGATTAAGCAAAGTATTAGCATCAAGAATGAATTCCGCTTGAAGGAAGATGTCTTTGAGTTGCTGGAGGAATTCTTGATTCAGGACTATCTCCACGATAGATTTGATGTGTTTTTCTATCTATAAGGCTAAAAATATCTGAAAAACTACCCAAAATTATTACAATCTCTTGAATTTTTGGAAGGTTTTCCTTTAAAACCACACGTAAATAAGTCTCACATTGCAAAGTCACCGATTTGTCCTTTCTTTTGACATTTGCTTTGAGCTTCTTGATTTCCGAAATTTTCTTCCTTAGAAAATTTACTTAAAAAACCAAAAAAAATATACAAAAAAACCATGTCTCGAAACAACTCATGTTATTAAAAAAAACCAAGCCGATATGTTCTCCAATGGTTTTATCCTTCCATTCGATAAAATTTTCGGAAACCAATGAATAATTGTTCCTTTTGTCAATCATCGAAAACAAAAGACATTCACCTTCTGGCATTTGAAAGTTTTGATGCAATTTCTTCAAAACCTTCTCATCAATCTGGGGCCTTATTATAAAGATGTCTGGGTTTTTATCAATGGTGCTTTGATAGTAAATATCTTTATATATTGCCATGTATTCGCAGAAATCATCAGATTTTGAGTCACGTTTTAGGTGAAGAAAGAGAAGAACACCCACTAAATCAATATCCACCCATTCATTCTTCTTGAGAAGCACTATTCGTGTTCGCCAGGGCTTGGTCAAAATTCTATCGTTTTTCAAGAAGTTCGAGTCGTATTCACACATAGAGCGTGTTTTTTCCGAATTTTAGGAGGATTTTGAAAATTAATTTAAAATTTATTTATTTTCAAAATGAATTTAAGACAGGAAAAATATTCGAGCTAGTTGATTTTTTTTGAATTAGTTTTGAAAAATAAAATAATGACTGCACATTTTTAACCAAACAAATTAATAAAAATTACATTTTTTAAAATTCAAATAAAAATTTATAAAAAGTCTACCTTAACTTTTTATTTAAAAAAACTGTTTTTGCTAAGTTGTCTTGTTGTAATTTTTAATAATTATGCATTAAAAAATAATTTTTTTTTTTTAAGTGTAAAGTTTTTTTTATCTTTTTTTAATAATTTTTTTCTTGGTTTAAAAAGATTTTTTTTATAAAAATTCGGAAATTTATCAAAACCTTTGAAAAAACTTAAATTGTAAAACTATGAATATTAAGTTCTGTTTATATTCTTTAATTTTTAAATTTGTTTTTTTAATTAGGGAAAATTTTTTTTTTTATTTATACACTAAATTACAAAATTTAGTTCAAAACTTCAAGCAAAGTTTAATAACAAAGCATTCTCATCATCTCCAGCACAAACCAATCTTTTAAAATTTATATGAAAAACTATATTTAAACTACTACCTTGAAAAAGTGTCATTGCTTCAAACAACGTATATTATGTATCCCTCCCTTGCTCATAGCTCCAAAACTTATAATTAAAATATGATTTCTTAACTCTAAAAGAAAACACACTAACCCATATAAACATTCTCCATTGTCATTATCAAAAACAACAAGATTTTCATCTCCTAAATTATAAACAGTTTCCAGCATCTGAAGTTTCGAGAGTGCTGAACATTTTAAACCCAGAAAGGATATCAATAATTTTCACAGTTTTATCAGCACTTCCAGTTATCACTTATTTTAATCTTAAATTTAAAAATGGTTATTTGAGTACTATGTTGGTTTTAATGGCATGGCCCCCTTTATGCAATTTTTCATTGTAGACCAATTTATTGATACACACCATACCATCATTAACTCCTGCAGAAACAATCAAATGATTGTCAAGTCCATCAGAATATAAATTAACTATTGAAATAGGTCCCTAGCTTTTTTTTTTAAAGAAATGAGAGTTACATGACCACCAACTAAGAGGGAATTACGCCAATCGAAATCTAAAATTGCATTTTTAGAGGTCCAGATAATTGTTGAGCGCTGCTCTGGTATTTAAATCCTAATTATAAAATTTCAACAAATATAAAATGTTTTTATCAATAAAAAACCATATTATCATAGTGCAATCATAAGAGGCTGATATTCCAATATTATATTCATCAACCATGACTTTAGAAATGGAACCCCTATAAAAAAAAATCATCAATAAATGAAAAATATAAGAAAAATTTACCCATGTCCCATTAAATTTTCGCATTTTATTATTATTTATCCCATAGACAAAGTAAAGAGTCCATACCCCTGAAAACAATCCCATCTTTCAGGTCACCCATTCATGATATTTATATTTCTTATTAAACAGTTGTCTTTTTAATTCACCTGTTTCTCTGTTTTTTTTAATAATGAAGCATATTTTCCTAGTATTTGGTTTTTATACATATTGTAGACTCGAAGACCATGGTTCGAAGATCCAGTCACCAATGTGTCGTCTAAAACACTCATACATTAAATCTTAAAATAGAGGATATAAAAAATTTAATGAATTTTTGTAACCCACGACCATGGAGTCAGAACTTTATCAGAAATTGGCCCAGTTTTCCATTGGTTAAGAAGTGCTTTGGCATTTGGTAAAACTGGTTTTTTTTTCTGCATTTATTTTTTATATATTGCTTAAAATTGTTTTAATTTTGGTTTTATTGTTGAAATTTCTTATTTTGACAAAATAATAATTTTTTGACATTATCTATAACAAATTTTAGGATTTTAAGCTTTATATTTGTTTTATCAAATTTTCCAAATATCCATTCCAACATTTCTCGAATTCCGTTTCAAGTTTTTTTTCCTCATGGACTTCAATCAATACCCCACTTAAAAATCTTTCACTAGCCTCATTAATTAATTTATTCACATGCTTCGTGGAGCTTGATTTATTATTAGAAGGCGGTTTCTTTCTTGTTTCAACTAGTCTTTTGCTCCAAAATTCCGCTTTCGGTGTTTTTTCAGGTAATTGAAGAATTTTATCAAAATTTTCAAATAAAAGACGTGCCTTCTTACGGTTCGCATCGAATTCGAACTCCTCTATAACAATGTCATTGATTCTTTCTATTTTCGGAAAACGATAAATAATGAAATCTTTTAATATTGTTGCGTTGCAAATGGGGTTATTAGAAATTTCCAGAATGCGTAGTTTGGGCAATGGCTTGAATTTATATGAAATTATTTACATAAATATTGATTAATTATTTAAAAAAACCTCTAACTTCGAAATTTGCACTAAAGCTGTTATGTTGTTGTCCGAAAAGGTGATCTCTTCTAATAAAGAAAACTTCAAAAGGGCCTCAAAAGTGTTCCCTTGCATCAAATGATCAAAAAGTACATATTTGAATAAAATCTTATCAAAAAATTACGAATCATCATTTACTAAAATATACTTTCTTGATTTTTGAATAATGCTTTTCATCAAATAAAACCACCTTGAAAGCATTTCCAAATATGAATAAACTGGTGTCAGAATCAATTTCAGCATGACCAGAGTCCAACACGAACAGTTCTTTATCAGTAGCTAAATTTTCCTTTTTTCCATTAACTTCGTGAACTTTGCGCATTTTGTCGAGTTCTTTTTCCCATTGGTCCTTGATAATTTCCAAAATTTGATTTCTGTTCAATTTTTTCTCCTGTAAATTCTTGTTTTGTACGATTTCCGATTCTTTTTCTTTTAAAAAGGCAGTTTTTTCTTTATGATCAAGAATTTTCAACGAAGGAAACAAAGAAAACATTTTCTCGATATAATCTTTCATAGAAGAGCAAATCTCATTGCCATCCAAAGCCAATTCCTCAAGATGATCCAACTCTTGTAAGCAATCATTGTCTTTTATCTTATTTTCACAAAGATACAATTTCTGAAGATTTTTCAAACCACTCAAGTTTTTACAAG
>Ga0302140_10004521_pt1 | contig 17702 bp, 9 predicted proteins | sample I_Bog_E1_1_FD_202095 | JGI IMG/M metagenome (GOLD analysis project Ga0302140, IMG submission 202095) | Peat permafrost microbial communities from Stordalen Mire near Abisko, Sweden - I_Bog_E1_1 | ecosystem: Environmental > Terrestrial > Soil > Wetlands > Peat | place: Sweden: Abisko, Stordalen... | reverse complement strand
CTTTTTCCTTTTAATATAGAACTTATTCTGGAGGTTTCTAAGGAAAAATCGAGGTTTTCTTCAAATTTATATAGATTTAATTGATTTTTCAATGTTTTCAGGTGTTTCATAAGGCTTTTAAGTTCGAAATTTACTAGGAAATCGCCTTTTTCTAGAGGAATTTCCAAAAGTCCTTTGAAATTGCTATAGAAATCCAATATTTGATTTCTCAAAGTCTTGAAATTCATAAGAAAACTCGAGAAATCTCTAAAAGTCCTGATTTTTCTGGTTTTTTTCTCAGGAAAATTCTTGGATTCCTCTATTTCCATACCATTTTCCTCATAATCCTCTAAAAAGATTCTTTTTCTTTTAAAATTCTCTTCTTTTTTCATGATTTTCTCTTCGATTTCGATTTCCTGAGGGTTTTTCTTTAATCTCCTTCTGACTTCTCTTTCTTCTTGATATTTAAAGATCTTCCTTTCTTTTCTATTGATTTTCTTCATTTTTCCTTCATTTTTCCTCTTTAAATCCAGACTTTTCTCTTCATTTTCACTATGAAAGCCAAGTTTCCTTTTTCTATTGAATTTCTCGAATATATGGTCCAAATTCGGCTCAGAATCCCAGCCTTCAGCTAAATTGAAGCCAAAATATAGGATTTTTTCTTTCTTTTCTTCGGCTTTCTCTATCATTGATGGGAAATTGCGTTTTCTGGGCTTTTTAATAGAAGAATTCTTATAAAGAGTGATTGTTTCTTTGCTTTCATGCGAAAAATCAGCCTCTTGTTTGATTTTAACCTGAGAATGCGTGAAATCATTGCTTTCCTCTTCAGTTTTCAGCTTTTTTCTGATGATTTTGGAGTTTTTGATCTTGAATTCCTCGAAATTAAGGCTTTTGGCTGAAATTTCGAGGTCTTCTCGTTTTTTTCCTTTGGAATTTCGCAGGAAATCGAGGAATTCTTCTTTATTTTCGCATATTTTATAAGAAGAAGCCTTGTTTTGATTGTTGTTTTTTAATCTGATGTCTAATATTTCTCTAATAAAGGGTTCGATATCCTTATTCATCTATAATTTTTAAGTCTTTTATAGAGAAAAAAACTCTAATACTTTTCTCAATAATTCGCTTTGATTGATAGTTTCTTTGAATCCCGGCTCTAAATTCATGAAAAACTCAAGAAATCCTTCAAAATCCTTCACATTTCTAAGTAAATTATTGCTTTTTTCAATAATTCCCTGCGATCTCAGGTTTTGATAATGCGAATAACAGGCCAAACCATTCCTTTGTGGCATAAATAAAGCAAAAAGTCCCCAATTTCCTTGTAATTCCAAAGCTTTGATATCGCGCTTTTGATAAAATGAGCTTAAAGTATTGAGGAAAAGCTCGTTTTCCTCTATTGTGAAAGGTCCGATTCTCATTTTCTCATTAGGTCTATGGAAAAAATAGAAGAATTGGTTATAATCGCGGCTTTGATGATAAGAAAAAGAATGGCCTGGGGATAAAGAATCGGGGTTTTGAAGGAAAAGGTGGAGATATGGGGTTTTGGGGGCTGAGGAGGTAAAAGGGCGCATTTTTTTAATAATTTGAATAGAAAAATGAGGAAAAAATATCAAATTAGAATGTTTTTTCGTAATAGATTTTGAATTTCGCGAAGAAAACAAACGAGTTTTTTCTTTTTTTTAATTACAAAATTTCTTTTTTTCGTTTTTCCTATTTTAGCAAAGGTTTTGAATATAAATATCTTTTGCCTTTCAAAATTTGAATAAAAATCTCCTTCAAAAAACTAACAACTCGAAACGAATGAATGCTAAGCTTTTCCTGATATTTCTCTTATTAGGTTATCTTCTAGCCGAGCTTCCTGTCCCCAATGATTCTTCTAATTCATCAGAAGCTAATATATCCTCTCCTTCTGATGTCTCAAGCAATGATCTTTCCAATATAACTCAACCTTCTGAAGGCACGAGTAATGAGAATACTATGAATATGGGGGACAACACAACGAATAACACAAGTCCTGTGAATAACTCTAATGAGACTATTGACGTTAATACAAATTCAGGCGATAATTCATCAGATTCCACTACAAATCCTGCTAATACTAATACAGAGACTAATACGAATACAGAAGAGACAAATGCGAATACAGAGGACAATGCCAATAATACAGATTCCAAGGCGAATACAGATTCTAATGTAAACAATACAGATGCTAATACGGAGACAAATGTTAATGCGAATAATACAGAGGCTAATACCAATGCAGATGTTAATGCTAACAATACAGATGATAATGCGAATTCTCCAGATTCTAATGCCAATTCAAATGAAAATGAAACCCCAAACAAGACCAATAATGACAATAATTCCACTTCCACTCCAAATCCTAATGAGAATCCTAATCCTAATGAGAATCCTAATCCCAATGAAAATCCTAATCCCAATGCTAATCCTAATCCTAATGCCAATGAAAATCCTATTCCCACCAACAAAGACACAGACAATTCTCTTCCAATCTATGAGAATTTCCCAGAAAGACTAGTTCTTTCTAATCACCAAAACAAATCCTTCATTTATACAGTCCTCAATTCTTTCAGTGTGCGAAAAATCGGGCTTTTTGTGACTCCTTACCTCAAACGCAGAGATCCAGGTTCTGCCTCAATCTTCTTAACCTTCAACAATTACACTCCAAATGCCTCAAATAATGATATAACATGCGAAAAAGTGCTTTTGGGCTTTTCAAAGCCTTGCATTGTTTCAATGCCTATTAGAGAAAACGAAAATGACAATAATACACGATATTTACGATTTACAGTCCTTTGTGAAAGCGATTCTTGTGATTTGAAGCTCAGAATAACCCATGAAATGGAGGTCTTTTTACAAAAGGAAACCCGTGAAATCTATTCCTTTGATCGTGAAGAAGCTGAGATCTTTTCTTTTGAAGTTCCTGAGAAATTCCATCATATCGTCTTCACATTAAATGTCAAGAATATGGGTGAAAGTATATATGAAGCCAGACCCAATGAACCTGAACAAGTTCTTTATTTCACTAGTGGCGAGCCTCAAATCATAAAGAATAATCATCAAGTAATTGCGATATTCAGTCGTTCTGATGATAAGAAGTTATGTTCCAATTGTAATGTGACTTTCTATATGACGGCTAAAATGGGCATGGTTATTGAATTAGAAGTCTTTTATTATGAAAATGGAGCCACGAATCTTCAATTAAATCATGAATATTTTGATTATACTTTAGGCACAGGACCTTCTTTATATGAGATCTCGATTCCTGAGGATCAAGTGCCTAAGGATTATTCCATGGAGAAGCTCTTTTTCAGTTTGAATTCATTATCAGGCTCTGAAAAGGTCCTTTATGTAAATGGCGATAATAACCCATATCTTCTCGAAGGTTTCGCTTGGAATTCGACTTTGAAGCAATATTTCGAAGAAGAAGATATCATAATTTCAAGAATAGATATACAAACTGCTGGAATCACAGGCACGAAGTTCTTTATGGCTGTGAAATCATCAAGACCAGGTCTTTTCAAATTAGAGGTCAAGGTTTCTGTAGCTCCCTTTGTGAAATTGGCCTTCGGAGTTACTGAGAATTCAGTAGTGAAAAATATGGGTTTGGATTATTATGAGCTAGAACTATGGCAAACCGAGCAAAAAGAAGATCTCGTTGAGGTGAAATTGATAAATGAAAGGGGGAATTCCGATCTTTATGGTCGGATCTGCAAATATGATGAGATTTGTTCTTTGATTACGAATGAGGAGATCCAAGATAAGAAAAACATCAACTTTTTCTCAGAAACCGAAGGTAATGATCAAATGAAAATCGAGCCGAAATGTCCCTTAGGTCATCCTTATTGTTATATCTTAATAGCGGTTCGAGGTTATAGTCTTACCACGAATCTGAATAAATATAGTATAACAGTATTGAGGAAAAATGGGCTTGTGAGTCTTCTGGAAAACAAGAACCATGAAAGTCATGTGGATTTCGCTGCATTGACTCGATTCAAGCTGATTCTCGATGATCCACATCACGATATCCTAAATATCACAATAAAGGTCACAGCAGATCTCCCTTTGGCGGTAAGCAAAAATAATGAATGTAGCGATTTCTCAAAGACTTGCGATCTCAAATTCGGGGATACAAGACATCCAGTGTTTTTCGGGACAGAGGATGGCACTTTCCAAGGAGTCTATTATATTACAGTTACAGGGATAAAATCAACGAATTTCTTCATAATTCCATTGGTGATGAGAAAGAATAAGCCGAAATCACCGATAAAACTCAGTGAAGGGAAGATATATCGAGATACTTTGAATTCGAATAATCAATATGAATATTTCACTTTCCATCTGAGTATTGAGACTTTGACTAATGTGGATATAAATATCCAAGGAGCTCGAAATCGCTTGGAGATTTTCGTTTGTGATGATGAGAAAATGCCTGATGAAAATCATTATAATTGGGAAACGATTGATAATTTCCTTAGGATTCCTCAGGATATCAATAAAGAAAGCGGAGCTTATGAGAAAATCTTCCTTATAAGAATCCAGGCCATTAATAATGAAGAACTTGTGAATTTGAATAAAAGCCTCGATTATGAAATCACCTATTCCACTGATCATACGATAAAAACTCTTGAAAAAAACAGGATATTCCATGATTCCGTGAAAGAGAAATTCTATAGGTTTTATCTATTATTCGTAGATGATATTGATGAGAAAGTCTCGTTTTTAACTCATATCTTGAATCCGAGTTATTTGACGAAAAGCCTGAAAATGTATGTATCTTCAGACCCTTTTCCTCATTATTTCACCTATAACAAAACGACTTTCACTGATGAAGAAACTGAGAAACTCACCCTTTCGCGTCAAGATCTCAATAACCTTTGTGGAATTCAGAATTCCCATTGTCCGATCTATCTTTCGATTCAAAATATCGATGAAACCCATGAAATCACATATAGTTTAATGGTGGAAATATCAGATCTCGCAGTAGAGATGAAAGAAGGCTTTGAACAGAAATTCGTGATAACTGAGGCTAATTTCAAAGCTTATTATCTACCTTCACATAAAGAACAAGAAATCGATATTTTCGCTTATACTAATAAAGAAAATTTCGAGCTTTATGTCAATATCTTCAAAGATGATCAACATTTAATCAATACTCAAGCTTTCGAATCTCAATTTCCTCAGAAAAACCATGCTTTATATACGAGTTCTATTAATAACAGACATAGTCTTAATATTAAGACCAAGAATTTGAATGATTGTTGGCCGGACTGTGTGATTTTATTAGGCATGCAATTCGCTAAGAACTCCAATTATCCATCTGGATTTCCTGTTTATCTCTTGATTTCAGAGGATTTGATCGAATTTTCTGAGGGGAAACCTTTGATTTTCACATTGGAAAATTTCAGAGTCAAATATTTCTCTTATGATCTCATGGATCTCTATAAGAGTTCTGATGATAATTCCAGCATAATGATAACATTGACTCCTTTTTATGGTTTTGCCCATATCTTCATCAGTGTCAGCGTCAATAATAATAATATGAGGCCTTCATTAAAATCCTATGAATTCCAAAGCTTTTCCGATCATATTCAATTAAATCGATCAGAACTTTTCAAAGGTCTTCATCTCCCTGAAGGAAAAGGATTAAAAACCCTGAAATTGATCCTTTGTGTCTATGGAGTGTCTGATGGCAAATTCATCATAAGTATCCTAAGCGAAAAACAATTGATTCCTCATCTTTTCAGTGGAATGCCGCAGGAAATCTTATTGCTTGGAGGTAATAAGCTGATAATGCAATATTTCAACACTAATAATGAAATGATGAAGGTTTCTTTCAATAGAGAAAGCGGATTAGGCAGTATATTGATAAATCCTTGTAATCCTCAAATCGAATCTGAAAACACCTTTGAGAAATGTCTTGCGAAGAGTTCAACTTATTATTCAGTAATCACAGGAAGTGGGTCTTCATTAATTCGATTATCAGAGACTTTGGAACAAGATTATTGCAAATATTGTATTTATCTAGTGACTTTGAAGGCAGCTTCTGATTTAAAGGGAAGTCTTTTAATTTCCCATCCGGAAACCTTGATAGCTATTCAGGAAGGTCGTAAGATCTTCGATGGATTAGAACCTAATGAGAGAAACCGTTATGTGATGTACATGCAAGATTATAGGGAATTCGAGATTCTAATGTCTATTTATTCTGGTTCCCCCGAACTGTGTTTCACATATGCTTATAATATAGAGAATTTGGCCTGTGATTATAAAGAAAATAAGCATTCGGGCAATGGATTGATTACTATGAGAATTCCGGCTAGGAATTATGTGAAAACTGAGGAAAAAAGCAATGAAATGGCTGGGGATGTGAGATTGCATTTCAATAGTTTCTTTTTGACTGTGAGGAGTGCAATGAAATCGGAATATTCACTCACATATGTTCAAAGCGGGTCCCAAACCCTTCAAAGTGGAGTTATTAGTTATGATAGATTAGGCACTGGAGGAAAGAAACAATATGTCCATCGATATTATGATTTGGATGCATCACCACATTTGACGCTTAGTTGCTTAGAAGATTGCGAAATGAAGGATTTAATGCTTCTTACTAAATATCGACCCATAGGACAATATAATCCTAATGATGATAGAGTCATACATCTTGATATCGAGCCTTTATTTAGAACTAATAAAACCATTAGTTATAAGCTTCCGAAGGAAAAGGCTAGTTTCGATTTCGAGGTTCAAAATATCGGAAATCATGCTTTGAATTATTCCATAGCGATAAATGGTCGCGATGTCGCTATAATGCCTTATGATTTCAATTATCAAGGCGTTTTAGAAGCCAGACATTCGAGATATTATGAGATATATGTGCCTAAAAAAGGTCATCTGGTCTTGGAATTGATGGATTGTTATGGAGAAGTCGAAATCCTCGTGTCTCGAAGCTATGAAAAGGTCATAAAAGAGGAATTTGAAGAGGAATTCAAGCCTTTGAGAGATCAGCCTTTTATCCATTTATTGAAAGTTACTAAGGGAATGATATATATAGCAGTGAATAATAAACAAAATATCCCAGCGGCTTTTGAATTTAACATGCATTTCTATGAAACTTATTTGGAAATCCCGCAAACTAGATTAACAGGCGATTTATTGAACTATTATTTCAGGGATAATAAGCTCCAATTAGCTATAAAGCCTATAAGTTGTTCAGATTGCACTGAGAAGGAACTCATTTCCACGAATATCACATATTATGCCATATTAGCTGAAAATCGCACAATTCTCAATATAGCCGGAAAATGTGGGATTATTATGATGCCAGGGTCTGGAATTGACGTGAAATCGAGTGAATTTTTCCATGAGAAAATTGTTACTCATAAATTGATGGAAAGCAATCAAACCCAGATTCTTTTATTAGATGTGGGTACGCCATTGAAAGGCGCTGTTTATTTCGCCACAGTGAAGGCTGTAATAGATTATTTAGGAGAGAAGAAAATGGTCAATTTCTATTATCCCACAATGGAAGTGGCGGTGACTCAAAAATTCATTGAAAGCAAATGGTTCATGATGATAATGGGACTTTTCTCATTGGTCGTGTTTTTGGGTTGTTGCTTCTTCGGAATCCATTTCTATGGGAAATATAAGAGAATAGAGAAGAAATTGCTCTATGAAATGGAAGATCCGAAAAATATCACCCAAGTCAGTGGGATTAATCTTTATGAGCCTCAAAACGTCAGTTCCATTGAAATGGAAAACAGGACCTATCAAGGACTTAATTAGAAGCTTTAAGTAAGTAAATAATTATCTAAAGAAAATGGACTTATTGTTAGACAAATTATAAAGTTAATTAATATAAAATGATAAAAAGCCGCTTTTTTCTGGAATATTTATAAACAAATTATTAGGTTTTTAACAGGAAATTAATCTAACACATATCTGAATAAACAAAGCCAGAGAAACCTCATTTTCGAAGCTCAATTTCCATTGTTTTTCTATCAAAAAGCCCCAAAAACCCAGGTTTACTAGACTTCCTTCAACCTTTAGCACGATTTCTTCAATAGAAATCCTGCCTTTTTTACTAGAATCGAAGCTTTTGAAGATTTCCTCAAACTTTAGCTTATCGAATGTCTTGAATTTAAGACAAAACTCAGAGAAATCATAGAAATTGACAATAAAGTCCTTGTTTTTTTCTAATTCCTCCTTAAAATCTTTAATTTCTTCTGCTAAAAAACCGAGTTTTAAGCCTTCGAGGCTATTTCTTCTAATGAAATTCGCGAAAAACAACAAAATCTCGACTTTTTCCTCAGCTTTTATAAAGAAATTCAGAAGGAAAAGAGCTTTGATCCTTCGAATCTTGGTTTCCAGGTCCAAAGTCGCTAGAAAACCCTTGTCAAAATCGAAACTGAGGCCTTTTTCCCCTAGAAACCAAGGATTTTTCAATAAAACTGCCACATTCGGTCTTTTTTCAGGGTCTTTTTCGAGCATTTGGCTTAATAAGTCCTTTAATTCCTCAGAACATTGGATTTCCTGTATTTTTGGCTGGAATTTCAAGACTTTTTCTTTAATTTCTATTGGGGTTTTTCCGAAAAAGGGCATTTTTCCTGTTATTAGCAAGAAAAGCAAGATTCCAACAGCCCAAATATCGCTTTTTTCTAATATCGAAAAGCCTTGAAATCCATCATAGAGTTCAGGCGCCTTATAAAATAGGCTTTCGGAGGTAAAATGATTGATAAGAAAGAGGTCTTCGAGTTTAATTCTGAGACATTCGATTTCAAAGGCGAGATTATGAGAGATATTGCTATAGAAAAGCTTCTTTTGATGGAGATTATCCAAGACATTGAGTATTTGTTCGATGATTTTAACCAGAAAAGCCTCATTATAAGGTGATTTCTCATTAAGAACCATCGAAATCAAGGTATTTTGATGATTTCGGCTTATTAATTCCTCTGTTATCAAGAAAGTGGAATCTTCTTGTTGATATTTTTCGAAAAGCCTTAATAAATTCATATGATCTATTTGTTGGAAAGTCTCTAAAGAAGCCATTATATTGAGATTCTTCAGGAATTCGTTGTTAATTATCAAGACATTTACTAAGATTCCAGTATGTTTATGAACAGCAGTCTTTATATCGAAAAAAGGTGTTTTTTGGAAGCTATTATTATCAAGGATTTCATATTCTATTGAAAAAGCGCAAGAAATTGAATTCATGACTAAAGGCTTTGTAGTGAAGAAACTACAACCTGAGAAACCCCCTATCGATTTATCAGGGTTTATTTTCGAGGAGATTTCGGAATCTCGGTTATTAGAAAGAAGAGGAGGGATATTAGATATGGATAGAGGAGAGTGGGAGGGCTTCGGACATAAACATCCCATTGAAAAAACAGGATTTTGAATAAGAAATTAAAGAGATTTTTTTGAAAGAGAAAAAGTCCTTTTTTTTGAAGGAAAAATCTTTAGTTATTTAAGAAAAAAAGCCTTGGGTTTCTTTGTTTTTTCTATAGAGTAGTTAGATTTTTTCTTAGAAAAAAAAGACTTATTTTCATGGATTTCTTGCTTTATTTCTTGTTGAAGCTTTTCTTGATTTCCGCGAAGACTTTTCAACAAAAAAAACCCATTAAAAACTATTAAAAAAGAGTCTTTTTTACATTCAAGCTTCTTGTATTTACTATCTTGGATTACATGGGCATCGGCATCATTAGGGAAATCAGTTTCCTAATAAAAAGTTATAAAGTTCAAAAAACTCTATATTCCTCTCTTTATATATTATATTATATACCCAACTAATGAAAGTATGTTGTTCATCAGTGACTCTCAACAATCTAATAGTCGCTTGAAGACTTGAAGTTCCCAAAGGAGGCTCAGCTTCGACCAATTCATAGCTGATGAAATGGTTCAGATCAGAGATTTCAGTGATCAGGACTTTCCAAGAAGCTCCATCTTTCCAAACGATCTCCAAATGAGATCCCACTTGGCCAGCGGCTCCATCAAGCCAATTGACTTTATTTACCTGAAAGAAAAAAGGTCTTTTAATGAAAGAAAAAGGGTTTTTTATTGCCTTGTTCGGCAATATCTTCTCCAAACTCAAGGATCGGAATATAGGCCAAAGCTTAGAGGCCGATTCTTGGATCACTGTGGATTCATAGGTATGGGTCGAACAAACGACGGTGGAATCCTGTTTTTTAAGCGGAAGCATTAGATTAAAAGATGGTTTTGACTTTGAGGGACTTTTTGAAGCTTTTTTATAAGGAAATTAAGTGTTTGATATATATATAGGACTTTCTAAATAAAATTTATTGCGGTTTTTATTGCGAAATTAAATTTACGAAATTTCTAGAATTCGATACTTTTTATTCAAATTGCTTTATTACAATTAAAATCAAAGCTTTTTCTTCATTTTAGTTGTTTTTTTCATGAATTTCATCACTCTTTTCTTTAGAAAAAGGCCTATAATATAAATGAGAATAGAGCCAATGAAAAAGCCTCCAAAAGTCCATCCTGCCTTTATGAGAAAAGCCTGATATCTCCTTTCCCACATCCTATCAATGATTTTCAAGGCTCTTGAGAATTTCGTGAATGTGATAATCAAAGACTTTATATATAAATTGATTAATAAAAACCCCAGTTTTCAATATTTTTTAATTACTATGAATTCGTTCCTTTTCAAATAGACCAATTCTCGTCTTCTATTATCTGAAAACAAGATCTTAAAAGCCGCTCCTTTAAGAAAAATCATTGCTCCATAAACAGGCTTTTTAATTTACCTAAGCCATATATTTGTAAAGTCCCATGAACTCTGCATTTTTCGCATTCCACACAATCCATTATTTGTGTGATATTCGCTATATATTTCTCTATTTGTAGCTTAATATCCCTTTTGGTCACATCATTGAAGAATTCATCTTCTTTAAACGGGAAATCGCAATTTTTCTGTGTATAATTCAACATTTCTGATAAAAAACTATGAGCTCTTTGATCTTCTTGATCTTTTCCAGTCATTATATCAAATTCATGCACGAAATCCGCTGCCACATTAATAGCTCTTAATAAATTTTATTCTCGATTTCAAAGAAGCCTGATATTAAAAGGACCTTAAGAACACAGAATAAGCGAAATACATGTTTTCTATCCTATCTGGATGATTTCCCACTCTTTCGAAATAGACTTCATAATTAGGCATAAGTTCTTTAGTTTCTGGGTCTATAAAGAACTCAAAGATATGAGAATTGATGCTGGCATGAAGTCCACTAATTAATCTATTAAACATCGTTTCTTCATGGCAAAGTTCTCGACCTATTTCTAATATACCCCAATCTCTGATTATTGATAAAACGAGGAAAAAGACCTACCCCCAAAACAGTTTTCATTATAAATAGCAGGCCAAATATTCCGGCCTTGATATCCTGTATAAGATTCAGGGTTCTTCTCTAAATTCACATAAGTCCCGAGTTCTTGATTTTCCTTGGTTTCTACTATGAACTCCTCAAATGTATTAGGCCTATCAGTCCAACCTCCGAATTTCCCGAATTCTTCTTCTTTTATTATGAAATCAGTGCGGGCCCAAGAAGCTGGGATCTATCAAGAAGGAAGGCATTTTTAAAGAGAAAATATCTATATAATATAGGGAAAAACCTCATTTTCATCACATTTACAAAGAACACAAGAAGAAGAAGTGCAGATCTTCTTTTTCACCCAAAAGGCACAATCTTTCTCAAGGTTTATTCTGAAGATTTTGAAAAAATAGGTGTTCTAAAAGTAAAAGGACCAATTTAATAACAAAACAAAGAGGGGAGTTTTTAACTGCCAATCCTTCTAATATAGGGTAAATTCTATCATTTGTGGCCTGTAATTTGGCTATAGGACAACAACATTCATCGGCTTTTTTATCTTCAGGAAAAACGAGCTTTCTTTCTAGCTTTTACCATAATAAAGACTATAAAGGCATGAGATTTTAAAGGAAAAAAAGACCTTGAGGAATTCCTGGACATTTATGATGAACAAATATAGGAAAATCGAGATAAAAAGAAGAAAGATTCGCATGAGAAGGCCTTTTTCGAAAAACGATGAATTTATTTATTTATATAAGGAAATATAAAAAGGAAACTCCTTAATTAAATATTCAACACGTATTTTTCGAAGAAATATTCAAAGGTGCAATTGATCTTTTTCATTTTTTTCACTTTATTGAAATCCTCAAATAACCCAATGAAATCTCCAATTTCAGTAAAACTCTTATTCGCCTTCATGATTTCCTCATTATAATCCAATAAAATTCCAGGCAAATTCTCGAATTCCTTGAGAAATTCCTCTAATCGTTTATATCTTATTTCAGTCTGTTGTTTATCATAAAGACTGAATCTGCCATAAAAGGCCTGACTTTCCACTAGGAAATTGAATCCATCGAAATCCTTTGATTTCTTAGGGATTTTGTTCAAGACTTCGATCCTTTCGAAATATTCCACATAATGTCCATTTCTATTAGAAAGCAATCCGTTTTCATTGGTTAAAGGACAATTTGTTAGTTCGAACTTCTTATTCGGGTTTGAATCATTAGAAAAAACCACGAATTCCAAGCCTAATTTGATCATTTGTTTACAAATCCCCAGCTCGATCTTCAAGAGATTATCGAAAAGGATCAATTTCACAGGATTTTCTTTAATTGCCAATTCCTCAAGGATTTTAGTCAATTGGGATTCTGGATTTATGATAATAGGATCAATGAGAATCGCGATTTCTTGAGAAAGGTCATATAATAAGATGCAATCATTGAAGATATTAGGCAGATAAATAAGACAATAATAGGTCTGATATAAAGGCTGGGAAGATTCGAGACCGAGATCTGGAGAAAGCAGAAATTGGAAATTATCTAATAAAGAACTTGGATTCATAGAGAAAATAAGACTTTGAGCAGTAGATTATTGATATTTAAATTAAAATAAAGAATCGATGCTTGAAAAATTATAAAAAAGCCTTTATTTTTCTCTGAATTCAAAGTCTTTAATTTAATGTCTGATTTCCCTTTAGAAAGTCTAACTTTTATGAATCTCGAGCCTCAAATTTTTAATTTTCATAATGAATTCGATGTCTATAAGTTCTCGAATCTAATCAATTCCTTAATTTCAAGGTAAAATTATCTTTTATATTTACTCTAGATTCTCTATATTAGATGTATATCAACCCAAGATCCTGATTTTCTATTGAAAACTCTAGAAATCCTCTCGAAGCTTCAATTTTCCTCTTCTAATGATTATCTTTATATTCATTTCTTCGAGGCTTTTCAATTCCTTTTAACCACATCTAATGTGAAAAAATGTATTGAGGTTTATTCTCTATATTTAGCTAGAAAGCAGCATCCTTGTGAGAAATCCTTTAATAAAATCATGGAATTCTCTATAAAAGAAGGTCTTTTTGATGAGATATCTGAGCTTCTCGATGAATTATTGGCTTTAAATAAGCTGAGTTCCAATGCTTTGAAGGAGATCTTCGATAATCTCAAGATATCCAATAGATGCGATTTCGCTTCTAAGCTGATATTAGAAATTCCTCTGGAAAACCCGAGTATTTGCTATATTTGGGACTTTTATATTGAGAACTTCTGCAAGGGAAATGAAAGAATTATTAAGAATACTTTGAAAATATTAGCTAAATTAAATGTGCCTGAAAAAACAGAAAAAATCCAAGCGATTTATGGGATTTTATTGGATTTCCTGATGAAAAACAAGTAAAATAAAACAAAAAGCTCTTATTATTAAAGAATTTATTAGCGAAGAATCAGACTTTATCTTCGAAGTCTTATTCGATATCATAGAACTCGATTTGAAGGTTTCGGGACAAAATATCAGGGCTTTTTGGCTGAAAGTAATAAAAAGCTTCCTTTTTATATTGAAAAAAAAGCCTTTAAATCTTCAAGTGTTTTGAAGAAAACTTCGAATTCTCTAAATTATTCGAAAATCTGAAGAAAAGCGTGAATTTATTGGATTCTTATTCAATAGGCCTTATTCTAAAGAAGCTAATTCAGGTAATTAATTTATCAAGGAAAAATGAAGGGAAATAAGGAAATTAATTATAGGGAAATCGAAAGTTCGAAACCTTGAGATTTTTGGATTATTTCATTAATGGGAATTTCAATAATATAAAATTCGCTGATATCAATTTATCAGCTAATGAATTCAAATATCTGATAATTCTCCAAAATCAGCTTAATAAGTATTAAAGAAAAAGACTTCGATATATAAAATGATGGTTTTTAGCTTTAAGGAGAAAAAAATCAAAGAAGGAGATATCATGAGTGAAGCTGATATCGTGGAAAAAGAGGATTTCTCTATTCTCGATAGCTTTTCATTTGAGAATTTCGATGGAAAATAGGGACTTTTGATTAATGAATTTATTATTAATGAATTTATTAAGGAATTTATTAATGAAATTATTAAAGAATTTATTAATGAATTTATTAATGAATTTATTAATGAATTTATTAATATTAATGAAATTATTAAGGAATTTATAGAAAATTAGTGTTGATAGTAAAAGTGCCAAGCCTTTGACAAAATGTTTTTATCGAAATTATTAGCAGAGAATATTTCTTTATTAATATAGAATATTTTTTTATAAGGATAAAAGAGAAGTTTTTAGCAAAATAATTTTGCGAAAGCTTTGGACTTATAATCGAAAAGCTCTTTTTTAATTAAAATTTCTCATAAACTCAAGATTTATTTAATTAGAGAAAAAATTTAAGATCTGATGATTAAAAGTCCCAGTTTTTCGCAAAATTATTTTGCTAAAACCTCGACTTTTTTCCAGTTTCCAATTAAAAGACCCAAAAGCTCCTATTTAAAAAGTGTCTATATTTCCTGTTAAAAAACCCTTTCTTTTCAAAAAAAAAATTTAAAAAAGGCTTTAAATTTCTTCGCTAAGTTTCAAAAGTCTTGAGCTTTCCAAAAGGAACTTATTATGTTTATGGTTTTTATATAAGCCCAAGCTCATGAAATGGGCTTTTTTGATCATTTCCTTGGTTTCAACCAATTCTTCCTCTCGATTCAATAAGAAATTCTTAAATTTCTTCCTTTCGCCTTTTTTCCCAAGACTTTCAGATTTTAAAAGGTCTTTTAACTCGATTTTCAGGCTATTTTCATCAGAATCCTTATAATATTTCTCAAAGCTTCGAATCATTTGAATTTCATGTCTTTTATGGCTTAAAAGTTCTATTAATAAGGTCTTTTCCTCAGGTAAAAAGCCATTTAAACCTTTGATAAGTTGAATATATCCGACTATTTTGAACCTTTTGAGTCTTTCCTTAATGATTTCTAAGAGGATTTCTATAATTAAAGGAGTTTTGATCCCTAGGAGTTCTTTAGTTATCAATGAATAAGCCTCAGAAAACACAATATCAGCTTCATCTTTTTGATCCTTGAAACTAAAAGCCTTCGCTTTCAAGAAGACAAGCTCCAATATTAATAAACTTCTCGAAATAGCCTTAAAATCAAGGCTTTTTGCTTGGAATTCCTTTAGAGAAAAGTCTATTAATTTCAAAGCCTCATCATATTTGCCTAGAGTTATCTTGAGAAAAGCCTCGGTTTTCTTTCTAAGGATCAAAGCCAAGCCTTTGATTTGAAAAGCTTCATTTTCATTGATTTCTGAAAAGATTTCTTCAGCTTTTTCGAATTTCAATTGTCTAATGAGATTTTCTACTATTAGATTATTGATTTCTAAGGCGAAAATCGAAAAAACTCCATATTTAGACTTCGCATAATGATAGCTTTTCGTCAAATTATTTAAGGCTTTTTCGAATTCCATGAGAAAACCATAATATTTCGCTATAATTAGCTGATAAATCCTTTTAAAATCCCAATCCTTCTCAAAAAGCACTCTTTCTGCAGCTTTTTCCTTATAAATTTGATTGATTTTCTGGATTATCTGTAAAAGGCCTTTTTCGCCTTCTTCTAAAAGCCCTTTTTCTAATAAAATTTCTATTCTTAAAATCTCGAATCTAAGTATTTTGGTTGAAATCTCGTTATCTTTCTTCTTTTCATAGCTTAAATAGAGGCTTTTTAACATAGAAACCAATGATTCCTCAGCTTTTTCCAAATCAAGGCTTTTGATCTGAAGTAAGATCTTCATACTTTTATAAGAAATCGTGATTTCAGGCTTTTCAGTCTCAAAAATCAGGCTTTTCTTTTCTAAGACTTCAAGGCCTTTTTCATAATTTCCTTGTAAATGCCAAGCTTGGCTCATAGAAAAAGTGAGGCTAATAATCAAGGTTTTAAGTCTTTTAGGTTGAAGTTCAAGAACCCATATTTTCTCTATTAATTCATAGGCATTCATTAGATATTCGAATCCTTTGATATTTTCATCTAATTGATAGGCAATAGTGCTTATTAGACTATAAAGATCGATATAAGATTCATCTGTAGGTAAAGTGAAATGATAGGCTTTTTGTGAGTTTTTGAATAAAGTCCTTTCAAGAAGTCCTTTTTTGAAGAAAATCGACTTTAATCGTAAAAGAAGGACTTTAGCATTATGGAGATATCCATTCTTTATGAATTGGAATATCAATTTCTGGAAAAACCAGCCAATTTCGCAGAGATATTGATAACTTTCTTCTAAAGAAACCTGTCTTAATTCAAGATAATCATCAATAAGCACAGGAATTCGACCTTTATTCAAGTTCTTCTGATCATAATCAAGCCAATTTTTCATTAGAAATTCTATCATTTCCTTAGCTTCTGAAGGCTTATCCTGTTTCAGAAGAACTAAAAGCTTCTTTTCATATAAAAGACTTAATTCATGATAAAAGCGAAATAGAGATTCAGGGTTTTCTTTCCTTGAAAATAGAGACTTTTCCAAGATATCGAGTTCTTGATGAAAAGCCTCGATTTCAAGTTCGTTGATTTTATAGAGGAATTCCAATCGCATGGTCTTGAAATAAAGAGAAAAGCCTAGATTTTCATTAGTTTCTAATAAGAAATCCTCACATAATTCATTCAAATCTTCACTATATTGTTCATTATTAGTGAGAAAAGCCAACCAAATAAAGGTATCTATAGCACAATATATGATCAAATTGCTTTGAAAAAAGGGCTTTTTATCAGAGAAATTCTTAATAACTCCCCAACTTTGAAGGAAATTCTCTATTGCCTCATCCTTTGATCCTATATAATAATAGGCTTTCCCTAGACAATAATTAACATAAATCAAAAAGCTCTTTTCTGGATATTCCATCATATTTTCTTTAATCATAGCCAAAATCAACTTCAGGAAATAGGCCTTATCCTCATTGAAATATTGAAGATAAACCCCAAAACGCAGGATCCAATCCAAAATTATAGAGACTTTCTGAGGCTCGAACTCTAAATCCTTTGAATATCCATGGAAAAGATCTTGAGTTCTTTCGAGACAATAGAAAAATTGGCTTTTATCTTGAATTAGTTCAGAAAGTTGTAATAAGAAGCCAAAAGTCTCTAAAAGTCCATAATTCTCGAGAATTCCATCATTTTCCTTCACATCGAGAAATAACAGCAATTCAATGAAATAATCATAAGCTTCTAAATAATTCCCTGAGAAAAGGTCCAATTTCGCTTGATATGATAAAGCCAAAGCCAAATCATTAGACTTTTCCTTATAAATCAAGAAACATTTGGCTGAAAGCGCATATTTCCCTAATAAATTATAAGCCAAACCACATAATTGGAAATAATCGCTGAGGAATTCATTAG
>Ga0302140_10004518_pt1 | contig 17708 bp, 24 predicted proteins | sample I_Bog_E1_1_FD_202095 | JGI IMG/M metagenome (GOLD analysis project Ga0302140, IMG submission 202095) | Peat permafrost microbial communities from Stordalen Mire near Abisko, Sweden - I_Bog_E1_1 | ecosystem: Environmental > Terrestrial > Soil > Wetlands > Peat | place: Sweden: Abisko, Stordalen... | reverse complement strand
GGGTACCCGTCCACGAACCCTGCTCAAACCCTGGACCTGCCCTCAAAGCTCCTGCCGATTGCGTCTTTGTCCTCTTTATCCACTGCACAACCGTTGACACGATGTTTATCCGTTGGCTGAGATCTTCTGGAAAGCCGCAGATTGAGTGATTGTGCACCCTTGTCCCTCCCATGTCACTAAGCTCCAGCAAAGCTGTTGGTCCTTCGGCCGTGGAGCTTTGAAGGTCCCTCGGGCGATTTCCCAGGCTCCCCAACCCTTCTTGTTGCCCCATTGCGATGCCAGGCTCCCAGATCGAGCAATCCAGAGCTCTGGAACTGCCAATTAGCCAGTCGCGAGCCAGTGAAAAGCAATGCTGGCTCACCATAGCCTGACCTTCCATTGGTCAGTGCCTGGGATGGCAGAGAGCTCGCTGCCAAGTATAAAGCTTCGGGAGCTACCCTAGGCTTGCTCGCTTTTATCTTGACGAGACCAAGTGAGGTTTTGACTCTACTCTCAGCCATTGACAAAGCTCACGTCAAGTTCGCAATGTTGTCCTCTTTCCTCTTTGCTTTAGCCATTGGTGGCTCGAATGTTGCTCTTGCCGCAACGACGACTTATCCCGCTAGACCGACATTTTCAACAATCCAGCCAGCCTTGTCGGATATTCGTGCCGCGCAAGCTACTGCTCTACCATCCTCTCCTACCTCTAACGTCAAGGGCAAAGCATTCGATAGAATCATTCACATCTGGCTTGAAAATACCGTCGGTCTTACCTACCTCAACCTCATACATCAATTCCTAACCGTGACAATAGGACTATGACAAGGCTGCTGCAGATCCAAACATGCAATGGCTAGCAAGTCAAGGTATTCTGCTCACGAACTATTGGGCGGTGACCCATCCATCCGAACCGTACGTTTCCTCTCTCTGGAAAACTTGGGCCAAGACTAATATCTTTGCTTAGGAACTATATTGCTTCAGTTAGTGGTGATACGTTCGGAATGGGGAACGACGACTTCAACCGCATTCCCAGCAATATTTCAACTGTTGTCGATCTGCTAGATACCAAGGGTATTTCTTGGGGAGAATATCAAGAAGACATGCCGTATGCTGGGTACACGGGATTCAATTTCACTAACCAACAAAACACCTCAAACAACGACTACGTCCGAAAGCACAACCCCCTGGTAATTTTCGACTCGGTCTCTAACAGCACAACTCGCCTTTCTCAAATCAAGAACTTCACTTCTTTCGCCTCAGACTTGAGCGCCCAGACTCTGCCACAATGGTCGTTCATAACACCAAATATGACAAATGATGGTCATGATACCACTATAACCTTCACCGCAAATTGGGCAAGGACTTTCCTTACGCCCTTGTTGAGCAATTCTTATTTCATGAATAACACATTAGTGGTTCTAACCGCAAGTTTACACCTCCAGACAACTGAAGCAACCTACTGACCTGTTTCCAGTTCGACGAAGACGATACCTATACCGAGCATAACACGTAAGCGGATCAACCTGTTTCTGTAGCATATCTCGAGCTCCATATTTTACTAGTTGGATGTTTCTATCTCCAGCTTACTCTTGGCGTTTTCCTCCTACCGAAGTATGTTACTAACTCTTTGCAGTGTTTTCACTTTACTTCTTGGCGGAGCAGTTGCCGGACACCAAAATACAACCGATGACACCTTCTACAATCACTACAGTCTGCTCTCTACGGTAGAACTCAACTGGGGCCTGCCTTCCCTGGGACGCTGGGACTGTAACGCCAATGTTCTCGCTCTTGTAGCCAATGCCACTGGATACAACAACGCCAAGATTGATACGACGAACCTGTACTTTAACAATTCCTACCCAGGGCCACAATCCGATTCCGAGTACGTACCAATCTACCCTGCGCCGGCCACGAACGCAAAGTGCGCAGCGGGTTCTATCCTCGGAAGTGTTGTCTCTACTTGGGGCAAGAGCTCCGGGACATATGACTACACCAACGTCTATCCATTGGCCAACTCCAGCCTTACTGGGTCCGGGACGACAACACCAAGCAGCACGGGAAGCGGAAGTTCTACCTCGTCGACATCAAGTCCCTCCTCCTCTTCGAAGCCCTCAGCGGCGAATATCAACATGAGTGTCAGCTGGATTGTCATGCTTGGAATGGCTGGCATTGTATCTGCTTTGATTATGTAAACAAATTTCGGGATGATAAGGCGGAGGAGTTTGAACATAGTAATATCTCAAAAATTCCAATGTTGAGGCCCTCTTTATTTTGACCTTGTGATGTATCTCATCCCTATTTTTCAGAGTCCTTCTTTCGCTTGAATCGAGCCCCTTTTCAAAGGCCACGTGACAAATCTGACCTTTTTTGGGGAGATAAGAACAACGCGAATGACTTCTGACCTACTTCCATGGTCTAGGAATAGAAAAGTAGTTTCTTCTAGATTCGGACATTATTCAAAAGCCGCCGTCAGAATGAGATCCAGTAGAAAGGAACCCGTCACGTGGATGGAGCAATGTTTTGCCGAGATGACCTGATCTTGACGTCGCAAGCTTCAACGTCCGCGCCGTTGCCTGTGGCGCTGTCATGCCACCCCCCTCGATCATGCTCGCCTTGCTACTCGCACAGCACTCTCTCTTTGTACGACCTGGCAGCCTTTTGATGGCTAGTCAGGCCATAGAGGGTTTGCATCGGTATGGGTTATCACCGTTGCTCCGATATTTTGATTCAGTTAGGTCACGACCAAATATATGTTTACCCATCGCTGCTTGCTCTGTCTTTCCTTACTTTCTTTTAGATAAGGCCCGTTCTTTGCATGTTGAATTGAGATGCTTTCAGTTGCTTCGAAAGCTTGGTCAGTAGCCAGTGAAAAAGATACTATCCAGGCGGGATTGAAAGCTCAATCTATCATCACGTGAGCTTGAGACATCAAAATAAGGTATTGCAGTCACCAGATGAGCAGTGAAAATAGATATATGCCTCGTTTCCTTCCCCAAAATTCCCATGCTAACAGATGCCAGAACTTCCAAGCTGAAGAAATGGAGAAAGAACAAGACAACGTCGGTCCAGAGACAACATGTCCCACCCAAGAGCCCACATCAATCGCCGTGGAAGAGTATCTTCGACTTGCAGATCGCAGCAGCCATCTGGTTTCTCGCTTCAAGAACAATGTTGCTCTGTTCCAGGACGTGAGTGTATGGGGTGTGGACGCTGGTATGACCTACCAAAATACGATCGCTAGCCATTTACTCTCACCAGCGAGACTCGTCTATGCCCTCTTATCCCAAAAGAAGTCTACCAGAAAGGTGATATTGCATGGCATTGACGGAATTGTACGGGAAGGTGAAATGCTTCTCCTGCTTGGCCGACCGGGGTCTGGCTGCACGACTCTGTTGAAGACACTTGCGGGATTGACAGAGAGCTTCCATGGATGGAGTGGTGCCATCAAGTATCTCGGCGTCACAATTGACAGTATCAAGAAGAGTTATAGAGGTGATATTGTCTATAATGCCGAAGGTACGTTTTCTGCTTGTTGTTCTGCCTTGATTATTCGAATTTGATACCGTGAACAGGGGACATCCACTTCCCATATTTGACCGTTCTGAGTACATTGGGATTTGCGGTCGAGACGAAGACGCCAGGAACAGGTCTCAAACGAAGTCAGCGAAAAGAGAAAATCAAATCGGTGACCGATGCTCTCTTAAGAGTGTTCGGAATGGAACCAGCCCGCAATACTCTAGTCGGAAATGAGTTTGTTCAGGGAGTGAGTGGGGGAGAGAGAAAGAGAGTTTCTCTCGCGGAAGTTGTCAGTGCCGATCAAAACCAAAGTGTGTTACGTTTCTAACACCGAACAGATGTCAACTAACGCGAAGGTGACCTTGTGGGACAACAGTACCCAAGGACTTGATGCCTCAACATCCATCAAGTTTGGGAAGTCACTCCAAGCCTATTCCAGATTGGGGAAAAACATTGCAGTTGCCGCCCTCTACCAAGCCAGCGACGATCTAATCAACCTGTTTGATAAAGTGACCATTATCTCAGAAGGACGACAAATCTTCTTTGGAACCATTCAAGAAGGCCAAGAATATTTCTCCTCGCTTGGATTCGTACTTCCAGAACGTCAAAGTCTGAGCGAGTTCTTCGTTGCAGTCACCGATCAAAACGTGAGGAAAACGAAAGATGGGTGGGGAGACAGAGTCCCGAGAGGAGTCGAGGACTTTGTTAACTGCTGGAGGCAAAACATTTATTATCAGAAGCTCCAAGAGGACCTGGCTCAGCAGCTGAACATCTCACCTCAAAGTAACGAAGGAAAAAGAGGTAAACATCATGTGCTTCCTCACGCCAAAAGCTCGTACGTCCTCAGTTGGCCGGCACAGATGTAAGTCCTCGAATGAAGTACCTTTGACCTGATTTCAGGGGTCTAATACTGGTATGATAGAGGCATAACATTACGAAGAGCCATCTACCGTGCCCGTGGAGACAAAACCTTTCTGGCCGCTAGTGTAGTGATGCCTGCTTTCGTGTCTCTGGTCTTCGGTATGTTGCAGTAGCCTCTGAACTGATTGCTCTCGCTCACAACACTTTTTGTCAGGTAGCGCTTTTTACAACACCCCCAACAATACCCAAGGCTTCTTCAGCAGGCAAGGTGTTGTCTTCTTCGGAGTAGGTAGATCATATCGTTCGGGACTTTCGTGGTGCTGATCCTTTCAAGATTCTGTTCAACGCGATCCAAACCCTGGGTGAGGTATCATCCCAGTACTCTCAGCGCCCAATTGTGGTGAGTCGACCAGCCCTATATTAGCCGCGTGAACTGAAACACTTAATAGCAAAAACAAGCCGGATTTGCGATGTATCACCCTGGAATCGATGCATTGTCTTCCTTAGCTTCCACATGGCCACTGAAGTCGGTCAGTGTAACGCTCTTCTGCACGGACTTGTACTTTTTGGCTGGCCTGAAACGAGAGCCTGGAGCATACTTCACATTTGTTCTCTTCATCTACACTACTGTCCTCACAATGGGTTCGATGTTCCGCCTTATTGCTGCCATCAACAAACACGAAGCGACCGCTATGAGTATTGCTGGAGTGTTGATTTTGCCAATGGTGATCTACACTGGATGTGAGTATCAAGCACCTCCCTTCTGATCTGAATATGTTCTAAGCTGAATCATGACTGAAGATGTCATCCCACCTACTTCAATGCATCCATGGTTTAAATGGATCTCGTACATCAATCCTTTGTCTTACTCTTTTGAATCACTGATGGTAAAGTCGCCCAACTTCAGAATCTGAATTCAAATGACTGACAAGTTCTAGGCAAATGAATTGTATTTCAAACCTAATATGTATCTGATTCCTCACTGACACTTTTAATAGCCACAACAGAGAGGTACCCTGCGCAAGGTTGATTCCGAGCGGACCAGGCTACCAATCGATCCTGCCCCAAAACCAAGTGTGCCCTGTTACTGGATCAGTACAAGGTACAAATTTGGTTTCTGGCGATCGATACATCGAAATGTCTTTCAACTACCATTATACCCATCTTTGGCGAAATTATGGCATCCTGATTGGCTACTTCATATTCTTCTTCATCTTGTACGGACTTGCAGTTGAATTCGTTCCCCAAGTGGCCAAAGGGAAGGGTGATATCCTCATATTCCTTCGCCACGGAAGAGGGAAACCTGGGAATAAGAACGGAATCGAAAAACCCGCGCAGGAAAATAACATCGAGAAGTCGGCAACGGCGGCTGCTCCGAATCATACTGGATCCGAGAAAGGATTTGGTAAGCTGAAGAGAAGCCAGGAATCTTTCACTTGGGACAAGATTGAGTATCAAATACCAGTGAAGGGTGGCAAGAAGACATTGCTCACTGGAATCCATGGATTTGTCAAGCCCGGTTCCATGACAGGTAGGCAACTTACTCCTGATTGAAAGAGAGTTCTGACTTTTAGCTTTAATGGGGGAATCTGGAGCTGGCAAGACGACGCTGTTGAATGTTCTTGCGCAACGAACCCATGTTGGCGTTGTTGAAGGCAATATCATGATCAATGGGGCAGTGTTAGGTGAAGACTTTCCACGAAGAACTGGTTATGTCGAATGTCAAGATGTCCATTTGATACAATTTACTGTCAGGGAGACGCTCAGATTCTCTGCGCAGCTGCGGCAACCTCAACATATCAGCACCACGGAAAAGAATGCATACGTCGAAGAGATTATCGAGGCCCTCGATATGCAGGATTATGCGGATGCTGTCATAGGCGTACCAGGATCGGGTTTGAGTCTTGAGCAAAGGAAACGATTGACAGTCAGTAGCTGTTTGCTCTTACGAGCGATGCTAACCAAAGGCCGGTGTAGGTCGGTGTTGAACTGGTTGCAAAGCCATCTTTGCTCTTTCTCGATGAGCCGACATCAGGACTCGACTCTCGTGAGTTGTGCCACTCCTTCTAGGGAAGCCTATATCTAATGAATGACTATAGAGTCCTCTTGGTCGATCATCAGCTGCCTTCGTAAACTTGCTGACTCCGGGCAAGCGATTCTTTGCACCATACACCAGCCAAGCTCTTTTCTCTTTGAGCAATTTGACCGTATTCTGCTTCTGGGGAAAGGTGGTCAGATGATCTATTTTGGAAATATTGGACCCAATAGTAGCGATATGATTAGGTACTTTGAATCTAATGGCGCTGCGAAATGCCTTCCCAAAACAAACCCTGCCGAGTGTAAGTCATGAATTGCTCAATGGCAGACTTATAATTGACCGCTTCTTTCAGACGCTTTAACAGTTACGGAGTTGCAGTAAGTCCTCCCAGCTCCATTCTAGCTTACACTTGTTTACGCACTGTTCCAGAGGAAGCAAGTCTGATTGGGCTGATGTCTGGCGGACATCTGAGGAAGCTCGCGTTGTCGACAATGAGATCGCAAGACTAAGTCACCAACCAGGCACCAAGACAAATCCTTCCCAACATGGCAGCAAGGACAAGCCCAATAACCCAGCGTCATTATTACGTCAATACCAGTTGGTACAAAGCCGTGCTTTCCGGTGGTACTTCCGTTCTCCAGTCTATATCCGGGGAAAAGTTATTATCAACGTCGCGGCTGGCCTCTTCCTTGGCTTCACTTTCTACAAGCAGCGTAATTCAGCTCAGGGACTGCAGAATAAGATGTTTGCATCCTTTGCTTCTCTGATTCTGTCAGCGCGTATGTATCGTCCTTCAACTTTCAACTTACTCATGGAGACTGATCGGTTTGGTATAGCTTTGATGAACGGACTACAGCCAAGGTTCATTGAGATGCGTGCGATCTATGAGGCTCGCGAGGAGCCCTCGAAGATGTTTCATTGGTCGGTGTTCATCATCACGATAGTCACAACAGAGATATGCACCAACGTTATGAGCGGAACACTGTTCTTCCTCCCCTGGTACTTCGCCGTTGGATTCTGGCAAAGTATGACTGATCGAGCAGCGAGGGGAATATACCAGTGGCTCATATTTGTCCGTCTTCCATCCTCTCAGTGTAATTCAGCTGACATAGATCAGATCATGTTTGAAGCTTGGGTCTCATCCTTCGGACAACTCCTTGCAGCCATGGCTCCCAATACCCAGGTCGCAGCTCTCCTCATTCCAATGACCTTCGTCTTCGTGGCACTGTTCTGCGGTGTCCTCCAGCCGTTCTCACAACTTCCCAAATTCTGGCACTTCGTTCATTACGCCAGTCCGTTCACCTGGTTAGTCGAGTATGTTGTTCTCTCTCATCAACGACCAGACTCTAATGCTCAGCAGAGGACTTTTCTCAAACGTCATCCACGATACGAGTGTGATCTGCAGTCCACTCGAGATCAACGTCTTCCAACCTCCTGCTGGGAAGACTTGTGGCCAGTTTGCAGGACCATTCCTCTCGTTCGGTGTCGGGGCTTTGTACAATCCGAATGCCTCTTCGAACTGTCAATATTGTCGCTTTTCGACGGGTGATGAGTATCTTAGGACTTTGGACTTCGACTGGAGCCATCGCTGGAGGAACTTTGGGTTTATGTGGTTGTATGTTTCGTTCAATGTTGGCATGATGTGTTTTGTCACTTGGCTTCCGAGGATGTTGAGGGGTAGGGCAGTGAGAAGAGGAAGAGGCGCTGCGGGAATGGGTCCGAGGTGAAAGGATGATAGAAGAAAATCGCGGAACAGCGAAGCGGTAGATTGAAAAGACAGCATTTGATGAATTCGGAGCAGGTTTTTCTGCCTCCTCCATTTACAAAAGATAAAAGCTTGGAAGCTCTCACGCAACCGATGGTGAAATCGATTTCAGGAACCAGCCACATTACTATACATTCGCACTACTCTAGCTCTTTGGCCTAGCTAGAGGTGCCGAAGACATAAACTCGTGCTGGCGAAGCAGTTCATTCCGGAATGGTGTGAAATCTCGTGAGAGCATCGTAGGACCAGTTGTCGCCCGTACTCCGAGGAACTATCCACTGGCTGGGATTTGAGCGGGCTTCTACGAACTTGACTATTGGGACATCCCAGTCAGAGAGATCGGAAAGGTCATCATAGGTTCCGAGATCCTCCTCAGACAGGTTATTGTCTAAAGACAGGAGTTAGCTACACAAAGTTCATGAGAGCGATAAGTTTCTCGTGCCTTCCATTTCTCTCTTGCGGTCTTCCGCGCGCTGTTTCTTGAAGTCCTTCATGCTTTTCATGAGTCGATCCTCCCAGTAACCCCATGAGTCAGCACCTTCGCTCGTCATAGGATGGAGGCCCAGTTCGGGAAAGTATTTCCAGGGGAGAATCGGAGGCGTGTTGAAGACAACATTACGATCCTCTACAGGATCCTTGTTTACAACGATGTAAAGCTCCTGAATGCCTTTAGATGGATTATAGAACCAAAGGGCATCCATTAAACTAGCATCCTACGTCCCGAATCTATCAGCAACGGGATCCATCCACTGTGAGAGACTCACTGCCAAAGCATGCGGTGTGTGGCGGTAAGAGCAGCTGTGTAACTCTCTGGGTGGCTTCACAAAGCCTGGTGGAGCCCCATCTTCATCACAAGACTGGCAGTAGACCTGGAGATGTTCCGGCCAAATACGAGGCCCATCAATATACCAGATTGTGTCAACATCGTAATTAAGGTAATGCTTGACACCAAATGGACCGTGAGCATAGTTCTGGCTGATTTGGTAATACGGTAGTTTGAGCTTCAAGCATTCGTTCCAGGCTTCCTTGCAAGCATGCATAACATCATTGACTCTGCTGCGGCTGGCAATACATTCTCCCCAGATGTGAATCTGAGGTTTTGTGAGGGCGAATTTTCAGACCAAGGCTCGAACCTCGGGTGGCAGTTTTGGAAAGCGCCAAAATTTTGCTTCGGGGTGATGTTGTGCTGCTAGCTTGTTCTCGAGAGCTGCGCAAGTGCTCTGAAGATTGGAGACTTTGGTTTCAAGTGCTTTGATTGAGGTGAGGAGAGTGTTTAGAAGGTTGGCTGGGACTGGGACGAGTTGCTGCTGATCCGAGGCGTTCGGAGCAGACAGCTCCTTAGGCGTGATAGACTGCATTGTGGCGATATCGTAAAGGTCGAGACCGAGACTTAGAAGAGTCCTCCAATCACTCGTGCTGTTGCGCTCTGGGATTGTCTAAAATGTCTGGGAGAAACACGAGAGAGAAGAACGAGGCGCGTGTTAGGCGTCGACTTCATGCAAGCGAATCCTCAACGGTCACGTGACCTTCAAACTCAATTCTAAAAAGACCCGACGTTATGAAGTGAAATAAGCTTTTCTTTCGCCAACCATTCAGAACTAGTCGTGGTAAGAAGGAGCTCAAACCTCCTCTTACGAATTACGCGGACACATGGTTAAGCGTAGCACCTTAACTCGTGGATGTCAAACTTATCTGATGGCTAAGCAGTAAAGGCGCGGATTTCCCGTCACATAAGCTTTTGCCATTCTCTCCCTCTGAAACGTGTTTTAGTTTGTATTCATGTATTTATTTAGCGGCGTCGTGATTTTTTGCACTTTTTTGTGGGGCTTTGTTGACTCGCTTACGGTCAGGAGAGGAGAGTGAAGATATAGAAGCGGAGCGACATGCCGATACTTTGAGGTAACCAGGAAGCCCAGCATACTTACATCAACCGGAAATTGTGAAAGAAAGGAAGGGCATCCTTTTGTTTTCTTCATACTGTTCTACAATTGGCGCGGAGATGTCCTTTTAGGATATTTGTAGCAGCACATGGTGCAAGCGTACTCGAATAGAATTGGACTGAGCATCTGCATAGCACACTACAGGGAACGGGCACAATTCTTCACTTTGATCTATGCCCAATGTGCCTGCATATGAGGTATTACTGTCCTATTTCCATACCCAGACGACTGTTAAGCGTGATCCATGTAAAGCCAAGTTCGATCACTAGAAATTGCCTCGAGGTATGTGACTCTTAGAATCATCCAATCACTCAAATCCATGAAGTCGTCCCACTTATCATTTTCCTTAACAGTGAAGCCATTATCTGCGCATTATTAGTCAACTTCTAACATTGACAAAGTCCAAGCGTGACTGACCTGGAACTTGAAACTTTCTCTCTGACGCGCCTGTCTTTGAAGTCTTGCAAAATTCACTCTAGCCGCTTCTCTGCCAGCTTCCAAGAATTTCTGATGGTCTTGTGGCGTCTGTCGGTCGTTTCGGCAAATCCCAGCTCAGGAAGCATCACCCATGGGTTGTCTCTGGGTTGGATGAGAACAGTATCTTTGGGTGGCAAGACATCTCCCATAATGATCACAAGCTCCTTCGCGTTGGTTATCCGTAGAATATCTGTTGTGCCTACGTCCCCTCTCCCATCCGCTTTGACGATTGCATCCTCCCATGCTGACCGATTGATGGCAACACAAAAGAGTCTGGAATTCACATTGCAACACCCGATTCCGCGATTCCACTCTCTATTGCAACGATTGCAATAGATAGTCAAATTTTCCGGAAGGAAGGCGGACTCAATCCAGATCGTGTCGATATCGAGGTTGATATAATGCTTCGGAAGTTTGGCACTTGGCCCGAGTACATCGTCGTGCCCGGACTGGAAGAATGGCAACTGAAGCTTCAAACCTCGATCTTGTGCCTCAGTACAGGACTGCATAACGAGATTGATTTTGCTTTGACTGATTATGGTATCCCATAAGATATGCGTCTGAGGTGTGGTGAGGGCAAAATCCCATATCATATAGCGAATTTCTGTAGGCAGCTTGGAAAATCGTCGGAACTTGGCGCCGGAATTGTCTTGTAGGCGTTCAAGCCTAGAGAATGTCGAATCAGCGTTGATCAAAGCTTGTGAGGTATATCAGAGGGGCTTTGAGATGTCACAGCTTGCGTGACATCTCGATAACAGGAAGAACTCAAGATCGCGTACTCATTGCATAGCCCGACGTTTTCGTCTCGAAGCTGGGCCACATCCTTTCGGAGGCTTTGGACGGAGGCTAGGAGAGAATCTAGCAGTGTTGAGGAGACTTAGACGAGTCCCTGATGGGAGTTGGGACTACCAATTCTCGCAGCTGACTTGCCACTCGCTCTTGTAGTGGGAGACATTATGCGCAAGATTCAAGATTCCAAACAATTGGGTTCCTGTTGAAAGAGGGTTTTATAGGTTTCACTGAAAAGCGGGGTGAGAACGATTCAGGGGTACTCATCCCTATGCGAGACGCCTCGTCCCGTGAAAGAGATTATAGAGTTCATGCGGTCTATATTTAGAGGTTTCGAGGAGTCTCTATCGTTTTCAATCTCGTTCTATTCATGTTCGTGTATCTTTTTGACCACTTTTACAGGCTTTTGAAGGATGAACTCCTGGAGACTGAGGGGAAATGCGGAGGGACCGCGTTGATGCTGGTGATTAGTACGCGGCGTTAGCGCTTCTTCAATTAAACAATATATAAATCGGATGCTAATCTAGACTTTTCCTTGTCGTTGAGCGTGTCCTGTACGTCTTCGTCTGAAAACATAGTTGTTGTGTCAATTTGTTTATCTGCATAACTAAGCTGCTGCAGAAACCCCTGATGCGGGCCCCTGTCCGCTCGCTACGTCACTGAGGCTTCTGATTCGTGCGCAAGCTCTCCCACTTCTCACTCTATTTGCACGTTTCTCAATCTCTGTCACTACCAACGAGCTCTCATTTAAATCGTTCCTCTTGCTCTCAACTCCAAAATTGCTGAGGATCTTAAGCCACCGACATGGCTTCCACAATTATAACCTCCACAATCCAAGCCTGCGTGTTAAGTGCAACAAGCAACATCATCGCCCAAACCATCACTCAATACAAGCAGAAGGGCAATGTGCGCCTCCTTTCCCCACTCTCCCAGCACACGCTGATGATATACAGGAAATTTTTGCTTTTAATCTAGAGCCCCTCTTCGACCCCAAGCCAATGTTCCAGTTCGTGCTCTTCACCATTATCAGCACACCTCCAAACATGATGTGGTCAGCATTCTCTTCCTCCCCTCCTTGACCCCAGGAAATTAATGTATGCCCAGGCAATACTTCCTCGAATCCTCCCTCCCGTCGACCTATACCACGCCCTCCAAGGCCGCCATCGACGCCGCCTCGAAAAGCAACGAAGCCGAGCTCGACCGCGAGGAAAAGACGCACGAGATTACAGAGGAGCGGCTCTCGATCCGCAATCTCATCATAAAAATACTGCTCGACCAAACAGTATCCGCGTCTATCAATACATTGATGTTCTCGTTAGCGTTCGCGGGGTTCAATGGCTTGGGTTATGCTGACGCGTGGAGTGAGGCCAGGGACCAGTTTTGGGATTTGATGGTTGCGGGGTGGAAGTTATGGCCATTGGTTAGCTTGATTAATTTCTCGGTGGTGAAGAGTGTGGAAGGTAGGAATCTTGTTGGGAATCTGGCTGGTTTGGTGTGGGGCATTTATTTGAGCTTGACGACGGGTTCACATGGGAAGGTGAAAGAGCTGTGAGGTAGGAGTTTCTGGATAGAAAACCCGTCGTAAATACGGAGCGAGAAATTTTAGAAGAGAAGCGGCATAGACTATTGCAATGTCTCACACTCGATTCCTTTCATGCCCAAAACGGCTTCGAATGTTTAGACAACTTTTCTTGACCGTGGTCGTTGGAAAGCAACAAAGAGCTCTCCCATTCAAGTCTCAACATCTCAACAACTCCTCAACAACTCAACACCAATATTCTCCCGTAAAATACTTAATTTCCTCGGTCTCAGCAAGATGTGGCAGTACAATCCTGACAATCCGAATATGCCTAGGTGGAAACGCGACCCAAAACCAATTCTAGACTCTCTTGTGTTGCAGAACTCGGAGCCTATAGCTGGACCCTCAACAAAAAAGCCTGGAGATAGGCTTAACGATGTCGAAAGAGCATTAAACTATATCAAGGCAACATTGGAAGAATTAGATCGAGCATTAAATGGCGTCAAGCAGCGATTAGCTGGCATGGCAGGAACATTGAACGGCAATCAATCCAAGCCTGACCAGGAGAGAATACCACCACGATTTCAAGCTCCCTATGTTATTATAGCACAAAACCCTACTGAGTATGTTCCGCTTGAGGAAGATTGGGAAGAGGAGGAGCGAATATACTTGTGCGATCCGGAGATTGATCCAGCTTACCCGGACGATGGTCCAGATACTGAAGATATTAGTTGGTGGGACCGAGAACCAATTATATTTGGTTCTCGAGAAGTGAGAACATTGAGTCAAGTACCCAGTGCTGAAGAATTGGCGCTGGGCAAGAAGTTAGACTCTGAGTTTGTAGGATATACGGCTGATGATAAGAAATCTTCTCCGAAAGGGAAAGGTTTCGAGGGTTGAAAAGGATGGATCTGCTTTGTCAGGGAGAATCTGAAGTATTACCTTTGCTAAATGAAGTATCTTGTTAACATAATTCGACGAATGTGAAGTCCATCGATTGAAATGCCGTAAGGGGAAAAGACAGGGAATGTTTGCCGTAGTTGCTTCAATTGGAAGAACGGATTTTGGTGAGGTAGAAAGCTAGAGGTTGGAGCGCTCCCCATGATCTACGTGGAGAGGTCACACTTAGAACCATAAGTTTCTAGAAATCCAATAGTATTGACTCAAGGAACCGCTTGTAGCTATTCAGTTGGCAGATGGATCTCCATGGTACATTCAGTGGTCTATCGCGGTTGGTGCCGTTGAATTAGAAAGACCGGAGCATGTCCGCAGAAAGTTGTCGTGTGGTCCACAGACCCTGAAGATCCGATCGACACGTTGAGAATTCGAGAAAATAGAGGATCGGTGGACATTTTGCATCTCACGGAGGAAATCTCCGGAGGCAATAGGAAATTCTCGTAATGCTCTTGGATCAGATCTTATAGCAAAAGCTTGCATTAAGTTCAGTAGTATGCACGCTTGAGCTTTTTACCATGATGTGATTGGGAATCAGCTCTGCAGACAGGCAGAAGCGGAACATGCTCCGACCCCAAGAGAAGTTTACAATCTCAGATCTGTTCTGGAAACTGAAATTTGACTTTAGGCACGCAATACCTCGGCGGGTTTCCACCCCTCAGTATGTCTCGCATTGCCCCTCGTTTGACGCACCACTCTAAAGAATGCTTCGAGGTGATACGCTGGAAATGTGATCTCCGACTGGGGACGGCATGCATCAGCCTATTACTAGATAGGCTGCAAGAAGCGACTTTATCTTGCAAATGCTAGGAGTTATTGCACAATTTCCGAGGACTAAGGCAGTTGTGGAGAAGGAGAAGACATGAATCCGAGTATCAGGTCTCGATCTGTATGATTCGTTGAAATTCTCAACATGCAAAGGCTAAAGGAGAGCCGAGCCTGTTTAACCTAGCGTCAAAAAACAGTTGCCAAACCCGGAGTCGCAAGCCCGAGGGACTTCCCACGGTCCATGCCTCCATGGACAATCTGACAGAGAGTGATCTACTACCGCCAGTATTTTGACAGATTATCCAACTTGCAAAGGAAGTGGTGATCAGATTCAGAAGACTTCAAGAGACTTCCAAGCTGCCGGGATTTCGAAATAAGCCTGGCATGGATGACCACGAGAAGAGAGAAAAGGGGGGCCGAAGTGGAGCCTCTCTTTTGGCCTCGGTAAGTGCCTGCACATCCCCCGCATTCTGCAGATCACTGCCGAAACTAAAAGGCACCTGCCCCGGAAAGAGGATAACCTTAAATAACTCCCGCTACATAGTCCTCCAGTGGCGTTCGAGACCCTCACGATTGCAAGTTTCTTGCCGTAGCTCAAGGGGTCTTTGGACGGTCTTCAGACGAATGGCAAGCCGTTTGGGTGCCAAGTTGGGTGGCCACGGAAGACGCCTGCCGGTTTGTAAAGAGAAATGGCGACAAGCCACATACTCCTTTTGGACGCCACTGTGAATTAAGCATTTGTGGACGTTCTTGTGACGATGACTCGGCAGGAGGCGCCTTCTCTCTTCGGTCTCGTGGCTGAGAATCATGACGAAAGTGGTTGGTGAAGCCGACTCACACAACAGTGCTAGAAGATGAAACTCCATCGGATTTCCTCAGTAGTATTTCGAAGTTGTTCACTCTAATTCGAAGGCTGGTACCGAGCCAGGCCTGGATGGAACACATACAGTGGGTTCGAAATGACACCCCGCTGGCGAGTCACTGGCTTCCTGGGGTCCTGGGGAACGGCAGCCCCGCAGTCTAGCAAAGAATTTCTTGACCATCGAGGGAAATGATGCCTCGGTCCCTCTGAAATTATCCTAGATATCATTGGCGGAACCTGGTATTTCGTAGACTAAAACAACTCAAATTGAGATACTTCGACGCTTGCGGCTGTTGTCGATCATCAAGCCACAATATGCCCCGCTTTCAAGACTTGAGACAACCTCCTGACCATTGCTTTTCTTCCCATTTGCTGGCAACTTAGGCAGGCTCTTGGCTAACCGCTCCGTGTAAGCCATCGTATCCTCCAACGTCTGTGGCTTCTCTTGCATCTGTTGGACGGAAAAGCTGCTCCAGCCAATCACACAAAGACGATCGACGCAACGTCTCTCTGAAGAGAAGATGAAGCTCGGACGGAAGCAAGAGAATCAGAGAATTGTTGAGGAGTGGGCCGAGGAGGAGGATGGAACCCCTCTTACTATCCCCACTGCATGCGTGGACCTGGTATTTAGTCTCCTGTGGGGAAGCCGCCATGGTTCGGTATTCCTTTCGAGTACTGGCCTGTGTTAGTTCTGGGAATATATAAAGCTCGAAGATCTCTTGTCCTTCACTTCTCAAGCCTCTAAATCGGAACAATTCTTGAGTCCTATATTCAGACCGGAAAATACCACCCAACATGAAGTACTCTTTGATCACAGTTGCCCTGGCCGCCGAGGCTGTGACGGCCTTTCCTTTTGTCGCCAATATGGCTGGTGTCGATTCGAGTCTTCTGCGCAACAGACCAAAAAGGCAATCGTCCGGAGGGGCAAATCCTGGCGGACCAGCAACATGTCCAAACAATCCCAACCACGTCCCGGCTCCAGGGATCACTGATCAAGTAAGAGTTCCGTGTTTCCTTTCGATATGTGAGAAGCTAATAATAGAATAGTATCCATATAACGGTGCCAAGAACGGACAGCCAGGTAATGGTCAAGGTGGCTATCAAGTTCCTGCTCCTGGCGATACTGCACACTACTTCGTTGCTCCTGGGCCGAACGATATTCGTGGGCCATGCCCCGGTTTGAATGTTGCTGCCAACCATAACTTCCTCGCCCACGATGGCGTTACCACTTTCAACGAACTCGTCGATGCTCAACAAAACCTTTACAATGTTGGGTACGATTTGGCCACCCTCCTTGCTCTCCTCGGGTTGACTCTCACCGATGGTGATGTGGTAACGGAAAAGCTCTCCATCGGATGTGACGCTACCACTCGAACATCGTACAACCCAGCTCTCACCGGGCAAGAGCCAGGACTGGACGGGCATAACAAATTCGAGGCCGATACCTCGCTGACACGAGATGATTATTTCCTCGGGGACGGCGACAACTTCTCCTTCAACGGCACTCTCTTCAAGATGATGACCGAGACAACCGGCGGTCTCTACAACAGAGACGGGCTTGCCAAGTACAGATACCAACGGTATCAACAGAGCTTGCAGGACAATCCAAACTTCTACTTCGGCCCTTTTTCTCTCCTCCTCTTCGGTGCTTCATCTTTCCTTTACGAACTCATGCCATCCGGACCCGATTACATTCCTGATGAAGCTACCATCTCTTCGTTCTTCGGTGCTGAGAAGCAATCGGACGGAAGCTATACCTTCAACAATGCTGAGCAGATCCCAGCAAACTGGACCAACCGCGTCTCGCCTTACAGTAATGAGGACGTCACGACTGAGATTGTTGCCCAGTACGCCGAGTATCCCGTGCTCTTTGGTGGCGCTACCGGGAATGGCGGATTCGATCTCCTCAACTTCAACAACATTCAGAACGGTACTCTCGTTGCTGCTCCCGGCACTGCGACTCTCTGTTTGCTTTACCAACTCGCAACGGAGCGTGTACCGTCAGGTCTCAATAGCGTACTCTCCCCAACTGTCGACGCCCTGAACCTTGTTGCGTCCAAGCTTGATCCAACCTTAATGAATCTAGGTTGCGCGCTTCCACTCACCAAGTGAGCATGCTTATTGTTGTGAAAAGTCGTCGAATCAGCGGTGAGGATGTAGCTATCGCGCGTCAACCCTGTATGACGGTCTAGGGGATGCGAAAAGGCGTTAACGGATGTGACATGGCATTGCGTGGGATA
>Ga0302140_10004515_pt1 | contig 17712 bp, 14 predicted proteins | sample I_Bog_E1_1_FD_202095 | JGI IMG/M metagenome (GOLD analysis project Ga0302140, IMG submission 202095) | Peat permafrost microbial communities from Stordalen Mire near Abisko, Sweden - I_Bog_E1_1 | ecosystem: Environmental > Terrestrial > Soil > Wetlands > Peat | place: Sweden: Abisko, Stordalen... | reverse complement strand
ATGCAACGAAAGCGATGGTGGCCAATCCAAGCCTGCGCTTGCGCATGCGGCTCAAGGCCAGCGGCATAAAGCCGGCGCAAACCTTCACGGAGCGGAATGCATTTTGGGAGTCTTTCTTCAAAGCTGCGCGCGTGCAACAGTGGGCAAAGAACCTGCTCGTCTTTGTTCCGCTGCTTTGTTCGCATGCATTGAGCGCGGGCAAGCTGTTGACTGCGCTGCTGGCTGCAGGCTGCTTCTCGCTCATTGCTTCGTCGGCATACATTTTCAACGACCTGTTGGACATCGATGCAGATCGACGCCATGCTCGCAAGCAGCATCGGCCATTTGCGTCCGGAGATATGTCTGCCTCCAGCGGCGTCCTGATTGCGACGATTTTTCTGATCGCCGGATTGGTGGGCGCGCAAATGCTTCCAGGCCGATTCTTCGCCTGCATGCTCCTCTACCTGGCTACGACGATCGCTTATTCCCTGTACCTGAAGCGGATTGTGCTGGTGGATGTGCTGGTATTGTCGGGCTTGTATATTCTGCGCCTCCTGGCAGGCAGTTCGGTAACGCAAACGCCCATCTCGCACTGGCTGGCGGGATTCTCCATGTTCCTGTTTCTCTCCCTGGCCATCGTCAAGCGATTCGCAGAGTTGGAGAATCTGCGCGCCACCAATGCTGTTCCTAACAACGGCCGCGGCTACCTTATCACGGATCTGGATCAACTACGCAGCTTTGGCACCAGCAGCGCCTATGCGGCCGTGGTGGTATTCGCGATCTACATTACAAGTCCGGATGTGCAGAGGCTCTATCATGAGCCGCAATTGCTGTGGGGAAGCGTGCCGCTGATGATTCTATGGCTGAACCGTGTGTGGTTGCTTGCTGCGCGAGGCCAACTGGACGACGACCCGGTAGCTTTTGCGCTGACTGACCCGATTAGTCAGGCAATAGGGATCGCCGTGGTGGCAGTGGCTCTGCTGGCGCTGTAAGAAACTGCCCCTCACCCCTGTGCTAGTTGAACAGATCTTTCATCTTGTCCAGCAGGCCCGGTGATGTGGGCTTGTTTTCCACTGCCAGCGACTCGGCAAGTTTGCTTACCAGTTCGCGCTGCGAACGGGACAGCTTGCGCGGGATCTGCACCAACACTTTCACAATCAGGTCGCCGTGGCCCTTGTCGTTCAAATGCGGAACGCCGCGCCCGCGAATGCGAATTTCGCGGCCGCTCTGCGTGCCCTCGGGAACCTTGATGTTGATGGGGCCGTCGATGCCGGGTACTTCAAACTCATCGCCCAATGCGGCCTGCGGAAAGCTGATAGGAATCACGCAGTGCAGATCGTTCCCCTTGCGCTCGAAGAAGTCATGAGCGCGAACGGAGAGCACGACGTACAGATCGCCTCGCGGGCCAGCGGAACGACCCGCATCGCCTTCGCCGGTGTAGCGAATGCGCGTTCCCTCTTCGACGCCCGGTGGCACTTTGACTGTGAGCTTGAATTCGCTGCTGACGCGCGTTTGTCCGCGGCAAACCTGGCAGGGATCGCCGATGACCTGGCCGGTACCGCCGCAGGTGCCGCACGTGCGAGCTACGGAGAAAAAGCCCTGCTGATAACGAAGCTGGCCGCGGCCCTGGCATTGGCTGCAGACACTGGGACCGCGGCTTGATGCTGTGCCTTTGCCGCTGCAGGTCGTGCAGGTCTCAAGGCGGCGAATCTTCACTTCGGTTTCCGTACCGAAGAAGGCGTCTTCGAAATCGATGGTCAGGTCGAAGCGCAGATCGTCTCCGCGCTGCGTGCGCGTGCCGCGTTGCTGGCTGCCGCCGACGTTGAACATTTCGCCGAAAAGGTCGCCGAAGATATCGCCAATGTCGACGCCGCCCGCAAAGGGGCCGCCGCTGAAACCGCCCTGGCCGCCGAGGCCTGCGTGGCCGTAGCGGTCGTAGACGGCGCGCTTGTCAGCGTCGCTCAACACCTGGTAGGCCTCGCTGGCCAGTTTGAATTTCTCTTCCGCGGCGTGGTCGCCCGGGTTGCGGTCAGGATGGTACTTGAGCGCCTGCTTGCGATAGGCACTCTTCAACTCCTGCTCGCTGACCTCACGGGAAACACCGAGGACTTCGTAGTAATCTGCTTTGCTCACTCTTGTATTAGAACTCATTCTTGGTTGTTAAGACTCTTTTCGTCTGGAATCGGATTCAGTCAGCTTTCTGATTCGGGTTGTGGACTACGCGCACCATCGCGGGGCGCAGCAGCCGCTCGCGCAGCTTGTAGCCACGGCGAATTTCATCCGCCACATGCTGGTCGGGCATGTCATCGCGCTCCACCGAGCCCAGCGCTTCATGGATCCGGGGATCGAAGATTTCGCCCACAGTTGGAATCGGATTGACCTGCAAGGTGCGCAGGATCTCTTCGAACTGCTTCACGATCAGTTCAACACCGTGCCGCAACTGCTCGGCTGAGCCGCCCGACTTCAGCGCCAGTTCGAAGTTATCAACCACGGGAAGGAACTGCTCAACCACATTCCCCGTGGCATAATCGCGGAAATCAATCCGTTCCCGCTCGGCGCGCTTGCGGGCATTTTCAAACTCGGCCTGCAAACGGGCCACGCGGTCAAGCAACTGGTCGCGCTCGCCTTTCAATTGCTCAATTTCAGTGCGGCAGGCCTCAGCCTCCGGAGGCGCGCCAACCTCAGCAAAGGGAGCGCCATCGGGTGCACTTCCGGAAGTCGCGCTCTCCTGGGGTTCAACTACGGTCAAATCTGATTCATGTTTTGGCATAACTCTACGTTTTCTCCCAAAAATCAACTGTGCCTGATTCCATTGTATTTTTTCTGGGCTGGTGCCGCACGGGGTCAATCTGGTGTGGCGTGCCAATTACCTCAGATATAGTTTACCGCCTGCTCTCTTAGGGGACCATAAGCCCTCTATCGGAGCTTGGCTTCAACTAATCCGCTGGAACCTCAAAAAGGCGCTCGGAAAGCCTGGCAATGTATCGAACCGCCTGAATCATCTCCTGGTATTGGATGCGTGTGGGTGCAATAACGGCGACAGTTCCAAGGTTCTCGCCGCCGATCCGGGCAGGCGCGCCAATCAGCACCAGGTCCTGCATTGCCGGGGAAGCCTGGTCGAGTCCGACAACAACACGCACCTCCTGCTGACGGCCGTCCACATAGGCGGTGAGCAGTTCCACAAGCCGCTGCTTGGCTTCAAGAGCGAGCAGCATCTGGCGCAAGCGCTCGCGGTCCAGCTCCGCTGTAATCAGGTTGGCCATACCGTCCACGAAGATAGCTGGGCTGGTTTCACCACCGGCCAGGGCACCTTTCCGGCAGAGCTCTTCCACGGATGAAAGCATCTGGGCGTAGGCTTCGCGCTCCAACTCCACACGGCGGGCGACCTCAGCACGGACGCGATCGATGCGCCAGCCGCGGAAATTTTCATTGAGGTAGCGCGCTGCGGTTTCAAGCTCGATGAGCGTCAATTCGCGATCCAGAGTGAGCACGCGGTCAAGCACTGCGCCACCTTGGGTGACCAGCACGGCCAGCACCCGGCCTGTCGAAAGACGGGAAAAATGAATGTGTTCCAGCACCTGGCTTGCGGCAGAACTGGCCAGCGCCACGCCCAGGCCGCTGGAAATAAGCGCCAGCACGTGCGAAGTGCGCTCCAGGTATTCGTTGGAACTGGTGACGCCGGTAAAGCTGTCTTCAATCTGTTCGCGGCGGGCATCGCTTAGCAGGGCGGCGTTAAGAGGCGACGGACCTTGCCCAGCGACTCCGGAGCCCTGAACTCCAGCAGCAACGCGGCCGGACTGGGTGATTTGTTCCACGTAATAGCGGAACGCCGCAGCCGTGGGAACGCGTCCTGCGGAGGTGTGAGCCTGCTCCAGCAGTCCTGCCTCACCCAGGGAAGCCATTACATTGCGCACTGTAGCCGAACTGAGGCCCTCGCGGTCAGCAAAGGCATGCGCAACCGCCTGCGAAGCCACAGGCTCGCCGGTTGCGATGTACAGCTCGATAATAGCCGTAAGTACCAGCCGCTCTCGCGGGCTGACGCGCGCATCTGCCATGGTTTGTTGCCCTCTAGATGCTTTGGGACTTACCCTAACCAATTGCGCTACAAACACTTAATTTTAGGAAATGGGTAGAGCTTGTCTTTTTTAATGGTATGGAGACAGGTTGCGTCTGTCAAGGCAACCAAAGAGTCATGGATTGCATGCGGGATGCGCGGTCCATCCGGCTTTTCTACCTTGAAAAGCAACCCGAATTAGGCCGCAACGCTCTGATTGATTGGGATTTGCAAGCTCAAGTTGGGCTGTCGGCGTATTTGCAAGCGAAGTCTGGCTTCTGCTCTCGCTTGCGTTCTGGCTGCTGCGCAAGAGCCGCCTGTTGCCCAAAACGAATCTCCACCAATCAAACACGAAGCGAAGAAAGACCGCTCAATTTCTAATCCGGTGATCTTTCTCGTTGGTTATTTCTTTTCCGGTTCCAGAGGGTCGTCCGACACGATCCGCACATCACCGCGAAAAAAATGATAATCCGCAAACACAACATCGTTCAGCCGGGTGACCTCGGGGCCGAGCGCCGTACCGTTTCCAAAGACATCCCGCATCAGGATCACGGAATGCTCTCTTGATAGCGAGAAACTCCGCACCGGAGACGTATAGCTCTTGCCGCAATATCTACCGTTCTATACTCCACCATGATGTCTTCGCTTCAGACCCACCACATTGACTACGGCTGATTGTAATAACCGCTAGTGGTGCGGGTGGTGAGTCCCGGCTGGCTGACTTGAACCTTTAGGTCGTGATAATCATCGGCGTGTTCCGCGTGAGGAGGATTGAAGGAGATAGTGTAGAAGGCGTTTGCTTCCGTGATAGAAGTGTTGATCTGCTCTGCGAGGTTGTTGTCGGGGCCCAGTATGCGTCCGCTGCTGTGAAGTACGAGCACTTTTAATGCCAGGTTGCCGGTGTCCGCTTTCCGCGGCGACGGCACGCCTTTGAGAAAGTCCTGATACATGAACCGGCGCCGCCCGTCGCTTTCAACGTTTTCCGGAGCCACGCTGTAGACGGCCATGCGCGCCTCACGCAGCTTGTTTGTAAGCTCGACGATGGTATCGAAGTATTGGCGCTGATCCTTGTCGGAAAAAGAAAAGCTGTTGCTGTTGAGCATGGGCCAGCCGGGACCTACCCAGATAAGCAGTTTTCTGCCGGGCCGCGTAGCCTCATTCTCGGCAATAGTAGCCATCTGCCTCAGCGATAATTGAAAGCGCTCCAGATCGCCGGCGGAGCCCATCGCGCTATTGATGGAGTGAACGCCACCTTTGATTTGATCGAGCACCGCAACGAGCGCGTTGCCATCGACCGATGAGCGAGGCTGGATGCGAAGTCCGGCTTCGGTGAGCAGCATGAGTGAAACGGGCTGAGCCAGATGGCCACTATTCTGTCGAAGGAACTTCGCGATCTCCTGGCGTGTGAACGCAACTTGCTGGAGAGGCAGGTTCACTGTATCGAAGAGAAGAATGACTTCGACTGGAGGGTTTGGCTTGACGTTGACGCCATCGAAGGAACGGAAGGAGAGGATTTTGGCGGGCTGGTTGTTGTCCAGCAGTTTGAAGTCCGGTGGCTCAAGGCCCGGAACCGGCTTGCCTGCGGAGTCGCTGACCAGAACGTCGAGATGGATGCGACCTTCTGGAGTGACAGGGCTCATCGGCGCTGGTGGACGGGGCGGAGGACGGTTGACGAGAATCGGATCGTTGGCCGCAGGATTTGCCTGCGGAGGCGTTCCACCTGGAGGAGGGCTTTGCTGAGCGAAGTTCAACGCTGGACAAAAGATGAGAAGAAGTGCGAGAAAGACAGAGCGCGACTTGCACATGCGATTCACCATCGTAAAACGAGCAACGGAATGCTCGCATAAAGTCTAGCGCCGCACCCCGGCCGGGTCATAATAAGACCAGCCCTGGCGGCGAGACAATGAACATTCCCCGCCGAATCTGGAGCGGGCCGCTCGCGCAACGTGTTCCACCGGTTTGAAAGCGCATATCGAGCGCAAGATAGGAAAAGATAGAATGCAGACCATGAACTGGAGTTGCAAAGAATGACCTCCCCATCAGGGCGAACAAGGCGACTCTTGGGATGGACCGCGTTGGCGCTGGCGATTTCACTCACGAGTTGGAGCCGGGCCGATGCGCTTCAAGCTGCTCCGCAAGCCGCACCACCGGCCACAATCAGCCCTGCAGAAGCGGCGTGGCGGCAGGACCTGGATGCGTGGCGTACTCGCCGTGCGGAAGAAATTGGCTCTCCCGGCGGTTGGCTGACACTCGCGGGCATGGAGTGGCTCAAGCAGGGCGCCAATTCCGTGGGTACCGCGACAGACAATCAGATCCAGCTACACGTCCAGGCACCTGAGCACATCTGCCTGATCACGGTGACCGATAAAACTGTGGAGTTGCATGCGACGCTCGATGGGTTTCCACCGGATCTCACCGTCGACGGCGTGGCTGCGAAGGAGGGTCCATTGGACGCGGGCGCAAACCCCACCGTCATCAACTGGCATGGAGTTTCCATGTCCGTGCTGGACCGCGGTGGCCACTACGCACTGCGCGTCAAGGACGCCGACTCGCCCACACGCGCAAACTTCAAAAGCCTGAACTGGTACGATGCCGACCCCCACCTGAATGTGCAGGCAACGTGGGTTCCATTCACAACGCCGCATAATGAAACCATCCCAACCGAGGCAGGTATCGCGCTGGTTCTCCCCTCACCGGGGACGGCCGTTTTCAGACTAGGCAAAACCAAGTTGACCCTGGAGCCGGTGCTCGAAAGCCAGAACCCCAATACGCTCCTTTTTATCGTCGGCGATGACACCAACAAAGACGCCACATATTCAGGCGGCCGCATTTTGCATGTAGCGTTTCCCGATCATGGGCTGGATAAGCCGGGCAAACTGACTCTCGACTTCAACCGGCTTGAAAACCCGGCCTGCGCCTATACTTCCTTCGCTTCATGCCCGGAACCGCCGGAGATGAATCGCCTCACCGTCCCGCTTGAAGCCGGCGAAAAACGTTTTACTCCTTGAGACCGCCGACAGACCGGTATTGTCGTCCGCACCAGCTTTGCACCCTATCCCTATAAAATTCGAATAGCACCAGCCGATCTCATCCACGAAATCTTTCACGCCATGTTTTTAGAGCCGTTTCCTGGGTCGGGGTCGGAATATTAATACGCCCAGATCCGGGCGAGGAAGCAAGCCATGCCCCCGAAGATTGAAGACCTCCGTATTCAATGGACCAAAGTCGTCCTTCCCCCCGTCTTTCTTGAGGAAGACCTGCCTATTTCTGAAGATTCCACGGCTACAATCTTCAATGCGCGCACCGACATTTCCGCCATCCTCAGCGGCCGGGATTCTCGTCTCCTTGTGCTGGTTGGCCCGTGTTCCATCCACGACACCAAAGCCGCGCGCGAATATGCAGTGCTGCTTAAATCAGCGATCAAGGAATTCTCCTCGGATCTCCGCATAGTGATGCGTGTCTACTTTGAGAAGCCCCGCACCACCATTGGCTGGAAGGGACTGATCAACGATCCGCATCTCGATCAGTCCTACAAAATCAACGACGGGCTGCGGCTGGCGCGGCACCTGCTTCTCGACCTGGCCGAGATGGGCGTGCCCACAGGCACCGAATTCCTCGACATGATTTCGCCGCAGTATATTGCCGGCCTCGTGAGTTGGGGAGCCATCGGCGCGCGCACGACCGAGAGCCAGGTCCACCGCCAACTGGCCTCCGGTGTCTCGTGTCCGGTGGGTTTCAAGAACGGCACTTCGGGGGACGTTCAAGTTGCGATCGACGCTATTCAGTCCGCCGCCGAATCGCATACTTTCCTCGGCCACAGCAAGTTTGGGCAGTCGGCGATTTTTGTGACGACGGGAAATCCGGAGTGCCACATCATCCTGCGCGGCGGCCGCAAGACCGTCAACTACACCGCTGAATGCGTTGCATTGACCGCCGCAAAAATGGAAGAGGCCCGCGTTCAACCGCGCATCATGATCGACTTCAGCCATGCCAACAGCAATAAGGATTACCGGCGCCAGGCCATCGTCTGCCATGACGTGGCCGAACAGATTGCCGGTGGCGACAGGCGCATCATGGGCGTGATGATTGAGAGCAACCTGGTCGCCGGCGCGCAAAAACTCGTTCCCGGCAAAGCGCTCCTGTATGGACAGAGCATCACCGATGGCTGCATCGACTGGGCAGAAACGCACAAGCTGCTGACGGAATTAGCGGCGGCTGTTCGCGCGCGGAGAAGCGCCTAGCGTTCTGAGGCTGAAATACGTAACACAAAACTGGCTGTCATCCTGAGCGAACGGGGCCCCAAATGCTTTTCAGTTTGGGAGTGTGAGTCGAAGAATTTGCGGTTGCTCCTCAATGAACTTCAGGACGTCCGCACTAATTGGTCCGCTGGCCGATGAGCGCGCGCGTGCGTTGGCGCGACACCCGGATACGACACGCGAACCCAGACGGGCCGCAGGTTCTGTTGCGAACACCAATCCAGGCCACCTGTTCAGGATCAAGCATCCAGGCTGTCGCGTTCGCGGCGTTGTTGGTTCGCGCCATTAAATAAGCAGCGTCGACGTCCGCGTCAGCAGCTTCGGCATTCAGTTCTTCACACCCGTACTTCGCGACGGGAGGCGTGTCCACTGGGTTCGAGCAATAGTCTTCGTCGTGCAGCAGGACATACTTCTTGCCGTTTTCGGGGATGAAATAACGCGGCGAAACATACTGTGGACGCGCCACCAGCATCCATTGCGCCAGGTCCTGCTGAAAGGCGACTGGAAGCTGGCCCATGGCGAGAGACGTGTACGAGAGTTGGCGCGAATAAATGGCCAGCGTCGGCGTGGGCTCGCCATTTGTGGGATGGAAATAAACGCCTCCGAGGGCAATGCCGGCCTGCATGTCGAACCAGAGGAAACCCCGCCCCTCTTTGAACGATCCACCGTGACTCGCCACCATGACGTAGCGGCCTTCTCGAATGTCTATAGGCAGCGGCGCGCCATCGAGCATCGTTTCCACCGTCTCGGAGAGCGGCATGTCGCGGCCGTAATGATACTCGGTGCTCGGAATGACCAGCTTCATCAGTTTTTTGAAGCGCTTGTCTTTCTGAATTTCCTTGGCCGTCTTGCCTGCGTAGTCGTTTAGGAAAGTGAGTTGATCCGCTGGAATCGGATTCTGGAACGTGGCAGGTGGAGCGAGCGGCTCCGGCGGCAGCGCTCCTCCACCATCCTGTGCGACTGGGGCCTGGGAAAACAGGCTGGCGGCGATAAGCAAAATTGTGGTTAGGACGAACGTGGAAGCAATCTTGCATGTGCGGAGGGTGAGTGGGAAAACCCGCATAGCATGACCTCTGGCTACTAATTTAAGCCAGAAACCGCAAGTCGTGCATTGAATCTGCATGGAATTGGCTCGATTTATGCTTTTGAAATCAAACCTGCAGATTTCAGTTCACAAAAATGTCTTGGTCCCGATCGGCCTTGAGCCAGTAGAATCGCCGGGAGGTTTCCCAAGTGAGCAATACTGTCGCAAGTGTGGACCAGCAGCCGCGCAATGTTGCCGTGGATGCCTACCGCGGCTTGGTAATGCTACTGATGATGGGAGAGGTTCTGCGCTTCTGGGCGGTTTCGCAGGCGTTTCCTGGCAGCATGTTCTGGCGGATTCTTGCCTATCACCAGACCCACGTGGAGTGGTCGGGAATGAGCCTGCATGACACCATCCAGCCATCGTTTACTTTCCTCGTTGGCGTGGCGCTGCCCTACTCAATCCGCAGCCGTCAACGCAAAGGCGACAGCTTCAAAAGCATGCTTGGCCATACGATTTTTCGCAGCATCATTCTGGTTGCGCTGGGAATTTTTCTGCGGTCGATGGAAAGCCCCATGACCAATTTCACGTTTGAAGACACGCTGACACAGATCGGTCTCGGCTACACATTTGCTTTTCTTCTCACATACGTTTTGCCGCGATGGCAATGGGGCGCGCTGGCGGCCATCCTCTTTGCCTACTGGCTGGCGTGGGCGCTCTACCCGGCTCCGGGGCCCAACTTCCCTTACGCCTCAGTGGGAGTGCCTGCCGACTGGCATCATCTTTACACCGGCTTCGCATCGCATTGGAACAAGAACAGCAATCTGGGCCAGGCATTCGATGTGTGGTTCCTGAACCTGTTTCCGCGCCCCAGCCGTTTTCTCTACAACGCCGGCGGCTATTTGACGCTGAGCTTCATTCCGACACTGGGGACCATGTTGTTGGGTGTGGCCGCAGGGCGCTGGTTTCTTGAGTCGGCTCCGAAGATTCCGCTGCGCAAGTTTCTGCTGGCCGCGGTCGTGTTGGTAGCAGCCGGACTGCTGTTTCACTTCACCGGAATCTGCCCCATCGTGAAGCGAATCTGGACGCCTTCATGGACCCTGTTCAGCGGCGGTGTGTGCTTTCTTTTTCTGGCCGCGTTTTCCTGGATAGTCGATGCGAGAAGGCATCGCGGCATCGTATTTCCGCTGGTCGTTGTAGGCACGAACTCAATTGCGGCATACCTGATTGCGCATCTATGCGAAGACTTTGTGCAAAGCAGCTTCCGCATCAACCTGGGAATGCGTGCCCTGAATGTTTTTGGCTCCGGGTTCGAGCCGTTGGTTCTGGGCACGCTCACGCTGGGTGCTTATTGGTTGATGCTTTTCTGGATGTATCGGAAGAAAGTCTTTATCCGGATTTGAACTACCTGCTGGCTGGCGGCACGATCGCATTCATGCGCAGATACTCGACCATTTGCCCATAGTGATCGTTGGCATGTTCGACAAGGAATGCAGCCATGGTGGCGTGCGTGGCGAATCCCGGCTCCGGCGATTTGATTACGACCCACGCATTTTCCGGGGTCAACGCTGCAACCGCCTTGTGAGAAAAGACGAACGAAGCGGCTAGCGCAGCGACAACATCGTCCTTGCTGGTCAGCTTTAGGATTGCATCTGTATCTACGTCTGGCTTAGCGCCGCTGATCAGGCCTGCGAAAAAGTAGTTGGCTTCCGCCACGTGTGTTGCCTGCTGCGCAAAAGTGCGCACCTTTGGGAACTCCGTCTTCTGCCCAGGCACAAAGATGGCCGCGCTAGGGGCGAATCCAAACTTGTCAGCGGGCATCGCTTTCACCGCGCTCATCATCTCCAATTCAATCAGGCTCAACTGCGAATCCAGAGCTGCCGCAGGGGTGGCGGCGGCTCCAACCGGGGGACCCTCAGGCAGAGGGTTTTTCATCTGCGCCGTTGCAACCAACGAACCCACGCTTAACAAACAACAAGCTGCGATTTTCCTAACGCTCATCACAAAACCTCCTAAATGTCTCTCGAAAAGCGCTCTCAGCTTATCAGAGCCAGGGTGAGCGCCGTAATGTCGTCATCCTGTCCGAATGCCTGCGCTGCCTGGGCAATGGCTTCCGCGGGCTGCTTGCTCAGTGCCGCTGTGCGTTCAAAGCCAAAGAGCGCGCCGGCTTTATCGCGAGCCTCGACTACGCCGTCAGTGACCAGCGTGAGTTGGTGCACAGGTGCGAGTTGAAATGTGGATTCAGCATAGGTCGCGTCGGCTGAAAGCCCGAGCGGCAGGCCATTCTCGAGCGCGAGTTCTTTACCTTCAAGATAAGGCGCGATGTGGCCTGCATTGGCGATGGTCAGCTTGCCATCCGTATCGGCGCGCAACACAAGGCACGTCGTAAAGCCACCGTGGCTGCGAGACATCATGCGCTGATTCATTGCTGCCAGAATTTCGCCGGGACTCTGCGTGTAATGTGCCAGCGTCCGCACCGTGCCCACAAGAAGCGAGACCGTCATTGCCGCTGGCATTCCCTTCCCGCTTACATCGCCGATCACCATCAGCACGCCACCATCGGCGACAGGCAGAATCTGAAAGAAATCGCCGCCCACTTCGCCCGCCGGTTTGTAGATACTTTGAATCTTGAATCCTGGAATGGCCGGGATCTCGTCGGGAATCAGCACCTGCTGCACGCTGCGCGCGGCTTCCAGTTCGGCCGACATACGCAGCTTTTCGCGTCGGTCCTGAATCAGGTCTCGGACGTAGATGACCAGCGTAGCCACGCCTAACAATATGATGGCAGCCGGCGTCAAAGCCCAGAGCCAGCCGCCGACGTCAAGGAAAACCGGCGTATGCGTCAGAGCTCTGAAGTTGGAAGAGAGCGTCGCGCGAACGCAAAGAAAAAAGGCAAAGGCGGCTGCGATATTCCGGTCGCGCCTTTGTCCCACTCGAACCCATTGCACAACGAGAACGAGGACGATCACGTCGCTCACATCCACCGGCAGCGGTTGCAGGAAATGGAATCCGCGAAACCAGCCCGCTATCAAGACGAAGAAGCTGAACGGCCATATAATCTGTGACCAGCGTCGATTGGGTATGCGCATGGCCTGGCCGGCAATCGTCACCAGCACCGGCGCCGTTACAGCGATAAGAGCCCAATTGGACTTGGTCCCGCCCTCATAGAGCCAGATCATTTGCGCCCCGCACAAAGCGAGGTAGATGCTCATGCTCCGAAACACTCGATAGTCACGCGCTGTCCACCACAAGGCCAGGTAAGCGGCAGCCAGCGAGAAGAGCAGCACGCCGTAGACGATGAACGATGTATTGATAACCTGAGTGGCAAGCGGTACGGGATCAAACAGCCGGTTCGCCAACGTCGGACCACCTGTTATGAGCGCGAAAGAAGCAATCATACGGAAACTAGCTGGACGCGCCCATGCTCTGACGGCAAACAAATCCGTCACAATCAGCAGGATCAAACCTGTGGAGGAAATCCGCCTGAGCCGCATCGACTCACTATAAATAACCGGAGGCGGACCGCGTCGAAAACTTCGAGCCGACCTGGGCTTCGAGCTGTCGCCCGCCCATTCTAAACCAATTTCAGCTTTGGAATTACGATGGAAAAAACAGTTCCACTATGACGAGGATTTCTCGATGTGCGCACGCGGATGCGCCAGCCGTTCCTCTTCATAATCTCCGCAGTAACCCAAAGGCCCAGGCCTGTCCCGGTCTCTCCCTTCGTGGTGACAAAGGGCTCGAAGATTGCCGGAAGAACATCGGTCGGGATTCCAATCCCAGTGTCAGCGATAGTAATACGGATATTTCGCGCGGAGCGCCCAGTTTGCTGGTGTTCCGAAACCCGAACTCTCAATCGACCACCGCGACGCATGGCATCAATTGCGTTTCCAACCAAGTTGGCGAACACCTGCCGCAGTTCGCCAGGAGTGGAAAGCACTTTGGCATTTTCTGAAGGAATCTCGTCGCGCTGCACCACGATTCCAGCGGCAGCAATGCGCGTTCCAAACAGCTTCAGAACCGAATCCAAAACAGCATGAACTTCGGTTGCAACGGGCTGCGACGGCTCACGATAAAACCGCAACGTCTGTTTCGTAATCTCTGTGACCCGGGCCAATTCATGCTCGGCGTCAGCAAGGAACGTTTTCATCTGCTCAGGAGCGAGTTCACCGTGCATCAGGAAGAGCAGATTCGTAATCGCTTCCAGCGGATTGTTGATTTCGTGTGCGATGCTGGCGGCCAGGCGGCCAGTAACGGCCAGCTTCTCCGATCGAAGCAGGGCCTCCTGAGCCAAAGCCACCTGACGAATCTGATCGCGAATCTGATATTGCCTTTGCCGGCCCCGCAATGCAATTTCGAGCGTGCTCAAAAGAGTCTCGGGGCGAATCGGCCGCTCCAGGAGGAAGTGGTTTCCCAGGGGACGCCGAAGCTGGCGAAGACGTTCGCTCTCCACTGTGACACGTCCGCCAACCGTCAACAGGATTACTGGAAAATCAGACCATGAAGGCTGGTTTCCCAGCACATCCAAAAGCGGAGAAATCGAATTCCCTGCGAAAGCCTCTTCAGAGAAGATGGCTGCGCCTGCTCCATCGCGGATAAACTCGCACATCTCACCCACGCAGTTGGCCACATGGCAGTCCATGTCCTGGCGCTCGAGCAGGCTCGCAATGAGCCGCCCATCTTTGCCAGTAGGGGTAAATATGACTGTGCGGAGGTCGTTCGCAGTCATCACGATCTCAGGCAGCAGCGGAATTCTCCACCTCCGATGGATCGCCTAGGAAGGTGGGTATTCCGGTGAGAACTCCTTCGAATTCCTTCAGCGGATCGCCGACACTGATCCCGCCCCGGCCGAATATGAGTTCTCGGATTGCCCTTTCGTGCGGGCCGCTCCGCTTCTTGATCACCGACAGCGCCTGCCGGATTTCACCGCCGTATTCAAAATAACGGAAAAGCAGAACGGAATCGGCAAGGTAGCTAACGTCAACCGGCGATTGCATGTTCCCGATGAAGCCGTGCTGCGCCAGGGTGAGGATTGTGGCAACCCCCTGCTGGCCGAGATACGACAGCAATTCGTGGAGCTGCATCGCCAGGAACCGCTCGTGCGGCATGGCATTGAGAAACCCGTTCATACTGTCGACCACAAGGACGCGTAGATGTTCCTCATCCACCAGCCCCCGCACGCGCGCGACAAACTGGCCCGGCGCCAGCTCAGCGGGATCGACTTGATGGATTTCCAAAGTGCCGTTCGCCAGCAAAGGCCCGGTATCCATTCCAAGCCCCTTTGCCCGTTCCAGAAGCGTGGCCAGGGCTTCATCGAATGTGAAAATGACTGCCTTTTCGCCCCGCATCGCTGAGGAGATGGCGTACCGTAGCGCAACAGTGGACTTTCCGCAACCGGCAGGCCCGATGAAAAGTGTGCTTGTCCCGGTATCGATGCCGCCGCCAAAAAGTTCGTCGAGCTCCTTCAGTCCGCTGGGCACATTCTTGCGCTCGAATCCCGGCTTGTGCTCGGATGCGATGAGCCGCGGATAAATTGAAATGCCGCCCGTTTCAATCGTGTAGTCATGGAAACCCTCGCGAAAGGAAGAGCCGCGAAGTTTGCGTATCTCCAGACGGCGGCGCTTGATCCCGAAGTCGCGCTCCAGGCTCTGCATCATCACCACTCCGTGCGCGATGCTCTGCAATTGCAGGTCGTGGCTGCCTTCGGCCGTTCGGTCATCCAGCAATAACACCGTGCAGCTCCGGCCCGCGAAATGACGCTTGAGGGCAAGGATCTGCCGCCTGTATTTCAACGGATCACGAGCCAGCATGCGCAATTCCGAGAGCGAATCGAAGACGACGCGTTGCGGCTTACGCAGATCAACCTGCTCGAGAATGGCGGTAATCGTGTCGGCCAGTTCTACTTCGGAAGGATGAAATACCGTATATTGCGCCTCGCTGCTTAAATCGTCCTGCGGTGGCACCATCTCGTAAATCTGGAGAGACTCAAAAGGCCATCCATGAGAATGGGCAACTTGTTCCAATTCCACCCTTGATTCGGAAAGCGTCACATAGATTACGCTCTCGCCGCGCCGAATGCCTTCCAGCAGGAACTGGAGCGCCAGCGTCGTTTTCCCTGTTCCTGGATCACCCTCGACAAGATACAGGTGTCCCTTTGGCAGCCCGCCGCCCAAAATGTCGTCGAGGCCGGCAATGCCCGTCTGAATCCGCTCAAGGCCGCGCTCCGTTGCGGAGGCAACTCCGGATTTCGAATTGTTCGGTCCGCCTTGGCTGCTGCTTTGAGTCGGATTGTTCTGCTCCACCATTCTGTCCTCAGAACTTGAAAGTCGCCTCGCTGACTGTGCTCTATCGAACTAAGATTCAAGAGTGTTTTAGAGGGTTGCATATCGCATGCGACCTGAACGGGTGAATCTCGTTGAAATTTCGTGACCTTTCCGCCACGTCTGGATGAACACCTATTTATTGATGTATCCAAGCGCCTTGAGCGAATTCCAACACCAATCTGCGTACGGTCTCCCCACAGGCGAAACCGCTATCATTGAACCTGTGCGCGGAAAGGCGGCGCGGGCTTGATGGCTCCCAACATATTCATCTCGGCGGGCGAGGCCAGTGGCGAACACTACGGCGCTCTGCTGATTGAAGCTCTGAATCGCCAGCTAACGTCGAGCGGGCAGACAGCAACCTTCTTCGGTATGGGTGGAGAACGCATGGTCACCGCTGGACTGGACCGCGTGGTCCGCTCTGAAGATATGGCGGTGATGGGGATTACCGAAGTGATTCGCCACCTGCCGCGCATCTACCGTGAGTTCCGCAAATTGAAACAGGCCGTTCGCGACCGCCGGCCCGACGTGGCCGTCCTCATTGATTTTCCCGACATCCATTTCAAGCTTGCGGAACAGCTTCATCGCCTGGGTGTGCCGGTAATTTTCTTCGTAAGTCCGCAGTTGTGGGCTTGGAAGAAACATCGCATCAAGTTGGTTCAGAAATACGTAACCAGGATGCTGGTAATCTTCCCTTTCGAGGAGCCGTTCTACCGGGAACGGGGCGTGAAGGCAGAGTTTGTCGGGCATCCGCTGGCAGAGTTACCGCTGCCTGGGATTAGCCGGGAGGACTTTGCCGACGATAACCGGCTGGATTCGGAGGCGACCTGGATTGGCCTTCTCCCCGGCAGCCGTCCCAAAGAAATTCGGGACAATCTGCCCGAGATGCTGGAGGCCGCCTGGAGCTTGGTCGAGCGGTCAAAAATGCGCGAGTACCGGTTTCTGATCCCGCTGGCTCCAACGTTGAACAAATTCCAGCGGGCGCGGGTGATGGAACTGGTGGAGGAATACGGCGATGGGTTGCCCATCCGCCTCATAGACGACGCACGTGCGGCCTTGTTCCATGCACGAGCCTCAGTGGTGGCCAGCGGCACAGCCACAGTGGAAGCAGCGCTGATCGGCAACCCATTTGTCGTGGTTTACCGCGTTTCGCGCCTTACCTACGCCATCGCCAAGCGAGTCGTGACCGTGCCTCATGTAGCCATGGCCAACCTGATTGCCGGAAAGCGCGTCGTACCGGAGTTGATTCAAAATGACTTCACCGCGGCAAAAATCGTCCAACAGCTTGAGCCGCTGCTACCGGACGGTGTGCCTCGCGAGTCCATGATTAAGGAGCTCAAAGCTGTAGGACTCTCTCTGCGTTCCCGGCAAGCGAACAAACCTCACGAAACGACGGGCGCCATTGAGCGGGTGGCGGCGGTTACTTTGGAAATGCTTGGAGTCGGTTCCCCATCTCTGGACCCATCTGTTGTGCAATCCTGAAGTCGGCGACGGTAAGATTGTGGTTTTCCAGCGCACAGAGTTGATAGAAGCGAAAGACGACCGGTGACTGCGATAATGACTGCGATGAAGAACGAACAGCGGAGTTTGCGGATTGGTTTTGGACTGCGGCTTGCCCTTTTGGGGCTTTTGACCTTGAGCATTCTGGGTTCGGCGCCGCTCAGGGCACAACGGGCAGAACGGCCTGCGCTTGACATTATTGCCTATGCAATCGATGCAGAGATTGACACCACCACGCATCACCTCGCAGCCAAGACGGTGGTCACCTTTACCGCGCCGGAAACGCTGGAATTGGTAGCTTTCGGCTTTCATCCGGCGCTCAAGGTAACCAAAATTACAGACGACTCAGGCAAGCTGCTCACTGGCGAGCGGTCGGCGGACGGGACAATCCGCGTGAGCCCCGGTGCGCCGTTCGTCAAAGGCCAGTCCTACCATTGGACCTTTGAATACGACGGCACCATCACCGGAAACGAGGACGGACCGGTAGAAGGCCTGAAGCTGGCCGCTATTCAGGAGCCAGTCACTTATCTGCTTTATCCGGCACGCTGGTTCCCGATGACCGGATACCTCACCGACCGC
>Ga0302140_10004510_pt1 | contig 17720 bp, 10 predicted proteins | sample I_Bog_E1_1_FD_202095 | JGI IMG/M metagenome (GOLD analysis project Ga0302140, IMG submission 202095) | Peat permafrost microbial communities from Stordalen Mire near Abisko, Sweden - I_Bog_E1_1 | ecosystem: Environmental > Terrestrial > Soil > Wetlands > Peat | place: Sweden: Abisko, Stordalen... | reverse complement strand
AAGGTGTCTCTCTGTCGATGATTCCGGTTGGCGAGGAAACTTTCCGCTTAAAGATTTGTCCGCGAGCGAAGAAGCCAACCGCGACCCGACCTTTGAAAGAGATAGCTTAAGATCCTTGTGCGGGGGACGATCGGCGCCGACGCTGGGCATCGTAGTTGGAACCAGGCGGTGATGTGGGATAGTGACGTGTAACGCGCAAGCTGAAAATGAGTGGATTCCGATTGGTCGAGTGGGGAGATTTAGGTGAATCTGAGTCGAGCGCCTGATTCAAGCCTACTGGGTGACCGAAAATCTCTGTCTAACCCGGCGTACAAATCGAGAGGGTCTAAAGATACAAATGGGAGTGAATCTTTAGACTGCATCGCTTGTCGCGTGGCGCGCCTCTGACTTGTTCTCGTTGCCTGAATCGTTGGGGAGAGGGAATCGCGAGCAACCAAACCATAGCGGATGGGCGTCAAAGGGTTTGTCGCCAACGGCGAATCAAAGCTCTGTGCGAACCTAGACGCTGCGAGGTCATCGAATGCTCTGGACGATCTTTGTGATTTTGCTGATTCTTTGGCTGTTAGGAATGATTAGCAGCTATACCTTGGGTGGATTCATCCACCTGCTGCTTTTGGTTGCGCTCATCGTGCTGGTCGTGCAGTTAGTTTCCGGAAGAAGGCCCATTGTGTGAGTGCGTTTCATCAAATCGAGTGAGAACAGTATCAAGTCTTTGGACGGGAACGGAAAGTTAGCGGGAGTCCGAAAAGGAGAGGCAATGAATAAGAACAAGATGAAAGGTGCGTTGGACGAAATGGCGGGCCGCACCAAGCGCCAAGTTGGTGAGTGGACAGGGAACGATGCAGCTCAAGTAAAAGGCGCCACTCAGGAAATCAAAGGGAAGATCGAGAAAGCCGCTGGTAGCGCGCAGGAAGCTATCCAGGATGCGAGCAACAAGTCAAGCCGCCCGCATACGGCCACGAAGCGGCCCTAGGTGTGAACGGTTACTCTGGCGAGGATGGATTACGCGAAGTCCTTCATCCTCGCTTTGAGTGCTCCATTGCTCATCGGAATCTCGTGCAGAAGAAGTTCCGCCGAACGGACTATGGGGTTTGAGTGAAACCAACGTTGAACGATATTGCTGTGAAGTACGTTTGTGACGGCCAGCAATGACATGCCTTGATGATGAGCCATCCACTCCCGGACAACTATAGGATGCGTGCGTGAGGCTGAGTAGTCGAGCGCTTCATAGAATCCATACCGACCGACCGAGCCAGCGGACTCCATACGAACAAGGTTTCCCAGGGCTTCCTTTGAATCGACACTGAGCGCCAGGAACGTGGAATAGGGTGAGATCACGGGTCCTGCTTTCGCTTCTGGTGACAGTGCGAGGGATGGAACTCCAAAGGCCATGTATTGGTAGTGACCTGTATCGTCCTTTTCCGCGAATCCTGATTCGGAGATGCCCCAGGGGATATTCAAAGCGCGGGCGAACGTGCGCTGCGCTTTCACACACGCGACTTGCGTGCGCATAACCAAGGTGCCAGGGTAGCTCTGCATCCATATAGTGGGCATAAGATACTCGAACATGGTTCCGCTCCATGACAGCAGTAGGAAGGTCCCTTGAGTTCGTATATGCTCACGTGACAGCGCTGACCACGCTTGTAGCGGAAGATCGCCACGGGCAATTGCGAGGAAGGTTGCGACGCGTGCTTCGGAAGCGACCATGTCATAGCAAGAAGCGTCAAGCGTGGATGTTTGCAGGTCGTAGCCGATGGACAATGCGAGGCGGTCGTGATTCGCGAGAAAGGAGAAGTCGGTTTCATTGGCTAGAGTGTCGGCTTGGGTGGCAATGCCCAGCAAGGATGTCTCAAGTGCTCGCAGATTGTTCAGGGCCGAAGTGATCGATGTGAGGAAGCGCGCCGCGAGCGCTCGAAGGGCGGGATCAACCGTGAGCGTAGTGATTGCTCTTTCTGTCTCACGCTGTAGCGAGCAGGCAAAATACAGAGATTCTGAAATGTTGAGCGCGGGTATGTCCTGAACGAGTTCCCGTCCAAGCAAGGTACCGAGCCGCGCATATTCTGGGAGGAGCCAGGGACAGTAATTGGTAGCCAGGCTCAGGGTTGCGTTGATCCGGTCCTGGACCTCCGTAGTGTGCCGATAATCCATTGCAAGCAATGGCGAAGGCGCAGGGACAGAGAATGCAGAAAGTGTCTGCTGTAGCCACTCGAACGATTCGGGGAAGACTGAAGACTGTTCGGGAATCGTTGATGCCAGTTGTTTTCCTTCGTCGTTCTCCCCTTCGTTTGAGCACCGCGAGCAGATCCGAATCCCCTGAAAAAGTTGGGGCGCAACGAGGGGTTGCCGCAAAAGATCACGGGCTCCCGCCTGTAGGGTAAGGAGCGACGCAACGAAGTTTCCGCTGTCTACCGATGAAACCTGCGGAGAGTCCCCCAGTGTCTCGAGGGAGTTCGTATCGTACCAGTTGAATAAGTGTCCCCGAAACTTAGTCAGACGAGTGATTGTCGATAAGCTTCTACTGGTGCTGAGCGCGAACTCCGGAGTGGTCAGGAATCCGAGCTTGACGGCTGCCAGGCGGGCGTTTAGTAGCAACCCGATATTCGTCGGAGAAGTACGCGCCGCCTCGTAGAATCCCTCCTCCTCGACATTATCCGGAATCAAGTAATTGTGAGATGCTCCTCCATACTGGCTGAAGTATCGCCAGATGCGGAAGGCGTATTCCAAGAGTCGATTCTCATCAGCGGGCGCGACAGGCCTCAAGTCGGTTCTCGGCCGGTTGATCCACAAGGTGACAACCGGAGCGAGCGACCACAGAAGGAGCAATGGCGCTGCAATCAGGATGGCACTGCTCTGCTGCGAACTCAACCAAATGAGTCCAGCCAGTGTTGCCGTGGCAAACGGCATGAAGGCTAAGTAACGGTCGACCGGTGTCTTGTTGTCGATGGAATCTTCTGCTTGTTCAGCGGTTTCCCATTCGAGGAGTCGCTCTCCTGTGATGAAGCCTCGAAAGATGGATCGGATAATCGCGTCGAGAGCGAGGAATGCCTGGTGGAGTAAGAAAACGAGGTTCAAAAGAACGAGAAAAAGCGAGCTCGAGAAGCCAGATAGGAGGTCGATGACACTGGAATTGCGCCAGTCTCCGCACGCACGCACAAGACCCACAGAGAATTGCACTGCACTCGGAACGACAAGCAATACAAGTGGGACAATCGTCCAGTATCCCGGTCCTCCAGGAAGGAAGATCCAACCTGCAAGAAGGAGAAGCAATAGAGACGGATCGACAAGGGAACGACGCAGATTGTCGAAAATCTTCCACCGAGAAATGGTAGAGATGGGGTTCGGGACTCCATGCCCAGCCTCATCAGGCACGCGAGAGAACATCCACTGCGCGATTTGCCAGTCACCGCGCACCCAACGATGCTTGCGACGGCTATACGCGCTGTAATGCGAAGGGTAGTCATCAATCAGCTCAACGTCTTGGACCAGCCCAGCGCGCGCATAGGCCCCTTCGATGAGGTCGTGACTGAGGAGCGCATTGCGAGGGAAGCGTCTGTCGAGCACCTCATGAAAGCTTGCAACTTCGTAGATTCCCTTACCCGTGAAGATCCCTTCACCAAAGAGATCCTGATAGGGGTCGGATATGGCGCGACTGTATATGTCGAATCCATTTCGCCCAGAGAAGATAGCTGCGAGGCGGGACCGGGATGTGGATCGTACCGTAATCCCGATTCTGGGCTGTAGAATGCCATATCCTTCGGTCACGATACGAGACTTTGGGTCGATCACCGCTTGATTCAGAGGGTGTGCAATCGCACCCACCAGTCTTGCCGCGACTCCGCGTGGGAGTTGCGTGTCTGAGTCGAGCGTGAGTACGTAGCGAGTCGTTTGTAAGGGGGCCAGGTTGCCAGCTTTGATCGGGAACGCGTCATATTTTGCCGTCAGAAGTTTGTTCAGATCAAGTAGTTTTCCGCGTTTGCGCTCCCATCCCATCCACACACCTTGGCGAGTATTGAACACACGCCGGCGATGGAGTAGCATAAATGCGCCCCCTGCGGTGGTGCCATACTTGGCATTCAACTGCGAAACTAGCTCGATGGCAAGATCGAGCAGTGGATGAGATTCCAGATCATGCGGCTTGCTGATTGAGTCAGGCAAATCGGACAGCAAAGCAAAGTGCAAATTGGGATCGGGATTGGCGAGGTAACGCACCTCAAGTTCGCTCATCAGATCTCGAACCTGTTTCTCGTTGAGCAACAGCGAAGGGACCGCTACAAGAGTCGCGCATGCGGTAGGGATTCCTTTGGAGAAGTCAAGTTTAGGGAGAGGCATCGGTTGGAAAAGTGTACTTGCCACATAATTTGCAAGCTCGACACCAACCTGCATTGCCGGAATCCACAGAAGCAGAAATGCAATTGCGAGCCGGAGGAGGGAGGACGAATGGGGAAGTAGAGGAAAGAGCACCGCAGAGATAACAAGGACCGTGATCACGTGGACTCCCGGCAGGTAGAAGTCTTCCGCATTGGATCGGACAAGAGTGAGAGCCCGGTGGCTCAATGGCCCGTGGAAGCCGATCTGGCTTTCGAGTTGGGCGCTTCCTTTGTCGATCAGATAGTAGCCTATGTGCGTTTGGCGAATATGCTTTCGCGAGCCTTTCTGACAATTCCCCGCGCTCGCTTGCGCAAGGCGCAGAGCAATTCGTGCGACGTCAGTTTCGGTGCAGTCAGAGTGACGCGCGAGAAATGCAACTCGTGCGCGGTATCGTTGCCGACTCTCAAAGTCCATCGAGGAATATGCCGCTGCTGGATCTTTTGCCAGGATCGCATCGAACAAAATGAGCGATTCGATTAGTGAGACTGGATTGAATGTGGACAAGAATCGCAAGCTCGTCAAATGGGAGTGAAGCAATTCCTCGGCAGGGGAGAGGGACGTGTGAATTAAGGAGAAAGCTCCATCAAGCAAGGACTCGAGAAGAGAAAACCTGAGCAGAGCAAATGAGTTCCACAATTCGTCCAATTGAAGGGGATCGCGCGCCTGCAACTCAGCGATGAAGAGCCTAAAGCTGTCCGGAGCGAATTCGCCCTGGACAGCATGCAGATAAATATGGGCGGCTGCTAGTATACGTGGATCGTCTTTTCGGTCCGCATGAAGTACCCGCGGAAGAATGGCAATGAAGGACGGGTTTTCGGCGACCGCGAGAAGCGATGAGCGCAAGAGTCGGCGGTGTGATCGTAGCTCGAAGAGCACCTCCTGTTCACGCGAACCTTCCCGCGCTCCCATCGCGTGCAGGTCGGGCAACCGTGCGAGCGACTTTTCCAACCGGAAGAGATTTGTGCGAGCAATGCGTATACGTTCCACGAATGCAGACTTGGCTGTGGGACGATGCACAACATCCCAGGCAGCCACCACCTGTGCGGCTTCTCTCACCCGTTGGTTCAGTGTGCATTCGGGAGTCCGGTTTGAAAAGGGTGTGTAAATAGTGTCTGTCATTCATCCTCAACGATAGCTGGCGGCTTGCATGTCGAACATTTCAGCGTAGCGGCCGCTGAGCGCCATGAGCTGAGTATGCGTGCCTTCTTCAACGAGTTGACCACCTTCCAGGACAACGATGCGGTCTGTCATGCGCACAGTCGAAAAGCGATGGGAGATAAGCAGCGCCATTTTTCCCGCCGTGAGATCGGCGAATCGCTGGAAGACTTCGAACTCACTACGTGCATCGAGTGACGCAGTTGGTTCATCCAGGATTAGCAACTGCGCATTTCGCAGGTACGCGCGGGCCAGCGCGAGTTTTTGCCATTCGCCACCTGAGAGGTCCACGCCGCCCTCGAATCGCCGGCCGAGCATCTGATCATATCCGCCCTGCAATCTCGCAATGACATCGGTCGCCAAGCTCTTTTCCGCTGCCAGTTGGATCTCAACCATCGAATTCAAAGCGTCAACGCGGCCCACCGCAATGTTTTCCCGCGCGGTCATTTCGTAACGCATGAAATCCTGAAAGATTACTCCAATTTCAGCGTGCAGACTGGGAATGTCGTATTCGCGAAGATCGACGCCATCGAGAAGGATCTGTCCTTCACTAGGGTCGTAGAGTCGCGTGATCAGCTTGACAATGGTCGTTTTGCCCTGTCCGTTTTCGCCGATCAAGGCCACGCGTTCCCCTGGGAAGAGATGGAAATTGAAATTACTGAGCACACGCCGATTCGTCTCCGGATAGATGAACGATACATCCCGAAACTCGAACCCTCTGGATATGGGGCGTGGCGCAGGCATTGCGTTCGGCTTCGACTCGACTTTGGGCCGGAGTTCGAAAAAGGTGATCAGGTCGGTAAGGAAAAGCGCTTGGTCGGCAACTCCGGAAGCGGTCGAGAATGCCTGCTGGATATTGCCCATCGCTTGCATAATCGCAGTGGTAATCAGAGCCAGGTCGCCGATCGTGTAACGGCCTTGGATGGTGAGGTAGATACTCTCAGCATAAGCTGCGTAATACCCTAATTGCCCCAAGGTTGAGAGAAGGCCCCCCCAAAACAGACGCTTGCCATTGAGTGCTACGTTCTCTTGATAGATTCTCTGCGATAACGTGCTGAAGCGCTCGGTCACGAAGGCGCTAAGGTTGAATAGCCTGAGTTCCTTGGCTGCTTCCTTGCTTCCACCTATCTGGCGCAAATAGTCCATCTGGCGACGCCAAGGAGTCTGCCGAAAATTCTTTGCATAGGTGAGAAATGCAAAGTGGCTCTCTCCAAGAAATGCCGGAATAATGCCTGCAATCAGAAGCAGCAGGAGAAGCGGAGAGTAACGGACGAGCACGGCAGAGAAGGCGATTGCGGTGACCGATTGTTGGATGAGGCGGCCCATCTGTTGGATCATGGCCAATCGATCCGTAGCCTGAACACGAGCGCGCTCCAAATGATCATAGAAGACTGGGTCCTCATAGACCGAAAGGTCAAGCGAGGCTGATTTGCGCATTACCTCTACACTGACATGGTTGGTATAGCGATCTGCCAAAAGACTGTCAAAGTAGTCGATAGTTCGTGACAGAACCCCCATGAATACAGCCAATATCATTTCTGCGGCGACTAACAACCAGAAGTGAGGAGGCAGAGGACGCTGAAGGCGAATCTGATTCACACCATCAAGAATGAATCGGGCGACGATGCCAACGCCTACCGGCAAAAATGCTACCAGAATGCGAAGTGTGATATTAGAGAAGACCACGAAGCGCCCTGACTCCCAGACAAGATGCAGCACGGAAGGCACGTTCTTGAGAGCCCGCAACCGTTCTATCCAGGCGTTGCCGGGGGGCTTGAGTGCGCCCGAGTGGTTGTCGCCAACTGCTTCTGTGGATGCGACTCGATTCGCGTTTGAGCGCATGGGGCCTCGTTGGACGGTTGTTTGTTTGAGTGGATGGCGTTAGGCGCGAAGCGACTCGCAATCAGCGACCAAGCAAATCACGACTCAGCCTTACCATCGAAAGTTCGATTTGCCCTCTCTCTCTGTGCGATGCGAAGAAAGAGGAGTTTGTTGTTCGGTAGCTGAGAAGCCATTTCTGCGAAGATCCAAACAACAAGCCGGGCAAACCGAAGATGCCGGTTTCGAAAGCCGGAAAACTCCCAACTCGGACTTCACCGAGTGGGCGATGTGCCCTTGTCCTGCGGGTGATAGGGCTTGAATCCTGCATTGTCCATTCCCCGCTGCGCTTCAGGATTCTTCATAAAAGTGTCCCAGACAAAACCAGTGCGAGCGTTCTCGGCCATCAACAGGGTGATTCCGTTATCAATGCCGATTACGTCGGTGTCATACCAATCTGTTAATGGATTGAAGGCGTCCACAAAGCCATAGCGGGACCATGCCTTAGGGTAGTGATCATGGATCGTTCTGAGGACGCGCATGGTTGCCTCCGGCAGGAAAGGCAAGGAACCGCCGACTGCCGCAGGCACGATGGTGCCGTCGATTGGTCCAGTTGCAGGAGGGCCACCCCAGGCCACATATCCCTTTTCCGAGTCCGACGCGGTAATTCCCCACAGCGCATTGGTGTAGTCCGGGAACTGCACGTTAAGGTCGAGACAGAAGCGGCGATGAACGTCGGTTGCGATCATTGAGTTTCTGAAGTAGTCTGCGTAAAGATCCCGCTTGTTGCGAAAATCAAACCAGGCCTGGGAATACTGATGAACGAAGAGGGGCGCAAAGGACCCAATGTATCGTTGACCATCGTATTCGAAGATCGTCCTTTTCCACGCCTTCCATGCTTCTTTATGGAGCGGAAAAGAAGAGGATCCCATTCCGAGTAGATACATCATCATTAACTCGCTGAACAAGTCCCATCTGGATGAAATGAAGCCGGTTTCTGGCGTCCACCCGTGAGACAGCAGCGTTGTGTCCTCTGAAAGCCAAGTCCAGTCGACCCGGTCGAAGATGGCTTGCGATAGCTGATCAATGTCTTCGTATTGGAAATGCTGGCGGCATGTCAGAATGCCGCATAACAAGATAGCCGTGTCGACGGACGATGCCTCTGAGTCCCAAATTCTCTCCCCCGTGTTGATGTTGGCAAAATGATAAAAGAAGCCACGATGGGTGGGCAGTTTGTTCCAAAGGCAGGAGAGCGTCTGTGCAACTCGCATGCGCGCTTCCGCATGTTTCACAAAACCACGCTTGTCTCCGATACAGAGTGCGGTAAGACCAAATCCCACCGAGGCTATGCTCGCTGCGGCGGTGGTGTCTTTGGTGCGCACATTGCAGCGGTCTTTAATCAATCCAGTCTGGGGATTGGCTTGCTCCCAGAAGAAGAGGAAGCAACCATGTTCCAATTCGTTCAAAAACTGCTCATCCTGAAGTGATATTCTCCCCGCCTCAAAGGGCGGCTCCCAATTTGAAGTCGACGCAATCTTGTTAGCATGCGGGGGCAGCCAATTGTTTACCGAATGAGCGCCAGACTTGGGAACAAAAAGGCCCAAGGCAATTCCCGCCATGTCGCGCAGCAACCTTCGACGAGAATGATTCCTTGCATCCCAACTGGTCATCTGGTTCATTCCAAACCCATTCACCGGGTTGAGGTACACTAACACACCGCGTCCGGGAGGCCTCTCCCACGCTGAGAATGTTAGATGCAGAAGGAGAGGTCAACGCGCTCAGCGAAGCGCAAAACTGGCAAAAAAATGCATCGAACTGTTTAGGTTTATGTGGGGGCCGAGCGAAATGCTCCGATGGAAAAGGTCAATCTGGATTGTATTTATTCTGTGCGTCGTCCTTATCGGCACAGGGGTGATCTGGCGGCTCGAGCACCTCAGTCCAAGCCTCACGACGGTTCAGGGGGCGGTGATATGTCGAGATAAGGATGCTCGCAGACAGTTTCCCATCGCGGGTGTTCTGGTCACTGTCTGGCGCGGTGAATCCCGGAATAGTACGGAAACGGATGCCTCTGGATACTTCAAGGTCACGTTTCCTGAAGTAGTCTGGCCTGGTCAGGAGGTGAACCTCAGCTTTCGGCGAAGTGACTACAAACCATTCGACATGATCGCGCAAGTGAGCCTTTCACGCAAAGGGAGGAAGCTTTATGTGGTTAGCATGGACCCAATCTCAAGCCAACCACTGGACGACGGCAAAGCGAGACCGTCCGTGGTCTCGAATGTTCGTGTCAGATATTCAGTGAATTCTCAGATCGAACAAAACATGGGAAATGCTACGGAGACGTTCCAGGTGGTCAATCACGGAAATGTTTCGTGCAACGCAAGGGTTCTCTGTTCACCCGACGGGAATTGGACGGCATCCAAGGATTCGATTGCCATGGATGCGGGCGTGGGTAACGAGTACAGAAATGTGCGGGCATCCTGCATCGCCGGTCCCTGTCCATTCACCAGAATTGATTCGAGTGGATTTGAGAAAGGAGGACGACTGATTCATGCTACGGCGGAGGCGTGGTCGGACACCGCGACATTTCTTCTGGAGGCGGAAGTATTTCACACAACAATCGCCTCGATTGTTCGCGAGTCCTATCCTGTCGTGTTTGATCGAGCCCTCAACTTCACTCTTCCTTCGGCACAAGAGGGTGCCAGCATCGAAGCGGATATCGACGGCACGCCCATGGTGTTTCCTCTTGGCCCTGACCTCAACTTAAGTTGGACTGTCTGCACGGTGAGAGCTAACACGGAGGCTGATAAGTCAACTGTTTATCGATGTGAATTGAAGCCTGGATACCGATTCTGATGAGCCTGCCAGCGCCTTTCTTGAGCGCGAGAGACCGCTCGAGATTCTTGGCCGAGTCGTTACACCCTGGGATGGCATGGGCTTGCCGTAAATAAGAGATGGAAAGGAACCAATGGGTTGGAACCGCTGGCGCTTTCAATCGAAGATGTTGCAAATGTCGCCGCCCATAATCGGGTAGAAACTACATCCTGCGCGGAGAATCTACATACTGAGCGACCCTTCTGGGGCGCGTGGGCATATTCCCTCGTGCAAACAGAATGAATAAGGTCCGTGGAATGAATAGAAATGGGCCGGTTTGTCGTGATAAACATGCTTTGGCATTGGCTGTGCATTGAAATCTGGGTACGTGGACGCGACGCGCCCAATCCGCAGAAGAAACTAGTCTGCGCAAATCAAAAGGCGAGGTACCTCTCAATGATGAAAAGCATAGCGACTTCGAACCTCTTTTCTGGCCCGTTGGCTGCACTCTTACTGGCGTCTGCGATGGGAATTCCTGGCCTCGCCCAAGAGGCGAAGCCTGCCGCGAATCCGGAGGCAGCGCAGCCGCCCGTAACGCAAACGCAACCTGACACCTCTTTGCAACAGCAAACGACATCATCGAATGTGCCCGCCGCCTCAAAGGAAGGGTTTTGGGGACGAGTGAATCCTTTCGCTAGAAAAAAGTGGGTGAAGAGGCAGACTGACCCGATCAACGATCGGCTGAGTGAATTGGATGAAGTCAACGCAAAGAATGCGAAAGATATTCAGGACGTGGACCATCGTGCGCAAACAGGAATCAACCAGGCACAGACCAGTGCTGAAGCAGCGAATCAAAAGGCAACCTCGGCATTCGCGACAGCTCAACAGGCAGCGGCAACAGTGCGGGACGCGGATGGCCACCTGACTCAGCTTGATGGCAAGGTGGATGGGATCGACCAATACCGCATGATAACGACAGCCGAGATCCGTTTTCGCAGCGGTCAGCCTGTGTTGTCGGCTGAGGCGCGCAAGAAGCTGGATGAACTGGCGGAAAGCGTGGCTGGTCAGCATGGATACATCTTGGAGCTTGAGGCGCGCTCTCCGCTTGGAGGCAGTGCCGGCATTCAGAATTCCGCTCGCCTCGGTGAGGCTGTCAAGCGTTACTTGGTCACAAAGCATGAAATTCCGGTCTACCGGCTTCACACGGTCGCTCTCGGAAATGCGCGCAACGCCGATGCCACCGAAACGAAGACTGCGCCTTCAAGCTCGGTGCGTGTCCAGCTTATGCTGAATAGCCTGGCTTCGGAGCAAGCTGTGCCTCCAACAGGCATGGCCATGTCTGGCTCTACCGAACAACGGTGAAAGTCGTTAGCAGGTGAGCGGGAAATGGATACGAAAAATGGGATGGATGGCCTCTTATTCTCTCTAATTGAATGGAGAGGTCATCTGCCCATTGCGAACAGCATCAAGGCATTGCATGGGTCAGTTGTTTGTCTTACACGGTCCTCCGCGTTCGCATCGAGAAAAGCCATTTTCGGATAATCGCGGGGATACCGTTCCGACTCAGTGGAACGGGTTGTTTCACCATGGTTGCGAGGCGGAGCAAAAAGATGTAGTCCGTTTATCTGATCCGCGTCCGCGGAGAAACATGGCAAAGGCGTCCGGGGCACCGGGCGCGTCGCAAATCTATCGGTCTAGGACTGACTTGATGTAGGTCATGGAAATTGATACTGTGCCTGCGCCCCATGGGGTTGGACTTTCCCGAAGTCGAGTGCGGAGAGATCATTTAAGTCCAAGCCAAAGACATTTCCAGATAAGCCCATCGGCATCACGCGCGACCTGATGCCCTTCCGCTGCGAGAATGCGGCGCGCGTGTTTTGCCAATATGTTACCTCCCATCGAAACGAGGTGAATGATGTGTGCTGAAAGGATGAAGATTATATATGTAGTAGATGATGAACCTATCATTTCCAGGACGCTTGCGGCGATTTTGTCGCAGGCTGGCTATCAAGCATTCGCATTCGATATGCCTCAGCAGGCGATCGACGAGGCGCTGACCGTTCCTCCGGACCTGTTGATTAGTGACATCGTTATGCCGAGCATGAGCGGAATAGAACTCGCTAGTCTCTTCCAGAGCCTATATCCTCGCTGTAGGATTCTATTGTTCTCTGGCCAGGCAAATAACGCGGATTTGCTGCGAACACGCGAAAGCAGTTATGAATTTGAAGTTCTCGCAAAACCTATCCACCCCAAAGTCCTTCTGGAAAGGCTTGTCGCACTTTCATGAAAGGCGCTCGCTATGGCAGATAGCGCCTTTCTTGGCCAAATGCCTACTCCTGACCAGTCATCACGGCTACGCGAAAAGGCTTGCCGCTGCCGCGGACGAGAATCAAGGTTGCACAGCGTGCAATCAATCGCGAAGAAACGCGCTGAGTTGGTCGGAGGGCATAAGCGACAACCATGCATCGCTGGATCGCCAAGCATCACGGAAAAGAATCCCTGCTGCTCTCGCTCTTGTCGCCCGGAAGCCGCTTACATCAGAGATGTCGTCTCCAAGTTACGCCACTGGAGCATTCGCACCAATATCCGCTAGAATCTGCAGGATTACACAAAGATTCTATCTGTGCGATGGATCCACGGGAACATCGGGAACGACGTTGACGTTCGCTCCACAGGCCCATGAGGTACGAGGTCGTTCCTGAATGAGGTTAAACACAGCGACTGCCGGAAATGGAAAGCATTGAAGCGGTGACAGTTGACTCAAAAAACGAGGAGTCCACTCTGCAGGGACGGGTAGCATAAGCGGATCTTCTGCATAGTGGCGAGTAATAAATCCGAAGAAGATAGGTGCTGCTTTCTCCAAATCTGCAATTGGGAATGAGGAAGGTAAATCGCGTGGGATCCCTGTAATTGATTCGAGATAAAGTAAAAGGGGATTAGATGCAGAGTTGTGATCGCGATCAATCCACAAACTGGAAGAAACCCGAGAGAGAGTCCCTGCATCTCTGCTTGTATGGTCAGGTCTGCGCTCGCCAACGTTGATCGGTCTGGGCCTCTGTCCCTAGCGGGAAGTGTGTCTGGAATCAGTGTTCCTGGATCAGAAGATCGCCCCGCTGATGCGGAACAATCTTTGCTGAAAGCGGGCGAAGGGCGTAACCGCGTTGTGATTGAAGACGTGTCCCCTCAGATTGACGCAGGGCGATATGCGGTTCGTAGAGTTGTTGGCGATACGGTCAAGGTGACTGCATCCATCTTCGCGGATGGCCACGACGAGTTAGGTGTGCGAATGCTCTATCGCCACGAATCTGAGTGTGAGTGGCGTACCATTTCGATGACTCGCGGTGGAGCAAGTCCCAATCACGATCCTGACGAATGGTTTGCTTTGTTCACTGTTGATAAAGTCGGGTTGTGGCACGTTGAGATTTGTGGATGGGTGGATCGCTTCGCTAGTTGGGGGCGCGACCTGAAGAAATGCGTTAGTGCATGGAACGTTTCTTCGAACGCGGAGAATGATCCCCTTCTGCGAGAGATCCCCATTAGATTACGCACCGGTGCGATCCTCCTCCAAGCGGCGGCGCAAAGGGCAAGTGGGGTAGACGAGGAGCGCATGCTCGAGGACGCGCGGCTGTTGAATCGTTTGGCCGAGGACGAGCACTTCATCAAGGATTATCCACTCAGCGAGGAGACAGAGAACTTAGTGGCGCGCTACCCCGATCTCTCTTTCGCTACGTGGCTAGAGTCAGACCTGCGAATTGAGGTTGATCGGGAACTCGCTGGATTCTCTTCCTGGTACGAACTGTTTCCACGCTCAGCGTCTGCGATTCCCGGTCAGCACGGAACATTCGCCGATGTTGAAAGACAATTGCCGGAAATCGCAGAGATGGGTTTCGATATCTTATATCTACCGCCAATTCATCCCATCGGGCGCACCAATCGAAGAGGAAAGAATAATTCGATTGCGGAAAGAATGGACGATCCCGGCAGCCCATGGGCCGTGGGGGACAGGGGGGCCGTGGGAACTCCGGCGAGTAGCAGCGATGCGGGGGATTGTGGCGGCCATAAGTCCATTCATCCTCAACTTGGCGATCTGTCGAGCTTTGATCACCTGGTGCTGACTGCCCAAACACACGGCATCGAGATTGCGCTGGATATCGCTTTCCAATGCTCTCCCGATCATCCTTGGGTCACCGAACATCAACAGTGGTTCTATGTGCGTCCCGACGGTTCGATTCAATATGCAGAGAATCCTCCGAAGCTTTATCAGGACATTTTCCCTCTGAATTTCGAGTCCGAAGACTGGCGCGGTCTATGGAATGAGCTTTATTCCGTCTTCGAGTTCTGGATTGAACATGGCGTACGTGTCTTTCGCGTCGACAACCCGCACACCAAGGCGTTACCGTTCTGGCGGTGGTGCCTTGATAAGCTTCACCGGCGCTATCCTGACGTTATTCTTCTTGCTGAGGCGTTTACAAGGCCGCGCGTCATGTATCAATTAGCCAAGATCGGCTTCACGCAGTCCTATACCTATTTCACTTGGCGCAATACTAAGCAGGAGCTGCAAAGTTACTTCGAGGAAATCAATCGACCTCCTCTAAGTGAGTTCTTTCGGCCGAACTGTTGGCCATCCACTCCAGACATCCTTCCCGTAGCCCTGCAACAGGGAGGTCCGTCTGCGTTCAGGCAACGGTTGATCCTGGCCGCGACATTGTCCTCTAATTATGGGATTTACGGCCCGGCATTTGAGCTTTGCGAAAATAATGCGACCAAGCCTTCGCCGGGAAAAAATGAATCGGAAGAATATCTCGATAGCGAGAAATACCAGATTCGGCAGCGGGACCGCAATGCGGAAGGATCACTGGTCCCGCTTATCCGGTCATTAAACCAGATTCGTCGCGGCAATCGCTCTCTGCAAGCAAATCAGTCCCTTCATTTTCACAATGTCGACAGTGAAGAGTTGATCTGCTACTCAAAGACGACGCGCGACTTCGACAACACGATTCTCATCCTGGTCAACCTCGATACATCGAAATCCCAAAGCGGATGGATTGACCTTGATTTGGATCATCTGGGAATTGAGTCCGATGCGGACTTTGTGGTGAAAGATCTCTTGACGGCAGAATCCGAAACATGGCATGGCAGTAGAAATGCAGTGACTCTACGCTGTGAAGGAGAGCCTGTGAAGATCTTCCTCATTGGTCGCCCGGCGCTTTCCATCGGCAAGCATCCGTCGGCGTCCCGAGCACTCCCTGAATCGCTTCCGCCCAGGATCTGGAGAGAGGAAGAATGAAGAAAGCGGCGAGTGCGACCGATCCTCTCTGGTTCAAAGACGCCATCATCTATGAACTCCATGTGCGTGCGTTCTCCGACTCGAACGACGATGGGATTGGTGATTTTCCCGGGCTCCTGTCGCGACTTGACTATCTTCAAGACCTCGGGATTACGTGTATTTGGCTTCTGCCATTTTTTCCGTCGCCGTTGCGGGATGATGGGTACGACATATCAAATTACGTGGATGTCAATCCGTCCTATGGAACGCTCAATGATTTCAAAGTTTTCCTTGATGCAGCTCATCAGCGCAATATTCAGGTGATGATCGAGTTGGTCATTAACCACACTAGCGATCAACATCCATGGTTCAAGGCGGCGCGACTTGCACCACAGGGATCTCCCCAGCGAGATATGTATGTCTGGTCGCAGTCAGATCAGTTATATAAAGATGCACGCATCATCTTCACCGATTCAGAGAAGTCGAACTGGACTTGGCACGAGGATGCTGGTGCCTTCTATTGGCATCGGTTCTTTTCTCATCAGCCCGATCTGAATTTCGATAATCCGCTGGTTCTCGATGAAGTAGTGAAGGCAATGCGTTTTTGGCTTGATATGGGAGTGGATGCACTTCGTATGGATGCGATCCCTTATCTTGTGGAGCGCGATGGAACATCGTGTGAGAATCTTCCCGAGACGCATGCCATCGTCAAAACCCTCCGCGCATCCATGGACGCTGACTATGCGAATCGCATTATTCTTGCGGAGGCGAACCAATGGCCTGCGGACGTTCGTCCGTATTTTGGCAATGGGGATGAATGCCACATGGCGTTTCACTTTCCGTTGATGCCTCGGATCTACATGGCGCTTCGGCAGGAAGATCGGCTGCCAATCACAGACATTATGGCTCAGACGCCTCCAATTCCGGAGAATTGCCAATGGGCTCTTTTTCTTCGCAATCACGATGAGTTAACGCTTGAAATGGTGACAGCAGACGAGCGAGACTATATGTATTTCGCATACTCGGCGGATCCTCGGATGCGCATCAATGTCGGCATTCGCCGTCGCCTTGCCCCTTTGGTTGACAATAATCGCCGCCGCATTGAACTCTTGAACTCATTGCTGTTGAGCTTTCCTGGTACTCCCATTCTGTATTACGGCGACGAACTGGGCATGGGCGACAATATCTATCTCGGTGACCGCAATGGGGTCAGGACGCCCATGCAATGGACTTCGGACCGCAATGCCGGCTTCTCCAAATGTGATCCAGCACGCCTCTATTTTCCGGTGGTCATGGACCCGATTTACGGATATCAGGTGATCAATGTAGAAGCCCAACTCAGCGATCAATCGAGCTTGTTGCATTGGACCCGCAACATGATTGCTTTGCGCAAACTCTTCCAGGTATTTGGTCGCGGCTCCCTTACATTTCTGAATCCATCAAACCGCAAAATTCTCGCTTACTTGCGGGATCTTGATCGTGGCGATGGATCCCATGAGACAGTCCTTTGTGTCGCGAACCTCAGCCGTTTTGCCCAGGCGATTTCACTCGACCTCTCTGCTTTTGCGGGGCATGAAGTGGTGGAGATGCTGGGCTACGTCCCGTTTCCCAGCATCACTGCAACTCCGTACTCTCTTTCGCTGGCATCATACTCCTTCCTCTGGCTGGAACTGCAGCCGTCAAGCGTTGAGACACGGTCGCATCCCGAGACGGAGGGCGAATCGGAGACTGGAACCATAGGGGCGAAAGAAGTTGCTTTTGATCTCGTCAGCCTTGGATGGGAGGGACTGCTTCGAGGGCATGGACTTGACGTTCTCAAGGCTGGGATAGTTGCGTGGTTGCCACGCCAACGATGGTATGGCGCGAAGTCCCATAATATTCAGTCCGTTCGCATCCTCCATTGGTCGGAGCTTTTAGTTGACGCACAGAGCAACGACCCCTATCGGAACGACTTGAATTCACCGAGCGGAAGTCAGAGTCGACCCGTCCTATGCTTTGTCGAAGTCAGCTACTTCGACAGGCATCCAGACATCTACCAGATCCCGCTTGCGATTTCCCTGGGGGCTGAGGCGAAAGGAGTGTTAAGCGATCACCCGGATGGCATTCTCACGAAACTGAAAACCACCTCCGGTGATGCGATTGTGCATGATGCTGCGGTGAGCGGAGAGTTTCGCCGCGGACTACTCATGCTCATCGCTGGGGACAGAACGTTGGCGCTCTGTTCTGACCAGGCCTTTGAGGGCCCTCTGTCCGCGATGAACCCCACTGACAGCTCGTTCGGGGATGATCGCTTGAGATCGGG
>Ga0302140_10004509_pt1 | contig 17725 bp, 9 predicted proteins | sample I_Bog_E1_1_FD_202095 | JGI IMG/M metagenome (GOLD analysis project Ga0302140, IMG submission 202095) | Peat permafrost microbial communities from Stordalen Mire near Abisko, Sweden - I_Bog_E1_1 | ecosystem: Environmental > Terrestrial > Soil > Wetlands > Peat | place: Sweden: Abisko, Stordalen... | reverse complement strand
AACAGGTTCTTAATAAAACCCATCCGGATCTTTTTTGGGTTCATCGGGATTATTTTTGGAGCGAGGATTCTAAGGACGAAAAAAAGCAAGAGATTAACGTTAATACGGCCAAACGACTGGCGGAAAAGTTGAATCAGGCTCCTTTTTCAGCACCGTGCAAGGTCGCCATTCTGCCGGACGCCGACAATATGAGTGATTTGGCTCAAGACGTTCTTTTGAAAACGCTTGAAGAGCCTCCCGCGAGTTCAATCATTATTCTTATTGGCGAAAAGACCAGTGCTTTCCGTTCAACTATCCTTTCCCGGTGCCGTCCCATTCGCTTTGCTGGGCTGTCCACTCAGGCAGTTGAAACCATTCTGGTTAAAAGTCATGGCTGGCAGGCAGATACGGCTCATCAGGCAGCGCTTGAGTCCAATGGTAATTTGGTTTTGGCGATGAAGGCGGCAGATGAAGATTGGGTCAGATTCCGTAAAAAGGTTTGCGTGGATTTTGACGAAGCCTTTCAAGGCTCGGATGAAATTTGGCTGGGTTTGGGAACTGAATACGATAAATGGGAACCGGAGTTTCTGGGGGATGAGGAATTAACCGCCAGTCAGCGTAAAGCCAAAGTCCATCAGGCGGTCCTTCAATTTTATATTAATCTTTGGTCCCGGCGGCTCGCGGGAGAATCCTTTGTTCCTGCGGGCTTATCGAAACTTCCGATTGATCAGATATTAAGATGTCTTCAGAAACATCAGGACATGATTGAAACAACCAATTTAGGCACGAAAATGATCATGGATCATTTGTTTTTAGAACTTAAAGACGGTTTGAAAAAGGGTTTTGTGGATGACCGCTCTTTTACGGAGCTTTCGGTTCAAATCTAGGTTTTGTTCACGAAAAAAATCGAAAAATCCAAAGCCTTTGCTGGAAAATCGGTTTATTATCTGTTTCCACTAACTGTCATTATTCGCGGGAGTTGAGGATGTCTCTGGACAAGAAAACCTTCTACGTCACTACGCCCATTTATTACGTCAATGACGTGCCCCATATCGGCCACGCTTATTCCACTGTGGGCGCGGACGCTTTGGCCCGTTTCAAACGGATGGACGGTTTTGACGTTTATTTTCTGACCGGAACCGATGAACATGGCCAAAAAATCGCCAAAACCGCCAAAGAGAAGGGGTTAGAACCAAAGCAGTTGGCTGATCAAGTGGTAGAACGCTTTAAGGAGGCCTGGGCGCGGTTAGGCATTACCCATGACCGTTTTATCCGCACCACAGACGAGGATCACCGCAAAGCCGCCCAGACCTTTTTCAAAAAGGTGATGGACGCGGGTTACATCTATAAAGCGGATTACGAGGGCTGGTATTGCCTGCCTGACGAGAAGTTTTTATTGGACTCCGAAGTGGTCGACGGCAAATGTCCCGATTGCGGCCGCCCGGTTGAGCGTATTAAAGAAGAAAATTACTTTTTCTCAATGTCTAAATTCCAAGGTCAACTCGAAAAATATCTGATAGATCACCCTGATTTTATTCAGCCGGACAGCCGTAAAAATGAGCTCATCAATAATTTCATTAAACCGGGCCTCGCGGATGTATCGATCAGCCGTTCCTCGGTGAAGTGGGGTATTCCGGCTCCGGTTCCGGGCGAATCCACCATTTACGTTTGGTTTGACGCCCTGATCAATTACATTTCGGCTTTGGGATGGCCGGACGACGACAACTATAAAAAATATTGGCCCGCGGATGTCCATATCATCGGCAAGGATATTTTGCGCTTTCACGCCACCATCTGGCCCACCATGCTTATGGCGGCAGGGTTGCCTTTGCCCAAAATGGTTTTCGGAACCGGTTACATCAATATGGGCGGCGAGAAAATGTCTAAGAGTGTGGGGAATGTGGTTAATCCAATGGACGTGATCGATAAATATGGCCCCGACGCGCTTCGCTATTATTTGCTACGCGAAGTTGTTTTTGGTTTGGACGGCAACTATACCCAGCAGATTTTTGAAAGCCGTTTCAATGGCGACCTGGCCAATGATTTGGGAAATTTGGTAAGCCGAACTTTGACCATGGTCGAGAAGTATTTTGGCGGGGTTATTCCAGAGCCGACGAAAGTATTGGGTTTGGAAATTTCTACTAAGATTGAGACTGACCAAACCCGGGAATTAATGGACCGATTGGCCTTTGATATCATCCTGGAAAATTATTGGAAATATGTCAAAAGCGCTAATAAGTATATTCAGGATTCCGCTCCCTGGAATTTGGCTAAGAATGAAAATCAAAAAGAGGAACTCCAAAGGGTGATTTTCACCTTAATTGAAGTCCTTCGGGTAACCGCTATTCGTTTGTCGCCTTTTATGCCCTTTACCGCGCAGACCATTTGGCAGCAACTGGGGTTCGGCGACAAGGTGGAGACTCATTCCGTCTCGGAGACGGAGAGCTTGGGTGTCTATCAAAAGGGCCAAAAGGTGCAGGTAGGAATTCCTCTATTCCCGCGCATTGAAATCAAGAAAGAAACGGCTGAGGTTTCGGACGATGTTCTTTTAAACAAGGTGCAAACTATCCTAAAACGCAACATTGTCCAGCAGGTTCAAAAAAGCCTGAATTTAAAGCCAGATTGCGGCTGGTTGGCCGCTTCGGGTAAAGAATACCAGGAGCTTCTTGTTGCGGGTAAATATGGTTTTTATGTTCGGACGCCGGATAAAAAAAGATCAATTATCGAGGTTGAAAAACAAAAATTACTCAACGCTAAAGATGAATCGATCTTAAAAAGTCTCGCGGACAAATTGTCCCAACAAGTTCAAACCTTATTGGCTCCTGGTCAATAATCATGTTGATTGATACCCACTGTCATTTGGACGATGTGCGTTTAATCGGCGATGAGGACGCGGTTCTCCAAAAAGCCCGTGAAATGGGCGTGGAAACCTTGGTGACGATCGGCACCGACGAGATAACTTCCGCCGCGGCGGCTAAAATCGTGGCCCGGCATCCTGGCAAAATTTATCACACCATTGGCGCCCATCCTTCCGATGTGGACCGTTTTGACGAGGACATCTTAAAAACCATTGAACAATTGGCCCGTGAAACCTTGCCGAAAGCCATCGGCGAAATCGGTTTGGACTATCACCACACCTCCGACAAAAAGCGGCAATTCGAGGTTTTTGAGCGGATGATTGTTCTCGCCAGGGAACTGTCTTTACCCCTGGTGATTCATGACCGTGATTCCCACGATGACCTTCTGCGCATTCTAAGTGAAAAGGCCAAAGGCCTCAAAATTCTGATGCATTGTTATTCCGCCGGGCCCGACTATGTGGAGCGGTTTATGGATTTGGGCTGTACCTTTTCCATCGCGGGGCCGGTCACTTTTAAAAACGGCCAGTCGATTCGGGACGCGGTGGTCAAAATTCCGCTGGACCGTCTGGTAGTGGAAACGGATTCACCTTATTTGACGCCCGAACCTCATCGGGGAAAGCGAAATGAACCGGGTTATGTCCGTTTTACAGCCGAAAGAGTGGCTTTAGTGAAGGGCATTTCTTTAGAAGAGCTGGCTTTGGCCACAACTCAAAACGCCAAAAGGTTTTTTAATATTTAAAACGTCTAAAAATAAAGAATTTTAACCACCAAGACACCAAGGGCACCAAGAAAACCGAAACAAAAAACGTTTAAAATATAAAAGATTTGATTCTTCGATTTTGATTAACTTGGTGCCCTTGGTGTCTTGGTGGTTCAAAATAGATTTTGATTAGTTTTTGAAAGGGTGAAATGAAATCCAAACTCAACTGGGGCATTCTCTCCACCGGAAATATCGCCGCAAAATTCGCGCAAGGGGTGTTGGATTCCCAAACCGGGAGGTTGGCCGCAGTAGGCAGTAGGTCTATCGGGTCAGCTAAGCAATTCGCGAAACAATTTAAGATTCCCCAAGCGTATAGAAGCTATTCCGAACTTCTTCAAGATCCCCAGGTCGAAGCGGTTTACATCGGGACACCTCATCCTTTCCACGCCGAGTGGGCTATCGCGGCGGCTAAGGCGGGCAAGCATATTCTCTGTGAAAAACCTTTGGCGATGAACGCTGCCGAGGCTCGTAAAATTATCCAGGCCGCCAAACAGCATAAAGTTTTTTTGATGGAAGCTTTTATGTACCGCTGTCACCCCCAAACCGCCAAGGTGGCTGAACTTATTCGTCAGGGAGCCATTGGCAAGGTTCGGCATATTCAGGCTTCTTTTTGCCTCAACCGGCCATATGACCCGAAAGGAAGGCTTTTTAACCCGAAACTAGGCGGGGGCGCTATTTTGGATATCGGCTGTTATCCGGCTTCTTTTTCCAGGCTAGTGGCGGGCGCGGCTCACGGCAAAGCCTTTATGGAACCGACCAAAATAGAAGGCACGGGCCTTATTGGTATGAGCGGCGTGGATGAATGGTCTCAGGCGACTTTGAAATTTCCCGGCGGTATTAGGGCTGAACTGCTTTGTTCCGTGCGTTTCGCCGAGGAGACGCAGGCAAGGGTTTTAGGAACCAAGGGTTCTATCTTTATGACCACGCCCTGGAGGCCCGTGGATTCAGGGGTCTTTATTCAAAAAAACAATGAAAAGCAGCCGAAAGAAATCCGAATCAAAATTAACCGGGGTATTTACGCCTGGGAAGGGGATACCGTCGCTCGGTATATCCACCGCGGTAAACTGGAATGTTCAGCCATGTCCTGGAATGACACTCTCGGCAATATGAAGCTTTTAGACGCGTGGCGCAGCGCTGTTCAACCATCACACTAAGTCCATCATTATCTCAAAATCAAAATTTTCATAATCTTCGTAGCGGATTTGGTTCCCGAAACATGAATGCGGACGTAATAAAGTCCGTTCGAAACTTGCACGCCTGAAGTATCCAATAAATTCCACTGGAACGCCTGAGTGTCGTTGATCTGTGTTGTTTGACTTGCGATCTTCCGAAAAGCCAGCGTGAAAACGTCCATCGTCACCGTGGACTGGGATGGCACGGCGATGGGGAAGGTAATAGGAGAACCGTTGGATGGATTGGGGTAAGGTTCGGATATGACAGGATTGGATGGGGGTGTGGGGCTTAAGGTTTCCGTAGCGGTCGGTGTGTTGGTTGATGTCGCAGTGACGGTTAAGGTTTGGGTCGGTGTATTAGTGGTTGTATTGGTTGCCGTAGCCGTGGCGGTATTGGTCGGTGTTTTGGTCGGGGTCAAAGTCGGTGTATTCGTGGGGGTGTTGGTGGGCGTGTTGGTAGGCACGGTCCCTGTCGCGGTGTTGGTCGGTGTATTAGTGGCGGTAGAGGTGGGGGTTATGGTCGGACTATTAGTGGCCGTATTAGTCGGAGTCTGGGTAAAAGTATTGGTGGCAGTGTTCGTGGGGGTAAAAGTCGGGGTGCCGCCCGTTAAAACAATCTGATAGAGGGTAGAGGATCGGTAGGGAAGCGTGTCCGAAAAAGTGTTGGCCGTAAAGGTGGGGGCAGTGGGGTTGTAGAGGGTCGAAGTAGTGGAATCAAAGCGATAGGAAGTAATCGAGGATATTTGCGAGACCCCCAGATTATTCAAAGTCACAGCCGCCCCATGGTTGGTGCTGTAGTCTTTGTTCAATAGGATCACGTTAATCCGGTTCGGGTGGGCGCTGTCCTTAGCCGCGTAAACCGAAGTGAAAGAAACCGCGTTCGCGCCGGAGTTGGACGCGGAAATTTCGGTGTCGCCGAATTTGGAATTAGCCCCATCATAATTCAAATACATTTTATAAGCCGCCGCCACGTAGTAATTAGCCGTGCCGTCGTCCCACCGGCAGGCCAAAACCCCATATTTCCCCAAAATACCCAGGGCATCCGCTTCGGCAACCCCGCCTGAAATATCTTCGCCAGCCCCATACTGGTATTCTGAAAATGAAAGTTTTGTTCCCGGATAGTACTGACTGACCGCCGCCTGAAGGCGGGGTATCAAAGTAATGGGTCCTCCTGTCGACCATTGGGTAATCCAACTGGCCTCCGTAAATGTGGGGTCCCAAAGGCTTCGGGGCGCCTGCATACGGGCAATGGCCACTCCCTGCGTGGTGTCGTCATTGGTAATGCGCACCGACACGCCGGCGTCCTGGCCCGTCGCTTCGGGATACCAATGAAGGTCCAGATAGTTTAAAAGCCTCCGGCCCGCGCCTGTGGAAGCGGTGTTCATCTGAGCCAAATAATAATTGAGGTACTGAATGTCGTTGCCGTTGACATAGGGGCCCAAAACAATGGTGTCGGGGGCCGTATTGTTGTCCACATACTCACTCCAACCAAACGCGACAGGGCCTAAAATCTGCGCGTTGGGGTCGGCGCTGGTGATGACTGTTGAGAGGCTGATCCCCTTGGAGGATACTTCCGCGCAAGTCGGCTGGCTTGGGTGGATCAGGGGATGGGTGCTGTTCCAAAGGGCGGGCTCGTTATCCAGATCGTAAAACTTGGCGCCGCCGGTTGTCGCGCCGCCCACAGTATTCAAAAGGTAACTCATCTCTTCGTTCATATAGACAACGTTATCCGTGGTAACCGGCGCGCCCGTTGTGGGTCCGCCAGTAACACTGACCGCTTTCCAATAAGTACCGGGTGTACCATAGGTGCCGGCTAGATCCTGCGCGCCGGTTATAGTGACATCGCAATTACAGTTTCCATCGGTTGAGACATAACCCGCCATTTGCAGAGTGACCAACGAAGCGGCCGAAACAGAATTATTGTAATTAATAAAAGAAGTCAAGGTCGTGGCGGGCATACCGGGCGGTGTTACACCATTGGGAACCATGTACCAATCCTCGTGGTTGGGGCCGTAGTCCGTACCGGCGTTTGAGGCGTTATTTTCCCAGTTGTATCCGGTCATGCGGTTGCCGCCCTGGCGGTAAAGTTGAATATTGGGTACCAGGATGACGGTTGGTGTGGTGGTCGCCTGGGGATTGTTGGTAATGATCTGGTCGCTGCCGTAAGTGTAAGGCGATATGGGGCTGTTACCGGAGGTGGGATCGATCGAAAAACCTATGGTTTGGGCCAAAAGATTTCCGGACAGAAGTGCGAAAGTAAAAAGGAATGAAAGCTTTTTTATGGTTTTATCCTGTTTAAATTTGTCGAGATTTTAGTAATTGTATCAAATCATTGAAAATTGGGACAAATTAAAGGAATTTTTCTAAAGGCAGGACCACCCCCGCCGTTTAAAGCGGGGGCAGAAAAACCGAAAATTCCTTTTATTCCAAGGTTAATTGACCCTTGAGCGCGATATTTTGCGATGAAGAACCCACCAGAATGTTAAACACGCCTGGTTCGGCCTTCCAATCTTCCGAGGTCACATCAAAATAAGACAGGGCCCGTTTATTCAACAAAATCGAAACATGCCGGGTTTCGCCCGGTTTTAATTCTACCTTTGAAAAGCCCTTCAGTTCTTTTACGGGGCGGGGTACGGAAGAGTGGGAATCACCCACATAAATTTCCGCCACTTCCGCTCCCTCACGGTCACCCGTGTTGGTTAAATCAAATGAAACAGTAACAGGCTCATCACCTTTTGTGGTGCCGGGGGTAACGGCAAGATTGTCATATTTGAAAGTCGTGTAGGACAATCCATAACCAAAAGGAAACAAAGGTTTGACCTTGGATTGGTCAAAATGACGGTAGCCCAAAAACACACCTTCTTTATAGGCGATATGGTTATTGGCGTCCGGTTTGTAATTGTGATAAACCGCGCTGTCTTCCCAGTGTCTCTCAAAGCTGGCGGGAAGTTTGCCGGAGGGATTTACGTCGCCAAATATAATTTGGGCCAAAGCCGTTCCGCCTTCCTGGCCGGGGTACCAGGCTTGAATCAAGGCCGGGGTTTTGTCCACCCATTGGCTCATGTCGGTTCCGCCGCCCGAGGTAATCACCACAATAACGTTCTTGTTATCGGCCAGCGCGGTTTTAATCAGCGCGTCCTGATCCAAAGGCAGCTGGAAGGTCCGGTTATAGCCCTCGCCTTCATTGGTGGAATCAAAACCTGCGCAAACCACCACCGCGTCCGCGTTCGCGACCATGGAGGGGACCGCGGGGTCAATAATCTGGTCAATGGGTTGAATGCCCAGGGTCATCCGGCAAAAATCCACACAACCGGTAAATTCCGCTTTGACCGCGTAGTGTTTGCCCGCTTCCAGGCTGGCGGTCTTGATCATCAAAGGCTCGCCCTTGCCTTTGCGTTCGATAAAAAGTTTGTCATTCAGATAAATTTTTAATTCGTTCTCTCCAAAAGCGTCGCTCAGGAAACGGTATTTGCCGCTGGTCTTGGGCGTGAAAAAGCCGCTCCACCGGCCCGAATAATTGTCGCCAGCCCCGCCGGGCCAGTGGTTGTTCCAGAACCAGGTGAAGTTCAGGTGGTTGTTGGTCTGTTTCAGGGCCGGTTCTCCGCTTAAATCCGGCGTGTTGTAATATTCCGCGTTCAAGCCGCGCTTGCCGCCATCGGCCTCGGTGGTGAACTGGGTATTGTCATAGATCTCTGAAATCGGCGTGATAGCCCGGTTGTATTGAACGGATACGGAACTTCCGGCTGCGTCCACCATGCCCTGCAAAAAGCTGATGGCATTAAAGGGTTTCACCTGGGCGCTGCCGCCTCCATCCGGTACGGCGGGATAGGCGTCGGGCCCGATCACCGCGATGTTTTTGATCTTCGTCTTGTCGAGAGGCAATAAGCCTCTTTCGTTTTTCAAAAGCACCATGCCGCCCAGGGCGGATTGAAGAGCCAATTTGCGTCCGTCCTGACTATAGAGAGGCCAGGTCGAATCCGTTTGATCGCGGTCCAGCCATCCAAAGCGGATGGCGGTGCGCAGAATGCGTAGAACTTTGTCGTCCAGGGTGGCCATTGAAACTTTGCCCGACTGGATTGCCGGTATCAGCGTGTCGCGGTTCATAAATTTGCCGCTGGGCATTTCCAGATCCAGTCCCGCGTTGGCGGCGGCGACTCCGTCATAAGTGGCGTCCCAATCGGACATGATAATGCCGTCAAAACCCCATTCTTTTTTCGCGATCTGGTTGTTGAGTTTGTCGTTCTGGGTCGCGTGAACTCCGTTAACCAGATTGTAAGAATTCATGATGGCGCCGACGTGGGCTTCTTTTACGGCGGCCTCAAAGACCGGCAAATAAATTTCCCGCATGGTGCGTTCGTCCATGTCCGAACTGGTGTTATGCCGGTCTTCCTCGGTGTTGTTGCCCATGTAATGCTTCACGGTTGAACTCACACCCTGTTCCTGCACACCCTTGATGTAAGCCACCGCGATCCGCGAGGCCAAAAAGGGGTCTTCGCCAAAATACTCAAAGTTACGGCCATTCATCGGCGCGCGGTAAATGTTCACGCCGGGTCCCAGCATAAAATGCACACCCCGCGCTCTGGCGTCTTTGCCGATCATGGTTCCTATCTGTCCGGCCAAGTCTATGTCCCAGGAAGCCGCCAAGCCGATACCCGCCGCGTAGGTGGTGGAGGGGCCGTAATTGCGGACCCCGATGGGCCCGTCGGACATTTTGAAGGCTGGCAATCCCAAACGGGGTACCGCTCTCACATAAAAGCCGTTGTACCCGCCGATGTAATCCACTTTTTCTTCGAGAGTCATTTTTTTGAGGATGGATTGGGCCCGGTCATCGATCTGGGCCGGGGAAGGTTGCTGTGACCAGACGGGGCCAAGACTTAGGCAACAAAACAAAGTCATCCAAAGCATTTTTTTCATGATCCATCCTTTTTGATGTGTTTCAAACGGTGTTTATTGTAGCCATTCGGTTCGAGGGGGACGTAATGATTTAAATAATCGTTACTTTTCGGGAAACCTTTTGTCATCGATATTGTTGATAAAGGGTGCCGGCGCTTAATTTCAAAAGTTACGGATTTTTTATTCCCGGTTTTTGATATGCTGTGTCCACGGCGCGTTAATTCGCGTCTCGACGCTCAGCTTTTTATTTAAAAGGAGAAGCCATGGTTCATTACAAACGTGCCTATCTGTTGTTAGCGGCTGCTTTATCACTTTCGACGGGAAATTTGTGGGCGGATAATCCGACCCCTGTCGCGACATCCACCACGCCGGCTGCCGCCAAGCCGGCTAAAAGCGCGACCTATACTGCCATGGTAGCGGCCAATGATTTGGCGGCCGCGGGCAAAACCGACGAAGCCATCGCGGCTTATGAAAAGATCGGTGTTTTGAAATCGAAAAATATGGAAGCCTGGAGACTCAATAACGAAGCCCACGCTTATCTGACAGCCGCCACGCCCGTTCCGGACAAGGCCGTCGCTTTATTGGAAAAGTCTGTAGCCGCTAACGATCAGAATTATGTGGCCTGGAACAACCTGGGCAGCGCCTACGAGCTGACCGATCAGCTGGACAAAGCGAAGGACGCTTACCAGAAATCGATCGACGCGGCTAAAGCGGCCAACGCCAGCTCGGCCAAAGCGGAGGGAAACCTTCAAGCTTTGCAGGCCAAACTGGACAAGTCGGGTGACGACAAACCCGATGCGGCAGGTAACAGCCCGGCTGCCGCGGCGAAATAATAAAAGTTGAGTCTGTGTCGTTTTCTAAAATAAAAAAAGCCCCGTCCGAGTTTTTCGGGCGGGGCTTTTTTGTTTAAGTGGGTTAGTTGACTGTCTTTGCGAGGAATGGCCCCCGAGTAGGGGGACGGTTATGACAGGCTTGAAGTGGTCAACCTGAAGTCTCAGGTTGACCATGCTTGGCCCTTGGGCCAAGTACAATCCCGGTTAGTTAGTCAACGTCTTCAACAACCGACAAAATGCAGGTCAAAACCATATTAAACCGGGGTTGCTTCGTCGTCACCATGCCGCTATTCGCGGCATACTCCTCGCAATGACATCAAAATCATTTTTATTTTTGGGTCGGTGTGGATTGAGGTGTTGGTTTAGGCGCGGGTTTGCCCTTGGGCGGTTTAGCCATTTTTTCTCCCGGAATGGAAATGCCCATTTGAGCGGCGGCGATCCCCATGGTGCCTTTCATCGGAATAAAATAAACGGGAATGTATTTTTTGGAGTGGACCCGGCCCCGTCTGTCCATGCGGTAAACATAGAGAACCTGATTGTGTTTGAAAGCCTGGCCGATGGGAATGATAATCCGGCCGCCGGGCTTGAGCTGCCGGAAAAGCGGCGGCGGCACGAACTGGGCGACGCAGGTAAACATGATGATGTCGAATCCTCCCGCATCCTTCCAGCCGTAATAGCCGTCTCCCACGCGGGTATGAATATTGGTATAGCCCAGGGGCTTAAAGATATGCGACACCGCCTGGCCCAGGGGTTTAATGATCTCGATGGAATAGGCCTGGCTGACCAGCCGTGAGAGCAGGGAAATATTAAATCCGCTGCCGGTTCCTACTTCCAATACCGTATCTTTGGACCGGGGATGGGCCAGTTGGGCCATGTAAGCCTGGCCCTCATAGTCGCTCAGGGCCGAACCCCAGCCTAAAGCCCAGGTGCGCGGCGGATACTCATAAGCGTTTTTCGAAAAGTCGCATCCTCCCTGATAGTCGAAATGAAAATACTCGCGCGGGATATCCTGAAAAGCTTTCAGGATTCGGGGATCGCCCCCGCCGAATTTACGCCACAGGTAGCGCCGAATGTCCTTCATCATGGCCGGTTTGCGCTCCTGTACCCGGGCAAAATCCTGGGCCGTCAGACGGGTCACGCGGCCGCTTTTCTTGAAAGCCTTGAGATACTTTTTATAGGTCCAGTCCGTGCTTTTCGCGGACGCCGGAACGGCGGACTGCGCTAAAGACCAACCCGGGAAAAATAAAAAAGACGAAAGGAAAAGAAAAAACAAAATCCCGAATCTTGAACCACCAAGGCACCAAGTACATCCAACAAACCAAAATAATTGATTTTCATTCTTATTTAAAAAACGGAAGAATTTGCAGTTCTTGGTGCCCTTGGTGCCCTGGTGGTGAGCGATGTTTGCCGTTTGGTTCATGGCAGTCTCTCCGATTTATCCAGATTGGAGCAGGCCGGAAAAGCCAGGAAAGCCAATCCATAAAGGCACAGGCTCACCAGAATCAGCAGGCGGTATCCCTCGCCAATGGCCAATAGATTAGCCAGAGGCGTGGCGACCACGGAAAAAGCGCCGTTTAAAGCCCAGGCCCAGGGAATCAGACTGCTTTCGCGGGGAAGACGGCTGAGACCCAGGGGAAAGAAGAAGCCCATGGGAACCGAAGCCAGGGCGGCCCAAACTCCCAGAAAGACGCATTTGGCCGGGAGCGGCCAGGAAAGAAAAGCCCCCAGAACTCCATCCAGCAGGCCAAGGCTCAGCAGGAACCAGATGAGCAAGGCTATCGCGGCGGGCCGCAGGCCGTCTTTTGGATTTTTGAGAAAGCCGCCGGAGAGCCAACTCCCCAAGCCGGAAAAAATCAGCATGGCGCAGAGAACCAGGGAAAAGGCGATGGTGCGGTCTCCCAGAAAATAGGCGCCCTTTTCGATCAGCACGATTTCAATGAAAAGAAAACCCAGCCCCAGGCAGGAAAAATAAATGAGGGTTTTTCCCAATTGGGGCAGCGGGACCGCGCTGCGGGCACGCCCGAGTAAAGGCAGAACCAATACCAGCAATGCCCAGGGCACGGACTGGAGTAAAACCGCCAGGTTGATGAGGTAGCCGATTTCCTCCCGGGGAATTTGGGAAATGTTATTGAGAATTTCCGACAGTTTTTCCGGGCGCAGAATGGAATAAAAGAAAGGTTTGTCGCGGGTAGAGGGTTCCAAATTGAAAAAATGGGACTTTATAAAAGCGGGTCCCTGATCGGAAAGCAGTTTGATGCTGTCGTCCATCAAGGAGTCGCTGGCTTCCGCTGGGGCGGCGACCTGGTCGTCTGTTCCGGCCCAGACCGTTGGCGGCATGTCATTAAATATTTCCAGTTCTCCCGGAATAATGCCCGGGTAGTAGGAAATGTCGAAGGAGCGCAAGTCGCAAAAAGATTTCAGGGAAGAAAGCTGATCCTCTGTCCAGGGATCTTTGGATACTAACAGCCGAACATTCCAGGCCGAGCGGTAAAGCACCAAATGGGAAGCCGGATTCGGAATGCCCAGGTTTTGCAGGGCCTCTTTAGCGGTCTCCAGCAGTTTGAGGGCGTAGACCGTGAACTCGCGGGTGCTGACCGGAAGGGATACCAGACCGCCCGGATTGAGGGCCTGATAGTAAGCCTGCAACGCCTCGCGGGTATAAGCGTATTTGTTGGCGTCCGCCTGTCCCAAAAATTCGGAAGAAAGGTCGATGATGTCAAAACCCTTTTTTGATCCCGCCAGATAGGATTCAGGGTCCTGGCGCCGTAATTGAACCGCCGGGTTTGTGAGCCATTTTTTCTCATTGGGAGCCAGGGGGCCCCGCATGAGCGCCACGATATTCGGATCGCTTTCCAGAGCCACTAATTCAGAGGCGTCGTATTTCAGGGCTTCGCCGACGCGGAAACCGCCCCGGGTGCCGATCAACAGCGCGCGGCTTTTCGGTTTGAGAATATACGGAAAAATATCCAGACTGCCCTTGGCGTAGGAAAGGTCGGGGTTGGGTATTTTGGGAAAGGAGCTGACGCGGTTGCCGTCCAAATAAAGACCGTAGGCCGAGGGCGGTCCGTCCACCTTCAGCAGAACGTAATTGTTGGAAAGGTCAATATCGAGGCGCTCGGTAAAATTTTCCAACAGCATGTAATAGCCGTAAGGGGAATAAATCCTCCTCGCCACATTGGCGTCGGACACGTTCAGGGCGGGCGTGATCATCTTGTACTGGCAAAAATGCGCTTTGTTAAAATTAACAGCGGCGGCTTCGCTCATCGCCAGAACCAGAATGACGACCAAAGACCATTTCCAGGCCCTGGCCGTAAAGCGGGCCCGGTATTGGGCGGCCAGAGCGGCCAAAGTCCATAAAGGCAACAGGGTTAAAAGAAGGTGAAAGGGATTGATAAAAAACATGGCGGCCAGCAGGAACAACGCTCCAAAACCCGCTCCCACCAGATCGGCGGCGTAAACCGCCCCGATCTTTTCGTTATTCAGAGCCAGAAAACTGAGGCTGATGAAGAGGCCGGAAAGAAAAAAAACGGGAAAAAGCACCGCGTAGTATTTGGCGATGTTTTGAAACTGCTCAATCCACAAATCCGGGTTCTGCAGTTCCAGGGGATTGAAAGGGTTCAGGGTCGCCAGATAAAAACCCAGCCACGCCAGTGGCGGCAAAACCAGCGGGATGAAAAACAAAAAACGGTTGGCCCGGCGGAAGAAGAAATCCTTAAAGAGACTTAAAACCACTCCGCTGGCGGAATAGCCCGCCATGGCGATGGAAATGACCCAGTAGCCGTACTCGGACCAGCTGGCGATGGCGAAGTAGCGGGTGAGCATAATTTCAAAACCGATGCTGGCCGCTGAAACCGCGAAAAGGGCCCCCATGAGCTGGACATTCGGTTTGGAGAGTTGATAGCGGCTTTCAGGATAAGAAGTCAATTAAGAGCCTTTCTTTCCCGGAGATTTACTCAGATAAAGACTTTGGTAAACAAGAGGGGTTTTAAAGTTTTTCATCCGGTTACTTCCGTGAATTTTATAGCTCAAATTCTGTTTCAACATTAAGCCTCTCTAACAAAAATCAAAATAAAGGCTATTTGAACCACCAAGGGCACTCAGCAAATCTTTAAGGTTTAAACGAAAATCCCTGCTTTTGTCTTCCTTGGTGCTCTTGGTGCCCTTGGTGGTGAAAAATTAAGGGTTCAGATGTCCTGTCTTTTTGCGCGGCGGTTCAGGCAAACCCGGCGGATAGAGGGCGGCTTTCCGCAAAAAGTCCCGCATCACTTCGTTGAAATGATCCGCTTCGTCCACAAACAGGGCGTGGCCTGAATGGTTAAAAAACTCCACCCGGGCCAGGGGGTCCGCCTGCATCAAGTAGTTGGCCTGATAGGCGTATTTGGGGGTGACGGCGTAAAGCAGGGGCACCTGGAACATGACTTTTTGGCTGGGCTGCCATCTCCCGCCCGGAAAGGGGCTGTTGAGCAGGGTCAGCGCGATATCGGCGGGGGTTCGGATCGCGGCGGCGACAAGGTCATGCATAAAATCGGCCGAAGGAGGATTTTTAAACAAACTCCACACGAATCCACGGATGGCCCTGGACCGGTCATTTTGCAACTGCGTCAGGAAGCGCGCCTGCGGACCCAGGGTGGCGGGGCTGGAAGAGGCCGCCAGCACCGAATCCACCAGCACCGCGGCGTAAAGGCGGTCCGTTCCGAACTCATTCATATAAGCCAGCACCTGAAAGCCGCCATGGGACCAGCCTGCCAGAACCACCGAGTTGAGATGAAGGTGGTCCAATAATTCCTGAATGTCTTTGGCCTGCTGAACCGGTTCATCGCCATGGGGGGTGATGTCGGACTCTCCCTGGGAACGGGGGTCCAAAGCGATCACATGGTAGTAGGGGGAAAGACCTTCCAGCTGGGGCTTAAAAATTTCGGCGGGCAGAAGCCAGCCGGGAATCAGCACGACAGGCAGACCCTCACCCGCTTCCAGGTAGTGGAGTTTTATATGGCCGCTGGTGGTAAAAAAACCATCCTGAATCGGATATTGAGCGGACAAATTCAGGACCGGACGCGGCCGGTGGGTGGTGGGGATGGCTGTCCCTATCGGGGCGGGTTGGGTGTTACCCCATAGGTTATTCCAGGTTTGCGACATCCGGGAAGTGAACGAGGGCGATACGGCAGGCGGCGCTGCCGGTTCAGATAGAATTGTTTTGTGAACCGGAGTGAGAATAGTGGTTTCGGTTGAGGTTGCGGTGGGTGAAAGCGACGGCAATGAAGTGACTCCGGTGGCCGCGGTAGAAGTCGCGGTATCAGTTGGGGTTGGCGAAGCCATTTCGGGAACGGGTGTTGGGGAAGGCGCGGCCGGCAGCGGCGTGAAGGGTGGGGGAAGCGGAGTGGGTAGGGGAGTAGGTGATGAGAGCAAGGTTGCCGCCGGGGCCGGTGGAGCGGCCGATTTCGGGCGCCCGGTCATGCGGATCATACCCACCGGATAGAGGGAAGCCTGACGCAGGAAATCCGTTAACGCGGCGTTGAAATGTTCCGGCTCATCCACAAACAGGGCGTGTCCCGCATGGTCAAAGGTTTCCACCCGCGCCTGCGGGTCCACCTGCTGGAGATAGGCGGCCTGCGCGGAAAATTTGGGAGTGACGGCGTAAAGCAGAGGCACCTGCCCCAGAGTTTTGAGACTGGGCTGCCAGCTGTCCCCCGGCTGGGTATTATCCAAAGTCGCCAGAGCGATATCGGTCGGGATGCGGTCTGCCAGCCGATCCAGATTTTTATAAAACTCCAGAGGCTGTTCTTTTTTAAATAAGCTCCAGACATAGCTTTTGTCCGCCTTTTCCCGGTCGTTGATGAAGCGCCGCAGGAAAGGGCTTCGCTGGGTGGGGGCCGGCCCGGAGGGAGGCGCCAGAGGACTATCGACCAGCACCAGGGCATAGAGCTTTTCCGTGCCGAACTGATCCAGATAGGCGAGGGCATCGTAGGCGCCCAAAGACCAGCCCACCAGAACCACCGAATCCAGATGAAGATAATCCAGCAGTTCCTGAATATCCCGCGACCGCCGAAGGGGATTGTTTTCCACCGGGGTCATATCGGACAAGCCCTGCGAGCGGGGGTCGAGCGCGATGACGTGATAGTTTTTGGAAAGTTCCTGAATTTGTTTTTCCCAAACATCCGCCGGCATCAGCCAGCCGGGAATGAACAGCAGGGCTTGCCCCTGACCGGCTTCTATATAGTGAAGCTTTACCCTGTCGCTGGCGGTGAAAAAGGTTTGGTTTGGAGAGGTTTGAGAAAACGCGGGAATAGCGGTTAGAAACAGAAAACAGACGGTGAGAGTCGTTTTTTTAAACCGGGGAGAAGCCAGGAAGCTTCTGATTCGGTTCGCGGGGAATGCCAATGGTTCTTCCTTTGGAGCAAGATCCCAACTGAGCAAGGTTTATTGTAGCCGTTACTTCAAACCGGGGGGTAACGTTTATGTTTCGGATCAGCTTAAGGATCTGATTCTGGAAATTATTTCTTAGACACGCGTTAAGTTTTCTTCATCACAATCCCAACGTCACTTTTCTCAGCTTGGGGCTGAAGAATTTGACCGCGCCGGTATTTTTGGCGGCGAGGGCTTTGTCCCAATCCGCCGGGGAAACGACAAACAAAATGGCGGAAGGACTAAGTCCCTTTTCAATATCTTCCCGGTCCAGCTGTTGATTCGCCACCTTACCGACGCTCCAAAGCCTGTCCCCTAATTTCACACCCGCCTTATCCGCCGGGCTGCCGGCCCACAAAAGGCTGATCACGTTCTCGATGCCGGTGAACCGCAAACCCTGGGTGGGATAGGGCAGGCCTCCGGGCTGGGCGTCGTGGGCCAGGCGGGAATTGCGGATGTAATATTCCAGGGTTGAAACCAGATGTTCCAAATCTTCCGGCCTGGCGCATTGAATGGTGAGAGGAATTTTAGAACCGGAGACGATCAAGGAGCATTGGTAAATCACCGAAGGTGTTTGAGTTTCCACGTCAATCTCATTGATGTGGACGGTATTCACGTCTTCCCAGAAAAATGTCGGTTGGTTGGAACCGTTTACCAGATTTCCGAACACGTCCGAACTTTTGAAAGTAATCATCAGGGTATTATTGGATGAAGAAACGGACGCGATTTTTTGCGTGTCGCCGCCGATCTTCATGGTGTATTTGTCCGCGTTGGTAAGGTCTTGCAGACGGCTCGCGGCCAGATCGCCCGGCATGGTTTCGTCCGGCG
>Ga0302140_10004504_pt1 | contig 17738 bp, 9 predicted proteins | sample I_Bog_E1_1_FD_202095 | JGI IMG/M metagenome (GOLD analysis project Ga0302140, IMG submission 202095) | Peat permafrost microbial communities from Stordalen Mire near Abisko, Sweden - I_Bog_E1_1 | ecosystem: Environmental > Terrestrial > Soil > Wetlands > Peat | place: Sweden: Abisko, Stordalen... | reverse complement strand
AACGCGTTGTAGCATGCCAGAATGCAGTAGGTTCCGCGCACTGCACAAGTCTTGCCTTCACGGCGATACGCAATCTTCACTGATGACGCATCCACTGGTTCAGCGGCATGTTGCACACGCACCACGGAACTGCCGAGCCGGATGCGAACACTCGCGCCAGGTACATCAAGGCTCTTGTAATCAGCCCGCGTCTGCACAATGCTATCCATATTTGGATTGCCAGGTATCGCACTCGGAATAAGCTTCGAAACGAGCAGCCGGGCGATGGACGCGTTGCCATCGGGGAAGTGCAGGAAGTAAGAGCCTTCGTTAAATTCTTGAGGCAAATGCAAACCCAGGCCATTAAAACCGGGAGCGCCGTTGCGCGCCGCTTCCCAAGCCGGTATCGTATCTACCCGCTTATTATTGCGCGCGCCCTCACCATAAAAGAACGGCAGGGCGTCTGGCGAAACCTTGGCGCAGTCGCGGAGGAATTCGAGGTGACTGATGCGCTGCAGTTTGGCTATCTTCTCGGCGAGAGTCAAGCCGGCCAAATAGTCCGGGTTCTTGCCATGAACTCGGATTAAATCCCGGCGCGCGGCCTCAGACAGTGGCGCCCTGGCGAAGAAAGAGTTTTGGTGGGGGTTGCCGGTGACTACCTGGTCTTCTCCGAAGTGTTCCTTATCAAAGAAGGTGGCATGGTGCAGATCGTACTTATCGAGCACACGGTTCGCGATCGAGCTGCTGCGAGTGACATCGATTCCCAACTCACTCACCAATGACTTCGCAGCATAACTATACGGATAGGGAGTTGCTATGGCCATCGTGCCGCCATAGCCAATGTACATTCGGCCCGCATGATGAAACTCGTTGCGCTTAGCATGGCCTCCGAAGTCATCGTGATTGTCCAGGATCAAAATACGCTGCTCCGGACCCAGCGCTGTACGGTAGAAGTGCGCCGCTGCCAAGCCTGATATCCCGCCTCCCACAATCACTAAGTCGTACTCTTCCACGATTTCCACGTCGGCCACCGGAAATTCCCGGTACTCTCCGGCGCGAATCCGGCCAAACTCCGCAATGGCGGAAGGGATGTTCCCACGCAATTCAGAGCGCAATGGCGGATAAGCGGCAGCCTCGTCGGTCGATTCATTCTGCGGCGTGCTCGCAATTTCCGCGCCAAGCGCCAGCGAACTTGCCGCAATTCCCAACGCCGCGCCGTTTAGAAAATCGCGCCGCGGGATACTCCGGTTCATGCCTAGTTCTTCGAATTTATCTGCCATGTTGTTGTTTTCCGTCCGGGGGCCCGTTGTGAATTGACAGCATCGATTCGTTTATTGTAGCCTTAACGAAACGCCAACAGGTTACGGCGCTGCTGGAAAAGGCAATTAGTCGCCAAACGGTCTCTTCTCTTGCTTCTTTGCGATTACCCTTATGGATCATCTGACAGATAAACAACTCGGACTCGACAGCCAAATCACCCGCCGTGACCTATTGAACGGAATGGCTGTAGCCCTAGGTTCGGCAGCGCTTCCCGCAAAGTGTTTAGACGGAGAAGCAGAAGCGCAAGAGACACCGGGCTACTATCCGCCCGCGCTCACAGGCATGCGCGGCAGCCACGATGGTTCTTATGAAGCAGCTCACAAATTGCGCGACACCCACAGTGTCGATTTCGCTTCCTCGGAAGAAACTCACGAGACCTATGACCTGGTAGTGGTGGGAGGCGGAATCAGCGGCTTGGCGGCTGGATACTTCTTCCTCAAAGAAGCAGGCCGCTCCGCGAAGGTGCTGATTCTTGATAACCACGACGATTTTGGCGGCCATGCCAAGCGCAATGAGTTCCGTTATAACGGCCGTCTCCTGCTACTCAATGGCGGAACCTTGAACATTGAGTCGCCTCTCCGCTACAACGCTCCCGCTAAGCAGCTTCTCCACGATGTAGGCATCGATCTTGACCGTTACCAATCGGCCAATCGTAAGAATCGCCAACTTTATTCTTCACTCGGAATGGGAAGTGGCTATTTCTTCGATAAAGAAACGTTCGGTGCTGACCAATTACTTCGTATGGGACGGCGCGGCGGGTTCTCTCCCGAGGTCGCTGCCCATTCGCAGCTTTCCGAGGCTGCAAAAGCAGACTTGCTGCGGCTGTTTGATCCCAAGCAGCCGGATTACATGCCTGGACTCTCCTCCGCCGAAAAGAAAGCGCGCCTGGCCAAGATCAGCTACAACGATTTTCTGCTCAATGTTGCCAAAACTGACAAGCAGATTCCCTGGTTTTTCCAACACGTCCCAGAGGGCTATTTTTGCGTGGGTACCGACGCCACGCCGGCGTTGTTTTGTTGGGAGATGGGCCTCCCTGGTTTTGCCGGTATGCATCTGGAACCCACGCCGGAAGGGGTGCTCGCCGATCTCCCGGGCGGCCAACACGGCAGGCAGAAAGCGGCGGGTGGTGGTGGAGAAATTCATTTTCCCGACGGCAATGCGACTGTCGCGCGTCTTCTGGTGCGCTGGCTCATTCCCGACGCTGTGCCGGGAACAAGCATGGAGGACGTTTCCACATCCAAATTGAATTATGCCCTCCTTGATCGCGACGGTCAGCCGGCCAGAATCCGTCTCAATAGTACGGTGGTGAATGTGAATCAGTCGAATGGGGCTAAGGAGGTCGCAATCACCTACGTCGCGGCCGGCAAGTCTTATCGTGTGCGCGCACAACGCTGCGTTTTGGCGTGTTGGAACATGATGATCCCTTACTTGGTTCCCGGGTTGCCGGAAGAACAGAAGAAGGCGCTGACTTTTGGTGTAAAAGGTCCAATCGTCTACACGAACGTTGCCCTTAGAAATTGGACTAGCTTCCAGCGGCTCGGCGTCAACTCCATAAGTGCGCCCTCCATGTATCATCCCGAGGTCGGTTTGGCGGAAGCTGTGAGTTTGGGAGATTATCGACATCCGCAGTCTTCGGAAGAACCTATTGTGCTGCAGATGGAGCGCTGTCCTAATTCCCCTGGGAAACCTCGCAAGGAACAGCACCACATCGGGCGTGCTGAATTGCTGGCGACTCCTTTCCCGGTTTTCGAGCGCAAGATCCGCGAACAACTCACCAGAATGTTGAGCCCCGGCGGCTTTGATCCGGCGCAAGACATTCTGGCCATAACAGTCAACCGCTGGCCGCACGGTTATGCCTACACGTACAACAGTTTGTACGATCCGCTGGAGTGGGTGTTTACATCTACCAATGAAAGGCCTTGCGTGAAAGCGCGACAGCCGTTCGGGCGAATCTCCATCGCTAACTCCGATGCCGCCGCCAGCCCACATACCGACGCCGCGATTCTGGAAGCCCATCGCGCTGTTTGCGAACAAGTGCATCTGGATTAGCTGTCGCGTGAAGTTTTCGTATCGCTTATAATTCAAAAGCGATGCGACAACTTTTTACCATATCGGCGGCCGTACTGTGTTGCCTCACACTGTCTACAGCCGGCAAGGCGGCAGAGGCCTATGTACGTGTAAGCCAAGTGGGATATGAAGCCGGCCACGCGCCCTACAGAGCCTATCTCATGTCCACTGTTGCCGAGAAAGGCGCGATGTTCCACGTCCTGGATGAAAAGGGCAAAGAGATTTATTGCGCAGGAATTGGCTCTCTCCTTGGTACTTGGAGTAACAGTACGGCATTGACCTATCAGGTATATGCCCTGGACTTTAACGTTCCCGCAGGGCTTCACTATTCGATTGCGGTCTCAGGGCGGGTGAATGCGAAGTCGCCCAAGTTCGCGGTCGCCTCGCCGGAGGCGCTCTATTCCGGCCTGTTACTGAATACGAAATTCTTTTACGAAAGCGAGCACGATGGTCCCGACTACATAAAAAACAGTTTGCGCAGCGCACCCGGACACTTGAATGACAAGCATGCCGCCGTATACACAACTCCGCCATTAGACGATAACGACAACATTGCCACTACCGCTACCGCGCTCAACCCTACTGGCGCGGTGATTGACGCAACCGGCGGTTGGTGGGATGCCGGCGACTACATGAAATATGTCGAAACGATCAGTTACGCGCTTGCTCTTCAGGAAATTGGTGTCCGCGATTTCCCCAAGCAAATGGGGCCAGGCGCGCCTTTTCGCCCCGCCGCGCCGCCGAACGCAATCTCCTACGCCGGCAACACCCCGGGATCTCCCGCCAATTCCGACTTCACCTCCGAGACACAGTTCGGCATAGATTTCCTGATGAAGATGTGGGATGACAAAACGAAAACTCTTTACTACCAAGTGGGAAACAGTCAGGATTGGGACAATTTTGATTTCCTAAGCGACTACGACATTTGGCGTCTCCCGCAAGCCGACGACAATTGGACCGGTTGCCCGGAAAACAGCACCTACATCTGCCACCGTCCAGCATTTCAAGCGGGTACGGCGGGTTCGAAAATCAGCCCTAATCTCGCGGGCCGCTTGGCTGCGGATTTTGCGGTCTGCTATCAGCTCAATGAGACCAGCAATCCAGCGCTAGCGTCTCAGTGCCTCAAGAATGCGGAAGATATCTTTGATTTGGCAGACACTTCACTCAGCGATCCGGCGAACGCAGTTGATTCGGGGGCTTGTACGTCTGGGTGTCTGCTGACCATCATCCCTTTCGATGGTTATCCAGAGACCGTTTGGAGCGACGACATGGAACTCGGAGCCACTGAGTTGTATTTTGCCTTGCATTGCGCCAAAGACCATGGCAAACTCCCGGCAGGACTGCTTCATACCGACCCCACTCTCTACCTGACTCGAGCGGCAAGCTTCGCTCAAGCTTACGTTACCAACATTTATCAGAATGGCGAAGCCGACACGCTGAATCTCTATGATGTAAGCGGATTGGCGCATTTCGAACTCTATCGCGCGCTGCGCGAGGCGGGAAATCCGAAAGGCTTGGCGATTGATGAGGCTGGCATCCGATCACAATTCCTCCAACAGGTGGATGATGCCATCACTCAAGCCAATGGAGACGCCTGGGGTTTCGGAGACTCTTGGAGCAGCGATACAACCTCTCACGGAAGGGGTATCTCCGTGATGGCAAGTGAGGCTTTCTATTTGACCGACAACGTGAAGTACGACCGCTACGCCCAAAGGTGGATGGCCAATGTGCTGGGCGCGAATCCATGGGGGAGTTCTTTCATTGTGGGAGACGGCAGTGCGACCTTCCCGAATTGCATTCAGCATCAAGTCGCCAATTTGGTTGGGTCGTTAGACGGTACGTCGGGCGGAACGCCTGTATTGTGGGGCGCGGCTTCCGAAGGCCCTGCGGGTTACACCTCGTCCGGCCTCGTTGACGGCATGATTCTTTGTCCGGCCAATGGCGATGACACGTTTGCGATTTTCAATGGGAACGATGGCGCCTACAATTCCGGAGCGACCGCCTTTTATCAGGACAATATGCAGTCTTACAGCACCACCGAGCCCGCCATTGACTTAACGGCAACATCGTTCCTCATGTGGTCCTGGAGGATCGCCGGCGCGGTGCATTGAGTATTACCGCTCTCCCTCGTGATATTCGGACTCGGTGTTCAGAGCCCAGAGATTGTCGCGGCTGCGGATATTGGAAACGATGTTGTCCACCGCAGTCATGGCGGTGAGCATCGAGTGATCCTGATTGTTGTATTTGTGCATGCCGTTGCGGCCGATCAGGAACAGGTTGTCGAAACGATTGATCCACTGGACGATTTCGGGAAACCTTCCGTAGGAGCCGAAATATACCGGATAGGTTTTCGGCATGCGGATCACAATCGCATCGGAAACTTCGCTGCCGTTAACCATGTTTAACGCGGCCATCTCCGCCTTGGCGAGTTCAATCATTTCGGCATCGCTTTTGCTCCATAGCGGATCCGACTCATTGCAGAAATATTCCAGGCCGATCCAGGTTTTTGAAGGATCCGCCACCATGGCGGGGCTCCAGTTATTGAAAATCTGCAACCTGCCCACTAAAACATCGGGCTCTTGTATATAAATCCAATTGTCTTTTACTAATTCGCCAGAGGGCTCGCGCAGCTTTACTTTTTCGCAAAGAAGGCCGACTGTAATGAAATCGCGGTAGAGCAAGCCGTCGCCAATTTCCCGGACAGACTGCGGCGCGGCTGGTTGCATACCGGCGATCAGGTCTTTTACAGGCATGGTGGAGAAAAAATAATCGCCCACAAAGCGTCGCAGTTCCCCAGTGTCGGCATGGCGCGCCACGACTGCGGTGATGCGGCCGTCTGCGGTTCTCTCCATCCGTTCCACAGTCCAGCCGAACAGAATCTCGCCGCCCAGTTCGCACACTTGACGCCCCACTTCTTCCCACATCTGGCCGGGACCGAATTTGGGATATAGAAATTGTTCAATCAACGAAGTCTCAACATCTTTCTGCGCTAGATCCGTTTTGGCGCGAAAGATGTGAGTCAGCGTTTTCAGGATCGATAGACCTTTTACTCGCTGCGCGCCCCATTCGGCGCTAATCTCTTTACACGGCAGTCCCCAAACTTTTTCGGTATAGGATTTGAAGAAAGTCATATAAAGTTCACGGCCGAAGCGATTGATAAAAAACTGTTCCAGATTACGTTCGTCGCGGATCGGAAACAGCAAGGCGTACAGATAACTCAGGCCGATGCGGATGGTGCGTAGCAGACCTAATTTTCGTAACGTGTCGGCGCTCAAGGTAATCGGATACGAAAACAATTGACGCATAAAATAAATGCGCGATTTGCGATGGCGCAGGAGCATCACTTTGTCTGCACCCTGCGGATCTTGGGCCCGGCCTTGCCGGGGCACGGTGGCCGTCTTACCTTGATAAGCGATTTGCACTTCATCGGCAACGGTGGCTTCGAGTGGAAGAATGTTCAGCCACCAACTCATGACACGCGCAGATTTTGAAAAGAAGCGGTGACCGCCGATATCGATGCGGTTGCCCTTATAGTTTACGGTGCGGGCCAAGCCGCCCAGATATTGGCTCTGTTCAAGAATGATGGGAACGATATCGGTACGCTTCAACAGCTCATAGGCAGCGGTTAGACCGGCGGGGCCGGCGCCGATCACCACAGCTATTTTGGGCATATCAAAAGGTTGGAGCCGTTGACCGGGATTGAACCGGTGACCTCGTCCTTACCAAGGACGCGCTCTACCATCTGAGCTACAACGGCCTAACAGGCTGGGGCCTAGGGCCTTTACATGGTGGACAGGGAAGGATTCGAACCTTCGTACCTCGCAAGGAGGGACAGATTTACAGTCTGTTGGCTTTAACCACTCACCCACCTGTCCGAAAAGTCCTGACAATGTTGAGAATAACATAGCTGACGGGTCAACGGGCGATGGCGGCAAAGACGCTGCGCGGCGCAAGATTGTATTGTTGGGCAAAAGGCGCGACGTTGAGATCGCCGGTGGAGCTGTCAATCACACGCACCCACGATTTTCCGGACGGCGGAGCAGGCAGATTAAAGCTGACGGTTCCCGACCACGCGTTGTAACCAATGAAGAGCGCGGCGGCGGAATCGCCTAGCGCGACGCCGTTGAGCTGCCAGCCGAGGGCGTGGTTGTCGGGGTTGGTGAAGTAGCCGGTGTCAGCGATGTCACCGGAAGGTTGATACCAGGTCACTTGATCCGATGTGTAAAAATCGGCTGGGCGCAAGGCCGCGTGCGCCTCGCGGAAGGAAATCAGCGAATGGGCATAGGCTTGAAAAGCAGTTTGTTCTGGGGTCCAAGTGTAGTTGAGCCAGTTGATGGCGGTGTCAATGTTGTAGGCATTTTCATTGCCGCCGAGGGAGCGCAGGAATTCGTCGCCACCGGCAAACATAGGCGTTCCGGCGCTCAGTAAAAGGAGTGCCAAGCCGGTGCGGGCGGCGCGGATTTGAGCGTCGTGATCGCCGCCTTGATCCCAGCTTTCATCGTCTTCGGTGACGCTATATACGTCGGCCAAGGTCAAGCCGTCGTGAACGTCAATGAAATTGATGGAGTTCCACGGCTTGCGGCCGTTGTTTTGAAAGAGATCGGAAGAGCCGCTGAAGCGCGTTGCAAGATCGGCGGTGGTAAAACTCTCCACGCCCAATTTGTTTTGACTCTTGCGTATCAGATCGCGAAACTTGTCGTTCCAGTCGGACCAGCCTGATGGGAAAGCGCCAAGTTCATAGACGCCGCCCAGCGGGGCCCATGGTTCGGCAATGAGGGTAACGCCGGGCAGTTCGCGGGCAAGGCGATTGGTGGCAGTGGCTGGGGACAACTTGTCGTAGTTGAAGCATCCTTCGGTGCAAGTGTTGCCCAGCACGGGCGCTAGGTCGAAGCGGAAGCCGTCTACACCGAACGCGCCGTTCCAATAAGCGAGTGAATCGACGATCAAATCCTGCGCGACCGTGTTAGCGGTGTTGTAATCTCCGCCGACGCCGGTGTTGTCATAACTCGACTGATGATCGCTGGTGAGCAGGTAATAGGCTTGATTGTCGAGCCCGCGAAAGGAGATGACGTTATATGTGGAAGGATCATTGGCGTTCCAGGCATAGCCTTCGCCCGTGTGATTGTAGACAACGTCAACAAAAACCTTCAACTTAGCCGCATGAAAAGCTTTGATCATGTTGCGGAGTTCGCGCGAAGGGCCGCCGGGAGACTTGTCGGAAGAGTAGCGCCGGTCTGGGGCAAAGTAATTGAGTGTCATATAACCCCAATAATTCGCCGAACTCGGATCGACGTCGTTCGAATCGTTCTGGGTCTCCTGCAAGGGAAGGAATTCCACAGCGGTCACTCCGAGAGACTTAAGATACACCGCCTTCTTTGCCGCGCCGGCATAGGTGCCACGGAGGTTTTGTGGAATTGACTGATCATTCTCAGTGAGGCCGCGAAGGTGGACTTCATATATGATGTCGTCTTTGAGAGGCGTAGTGACATGCTGCGCGTTGGACGGCACCGCTTCCAGCACGATCCCTTTGGACGCCATTTGGCCGCTATCTTTTAGCCGGTACTGAGGGCCCGAGGCAAACACCGTTCCATCGAGATTTTTGGGATTTTGAGGATCGTGACTGATTTCATGCGCGTAGGGATCGAGTAAAAGCTTATTTGGGTTGAAGCGGTTCCCTGCCCCGTCCACGTCACTCACGAAACCTTTGTCGCTTCCTTTTGTCCATGTAGGATCAAAGGGCCAGTTTGGGCCCCAGGCGCGGTAACCATAGTAGATAGTGGCGGTGATCTTGTATTGAGTTCGTACAGTGGATAGAGGCACGCTGGCAGACCAAACCGAGGTGGAACTATTTTGTGTAAGAGGAATGCGAGCTACTTCGTCGACGCCGAAGGGAGCGGCGAAGAGATCGACCTCGATCCTGGTGGCGGTTGCGGAATAGACGCGGAAGGTTACGGCTTGCGACGTGAGTTGCGCTCCAAGGTTGAGACGATTCACGGATGCTGCGATCGGAGGCGGCGAAAGCAAAGCAAAAACGGAAGCGAATAGTAGAAAGTATCGCATAGTGAAGTTTAACCCAAATTTTTGATATTGGGATAAAATAAGGGCGAGATGGCTACTAAGGCGCTGATGACCGTGGAGGAGTTCGCCAGGATGGAAACGGCGGACAGCGAAGCGTATGAATTGGTTGATGGAGAGTTGGTCCTTTTGCCTAGCGCAACACCTTTGCACAACGTAATTCGCGGCCGTCTGGAGCAGGTCATTCGAAATTATTTCGACCGCCAACGAATCGGCGGGGCGGTGAGCGAGACCAATTGCCGCATCGGTGACGATACAATTCGCAAGCCGGACCTTTCGATATTTCTCGCCGAAAGCTGGGCGAGAATCGATTTGAAGAAGACTCCAGTTCCTTTTGCCCCGGATATTGCCATCGAGGTTCTTTCTCCCTCCGAGCATGCGACCGACGTGAATCGCAAGATTAAGGAGTACTTGAGGGCCGGAAGCCAGGAAGTCTGGCTGCTTGATCCGGAAAACGGCGAGTTGCAGGTGTGGACTAAAACGAACATCCAGTCGCTGCAGGGAGATGCAGCCGTGGAAACTTCTCTGCTGCCAGGCTTTTCTGTCATTCTGTCGGAGATTCTGAAGCAGGATTAGGAAGTTCATTTGCTCCTCCTGACTTCGAGGTAGTCGATGGCGGCGGAGTCGCCCTGATCGGGATTGCCTTCGAGTGAAACCAGCGTGCCGGGCCGTAGTTTGACTCCGCGGACGGTGATGCGCGTGGATGAATCGCCGTTGAGCTCTTTGGTTGGAAAACGATCGTCGGCGACCCACGAGCGAACAACGGTATTGCCAACCTTGAGAGCGAAGCGGGCCGCGCCGGTGTTTACGTCGAAATATTGGACCACGATGTCGTATGTGCCTTCAGAGCCCTGGAATGTGAAGGCCGCGGTGCAAGTTGGCAAGCCGCAATAGACGGCTTTGCCGCCCGAAGCATCCTCCCATGGAGTGACGTCTTGGATTGTGTAGCCGGTCAAATTCATCGACTCGGCTTCGAGGCGATCCGGGAAATGGCCGACGCGGCCGGCGGCATCCGGGATGCCGGACTCGCGCAGGAACCAACTGCAAATGGCATCGCGCCAGACGATGGCGTGACCGGCCTGATATTCCAATCTATTCAGCACGGCTGCGAATCTTTCGGGATCGATCAAACCGTTCAGTGCTCGCCAGCGCTCGGGGAATGTTTGCGCGGCGGCGGCGGCGGCGTAATGTGAATCGTAGACATGCTGAATGATCGTCTTGCCGGAATGAAGAACGTAGGTGTACGGAAGATGGTGCATAAACAAGATGAGTTCATCGGGGCAGTCTTTAAGAGATTCGTACACGCGCGCTACGTCGGGAGGATATTGGCCGATGAAGCCGGTTCCGGTAGCAACAGTGCGATCCATGCCGATACCCTCGTGGTCGGCGCGAATCCATTGACCCCAGCCATTTCGTTCAGCGGATTCGATGCCGGGGCCGTAGTGGCCGCGGAGAATATCGGTGAGAGTGCCGAGGCCAAGGGGTCCGGTATAGCCTTCGTAAACAGGCCATGAATCCATTTCTAGTTGAGTGATGGTATCGACAACGCGCTTATTGTTGCCGAAAGTTTGGCTCGCCCATTCGCGGGCGATTTCTTCAGCGGTTAGACTGGGCTGCCAAGCGAGGCGGCCGAACGCGTAGAGATTCGCCATGGCAAGGTCTGCGCCGAGCCAGTTCGGATTACTGCCGACATTTGCGACGCCTACGAGACCGGAGACAATCTTGCTAACGGAAGTGTGTGCACCGGCGACTCGCAAATCTAAATCCAAGGCCTGTTTCCACATCGGTGCGAGATAACACAAGTGACGCTGCTGGCCGGTGTATTCCTGAGTGATTTGCAGTTCGAGAGTTTGGTGGGTTTTGGTAAGAGCGGCGATCAGAGGCGAAACTGGCTCTCGGGCTTGAAAATCAATGGGGCCGTGCTTGACTTGCACGAAGGCATTGTCGACGAATTGGCCATTGAGGGGCGCGAAGTTGTCATAGGCGGCGCGGGCGCGGTCGTTTTTCAGATTGCGCCAATCGGCGTGGTGATCGTATACGAAGCCGCGATAGATGAGAACGCCGCCGTGGGGTTTGAGCGCATCTGCCAGTAGATCGGCGGCTTGGGCGTGAGTGCGGCCATAAGTGGAGGGGCCGACCCGACCTTCGCTATCGGCTTTCAAGACGAAGCCGGCAAAATCCGGGATTAGCCGATAGATTTCATCGGTTTTGGCTTGCCACCAGGCGATGACGCGCGGGTCTAAGGGATCGAAGGTATCGAGGCCGCCGATGGTTTTGGGGCTGGCGAAGTCGACTGATAAGGAGAGCTTTACGCCCCAAGGGCGAAAGACAGCGGCGATGCGGGCGATTTGTGGGAGTAATTCGCTGGTGAGAACGCGGGGATTGGCGTTGACGTTGTTGACGGTGCAGCCATTGACGCCGATGGAAGCGAGGAGGCGGGCGTATTGGCCGGCGCGAGTGAGGTCGGAGACGACATTGTTGTTTTCGAAGAAGATGGAGCGGCCGCCGTAGCCGCGCTCGATAGTGCCATCGAGATTGTCCCATTGATTAACCCAACGGATGGGAAAGGACGGGTTGCTGGTTTCGTTGAGTTGGGAGAGATTGTCTCCGAGGGTCAAATGTCTGATCCACGCAAATGCGCCGTGAAGGACACCGGGGGCATCGGTTGCGGTGATGACGGAGAGATGTTGATGATTGGTGTTGACGGTGCGAAGACAGTAGCCGCCGGCTTGGAGGCCGGTGAAGGAGGCAAATTTGATTTGATCGATTGTGCCGATAACCACGGAGTTGCTGGTGAGGGTGTGGGTGATGCGAGCGCCTAAGGCGAGAGCGAGCTCTTGGGAGGCGGAGATTACTTCGGGAGAGTCGCCGAGTTTGACGATGGTTTTGGGAGATGTGGAGACGGGGTGGTGGCGGAGCCAGGCGTTTTGGCCGGTTTCGGCGCGAGCAATGATGACGAGGACGGCGAACAGGAGTAGATGCTTCATGAGTTGACTCCGGAGGCGAGGTAGCCGCCGTCGACGACGAGGCAGTGCCCGGTGATGAAGCTGGCGGCGTTGGAGGCGAGGAGGACGGCCGCGCCGATTAGTTCCCGCGGATCTCCGAAACGTTTCATGGGAGTGCGTTGGAGGATTTCACGGCCGCGATCGGTGCCGGTGAGCAGATGCGCGTTGAGTTCGGTGGGAAATACGCCGGGAGCGATGGCGTTGACGCAGATGCCATCGGCGGCCCATTCGCAGGCCAAGCTGCGGGTGAGTGAGAGCACGGCCGCTTTGGAGGCGCAATAGGCGGCTACTTCGTGAAAGGCGACGAACGAGCCGAGCGAAGCGATGTTGATGACGCGGCCAGCGCCGCTGTCTTTGAGCGGTTTATAGAACTCCTGGCAGGTGTGGAGGACGCCTGTTAAGTTGGTCTCAAAGAGAGTGGACCATTCAGCATTTTCGACCGTGACGGTTGGTTTGCGAAAGGTTTGACCGGCGGCGTTGACGAGAATATCGATGCGGCCGCGGTCGGCCAAGACAAGGTCGCGGAGGCGGCGGACGGAGGCGCGGTCGGCGACATCGCTAGGAAATTCGACGGACCGGCGGGCGGCGGGTACAACATGTGCGCCGTGTTCGGCCAGACCGAGACTGATGGCTTTGCCGAGGCCCGAGGATGCGCCGAAGACGACAGCGACCTTGCCGGTTAGATCGAGACAGTTGTTTGCCATGGTTAACCTAGCGCCGCTGGATACCTTTGGTCAGTAGGGTCGGCCCAACGGTCATTCGGGAGGATAGGCGCCCAACCGGGACGGGCGGGGTCCTGATCGTAGGGATAAGAGCCGAGTTCCCGGTAGAGTTCCTGATATTGGCGTAGCTTGTCGCGATCTAGTTTTATGCCGAGGCCAGGAGTGTCGGGCACTTTGATTGCACCGTTTTCGTATTTGAGCAAGCCACCTTCGATGATGTCGTCAGTCAGGTGATGGTAGTGTGCGTCGGCGGCGAAGGAGAGATTGGGGAGGACGGCGCCGAGGTGCAACATGGTGGCTAACTGGATTCCGAGTTCGCCGGAGGAGTGAACGGCGACACCGAACTGAAACGTCTCGCAAACGCAGGCGGCTTTGAGGCAGGGGCGAATGCCACCCCAGAAGGTGGTGTCGAGGAGAATGACATCGACGGCGGGGTCGAGGATGTTGGCGGCGAGTTGCTCGAAGTTCACGACGACGGTATTGGTGGCGAGGGGAAGGCGCACTTTCTCACGAGTGCGGCGCATGCCGTTGAGGCCGTAGACGGGGTCTTCGAGGTAATCGTTGTTGAGATCTTCGATGGCTTGACCGAAGCGGATAGCTTGTTCGGTGGACCAAACGGCGTTTGGATCAAAACGCACGCGGTCTTGCGGGAAGGCGTGAGCGAGTGCGCGGTAGAGTTCCAATTCGTGAGCCGGCGGGAAGACGCCAGCTTTGAGTTTGTGGGTGGTGAAGCCGTGCTGCTGTTTGGCGGCGCGGGCGAAGGCGATGAGTTGATCGGCGGTGCGGACTTCGGCTGTTCCAGTGTGCGGATTGGCGTAACGGAAAAAGCAGTACGAGGCGAAGGGGACGTGACCGCGGAGTTTGCCACCGAGGATTTGATGGACGGGAACGCCCCAGTGTTGGCCGAGAAGATCGAGACAGGCGAATTCGAGGGCGGCGAGAATTTGGGTGCGGTTGTTGTAGAGCGAGGCGGTGGGATTGGCGATGAGGAAGCGCATTTGTTCGAGATGCGCGGGATCGTGACCCAGCAGATAGCTTTTCATGGCGCGGAAGACAGCTTCGGCGGATTCGCCGCCCCCGCCCATTTCGCCGAGACCGATGAGACCGTTGTCGGTTTCGACTTCGACGATGGTGCGCACGAAGCGGCCCCAGTGACAGCCGTTGGCGTGGCGGAGGGCGGCGTGGAGCGGGACGGTGACGGTAGTGGCGCGAATGTCGGTGATTTTCATGGGCGAAATGGCGGGTTGGGAGGCGAGTCGTTCCCGCCTATTAAAAATAATATGCGGAGCGCGGGAATGAATGGGGTTTTTCAGGCGGTGTGCGAGCGGGCGGAGTTGGGGTACTGCCGTGACGGTTTCGATAAATTTGCGCGAAGTACAAGTCTGCATTTCTGGCTTAACTCTACGACGAGGGCGAACGGGAGGCGGAAAAAAATCGACGTAAGCGGCTGATAATAATACGAAAAAGTTTTTTGAAAAGTTGTGACTGGGAAAATGGGTGGGCGTCGGGCATGGCGAATTTCTGTTATTCTTGCAGGTTTACGCGATGTTGAACGATAAAAATTCGGTTCGCAGTTTTCCGGGGGTGATGGTTTTCGAGCACGTTTACGGACCTAGCGGAGCACCGGGCGGCGTTGACGAAGGCGCTCCATGGGCAGGATCTGCATGCTGTGGCGATGGAGAACGATGCGGCGAAACTGATTGACGTGATTGAATCATCGCTCGAAATGGTGCGGAAGAGCGAGGCAAATATCGGGATTATTACCGACAATATGGGAAGACGCCGGAGGATTCGCGCAACCCGGAGATGCTTTCGGTTTACGGAGCGCCTATTTGCCGACACTGCGGATTATGTGTTCGTGGGTCAGGGCGTGCCACCACTTCAAGGCCGCGATAATCAGCGCGGGGGCCAGCATACAGGCCAAGATGACAAGCGCGGGCTTCCTCAATCTGCGCGCTCTTCCGCGCCAAGTTTGTTCATTGCGGAGATCTCTTAGCAACCGTCGTATGTATCTAAGATCATCAAGGATTGCAGTGATGGCAAACAATGCGGCGGCGGGGATCTCAACTGAAGCACGAAGGTTAACGCCAAAAAAGTGCTTTGCCATTTCGGCTCCGACGATCAGCACGACGATCAGAATGACGACACATCCCAGCTTGTCGCGGTCGAGCATCAGGGCTTCAAAAGACTCCGCGACAGCGGCGGCATACCTTCGCTGATTGCGATATACATGCGCAAGAGCTTGATGTGGAGAGATATCGTCCGGCGCAAGTCGGATTGCTTCGCGAAACTCGGTGGCCGCTAGGTCGAGCTTTCCTTTACCGCCAAGGACAAAGCGCAGCGTGTGATAAGCGTAACCGAGCGACACGTGCGCCTCGGCAAGATCGGGCTGAAGCCGCAGCGCTTCGTGGTACTCTGCGATGGCCGCGTCGAACTCGTCTCTTGAGGAGAGCGTCTTTCCCAGGCCGTGGTGTGCTGCGGCGTCATCGGGGTTCAGGCGGATTGCCTCGCGAAACTCGGCGGCGGCCGACTCAAATTCGTCTTGGTCGTGGAATAACTCTCCGAGGCTTCGGTGCGCCAGAGCGTTGTCCGGGTGCAGGCGAAGAACCTCACGAAACTGGGCGGCAGCCTCGTCAATCGTCACTTGGACACGTGACGAACGACCCAGAAGGCTACAAAGATTTCCGAGCGCCAGGCGCGCGGCAGTGAGGTCGGGCTGGAGGCGGAGGGCCTCGCAGTACTCCGCGATAGCCAGATCGGGCTTGTCCTTTGCTTCATGTGCCAAACCGCGGTGGTAGTGCAACTCGGCGGCTGACAGTTCTGGTTTAGGCGGCGGTTGGGGAACGCGCCGGGTGATGGGCTGGGGGCGGACGGACGGATTTATGCCGCGCGAGAGCGCGTCTGCGAAATTGCTACAGGTTTCAAATCTTCCGGCGGGATCTTTCGACAGTCCTTTGACTAGCACCTCGGTGACTCGCGCGGGCAGAGACCGGTCCAGCCCGCGAAGGAGTGGGGGTGCCTCATGCACGATCTTACCGGCCAAGCTATGAAATTCGTCCGCTTGAAATGGCAGCGTGCCGGTCAACATCCGATAGGCGATAACGCTGAGCGCCCACTGGTCGGCTCTCCGGTCTACGGTTTTGTAGGTCAGTTGCTCAGGTGCCATGTATTGCGGAGTGCCCATGAGCATGCTGGATGTTTTAGGCGATAGCATCATGGACTTGGCAATTCCAAAATCGCAGAGCTTTACGGTTTGTCCATGAGCGAGCATGATATTGGGCGGCTTGATGTCGCGGTGAATGACACCGTTATCGTGCGCGTGGTCGAGGGCGGCTGCAACTTCATATAGGATGCGTAGGGTCTGGCCGCGGTCAAACGGCCGGCTATCGAGCAAGGATTCGAGATTCGGGCCGTCGACAAACTGCATTACTATGAACGGTTGATGATCGATGGAGCCGATTTGATGGATGGCCACAATACCGGGGTGGTCGAGTGCGGCGGCGATCCTGGCTTCACGCAGCAGGAGATCGGAGAATAATTCGCGTTCCTCTTGGTTCTGATCGGCTCCAGTGAGACTAACGAGCTTGATGGCAACCTGGCGGTCGAGCCGGATATCGCGGGCGAGGTACACCTTTCCCATTCCGCCCTGGCCGAGTTCGCGGAGGATCTCGAAGTGGTCGATGTATTTCGGGTCGGCCATGGTATCCGAGCATTTTAACGCAGAGGCGGATGGCCGCGAAATGTCTGTGGGGCACTTACTTGGCGCGTGAGAGGCGGCGCTTGCGGCTTCGCCAGTAAGCCGCTTAATTCCACAGTTGCGTGTGTCGGAGTGACGGATGCGGAGTTGGAAGAGATTCGCGCCGGCCGATCGTCGTTAGAAGAAGGCTGGCGGTTGGGTGAGCCGCAGAAAGCTTTTGTAAAGCTTTTTGCGACGGTCGGAAGGCACGGATGTCGAGTTCTTCAAGCACCGACAGGTACGCCGCTTAAGCAAATGCGCTTGGGTATATCGGTACAACCACTCCCCTGGAAAACAGCCGGAATTTGGTGGATCGTCCACTCCCTTGCGGTCGTGGCTCGGCCAGGGGTAGTGCGGCTCGACGGGAGTTTTTCATCCCCGTTGGTGCGCCGCAGGCGCCTGGGAACTCCGTTGAAAATACGTTGTGGAGAGGGGAAGGCCGCTCGTTCACACTCACGGCTCGGCTAGATGTTGCACGTTGTACCAGGAGTGTTTTCATATCATTGGTGGGCCGAAGGCCGTTCCGAGCCGCGCTTGATGAGTAGGTAGTCGATGTTCGAGAGGAAAGGACCGCCTGAAAGGTGGCCCGCAGGCATGAATGCCCGCCCTACTTGGCGCAGAAAAAAGCGGCGGCGTTTTCGGGGTTGCCGGTGCCGTTGTAGTGGGGCGTGAGAGGGTAGGGGCAAAGTGGGCGAGTGCGGCCAGGGAAGGCGTTGCCTCGGGCGATGATGTGTTCGGGGGCGGTGCCGTCTTCGACCCAGGATTCGAGGGCGGTGAGTGAGTCGAAGCTATCGAGGCCGGGGCCACCGCCACAGTGATTCACGCCCGGGAGGA
>Ga0302140_10004502_pt1 | contig 17747 bp, 19 predicted proteins | sample I_Bog_E1_1_FD_202095 | JGI IMG/M metagenome (GOLD analysis project Ga0302140, IMG submission 202095) | Peat permafrost microbial communities from Stordalen Mire near Abisko, Sweden - I_Bog_E1_1 | ecosystem: Environmental > Terrestrial > Soil > Wetlands > Peat | place: Sweden: Abisko, Stordalen... | reverse complement strand
CGCGAACGAAATCGGATAATAAAAACCGTCGCAAGTTCGCACGCAGATAGTGCGGAAGGTGCCGCCCATCGGACCGGGAGAGCCCGATAATATGCCGCCATTGCTGCCAAACAGGCGGTCGAAAAAACCGCCCTGCTGGCCGGCTTGCGCGGCCGCGCGGTATTGCGGACCGCAATTATTGTTGCCGAGCGCGATCAACAGCGATTGGCGTTGTGAGGCGCGTTGCGTCGTGCCGCCATTGAGTTGTTCGAAATCGTTCTGCATGCGCTCGAGCGTCGTGCGCTGTTGGTCTATCTGTCGATTGAGTGAGCCGCATTGCGCCGGCGGATTGCTGAAAATCGAGAAGAAGCCGGAATTTTCGCAACCCAGACGGCGCGCTTGCGAGACCAGTTTGTCGACCTCGAATTGCTGGCGGTTGATCGCGTCATCGGCGCGGCGAATCTGGTCGGCGCGCGCTGGATCGTTGTTGCCGTTGTCGAGCGAGGTAAGCTGGGCTTCCAGCCGCTGGCACGCCGGATTTGCCGGCTGCGCGATGGCCGCGGCGGATGCCAACGCGATTATTGCGGCTACAGTTGCATATTTGAATTCGGACCCGGTCATAGGCTTTACTCTAATGGCAAAATCACCGCGATGCGAGCCTTGCACCTGCGGACTCTGAGCGCAGGTTCCACAGCACGCCGGCAATGATGATACCGGCGCCAAGCAGTACGAAAAAGTCGAGCCGTTCGCCGTAAAACGCCCAGCCGACCACGGCGATCAGCGGAATGCGTATGAAATCCAGCGGGACCACGAGTGTGGCGTCGCCTGAGCGGAATGCATTGCTCAGGCAGTAATGCGACGTCAGGCCCGCTGTCCCGACGCCAATTGCGGGCAAAATATGGCGCGTTTCCAGGTGAAAAAATACCGCCGGATCGCTGCCGAGCAATGAAAGCGGAAGCTGTATGACGCTCATCCAGAACACGATCCCGAATGTGGTCTCGGTCATGGTCAGCTTCTTGGTGGTGATCATGGTGATGGCGTAGCCGAAGGCCGCGAGCAGAACGAGAAATGCCGCTGGATTGATACTGGCGATGCCGGGCCGCAAGATGACCAGCACGCCGATGAGGCCTAGCACGATCACGCCGATGCGGCCCGGTGTCATCTTCTCGTGCAGCAGCCAGACCGCCAGCAGCGCGGTCCAGGCCGGCATGGTGAATTCCAGCGAGAACACGGTGGCGAGCGGCAACATGGTGAGGCTGAGCGCCCACGCATATTGCGATGCGTAATGCACCGTGTTGCGCAGCAGATTGAGAGGCATGCGCCGCGGCAGCGTGTGCGCGCGCAATTTCGGCCGCAAGATGAGCAACACCAGAAGCACCATCAAGGCGACGCCGCTGCGGATGGCGAGAATTTCGAAAATGGTCAACCCGCCCTTGGCCAGTTCGCGGATCGAAACCGCCATGACCGAGAACGACAGCAATGCGCCGACCATCCAGAGGACGACACGAACGAGCTTGGAATTTGTCACGGGCTTTTCGCGAATGAGAGACCGGGAATTGCGGATGCAAGGGGGCGGTCTAGCAGGCCGCTGTGCGCGCGTCACACCGCGTCCGGCTGGTTCTCAGGCCGCGCTTTGTCGAAAGCCGGCAGTTTGAGGCAGGCGGTCTCGACCGCGACGATTTTCGGGAACTTGTCGAGCGGCACTTTCAACCGCCGTGCGTTGAAAACCTGCGGCACCAGGCAAATATCGGCGAGCGTGACATGGCCGCCGCAGGCATAAGGCGTCGGCGCAATCATCGCCTCGATGGCCGTGAAGCCGTCGATCACCCAATGATGGTACCAGGCGTCGATTTCCGGCTGTTCATGCTTGAGCGTGCGCTTGATGTATTGCAGCGCGATAAGATTATTGAGCGGGTGAATATCGCAAGCGACCATTTGCGCGATGGCGCGCACTTTGGCGCGCTCCAGCGCGTCGGCCGGCAGCAATGGCGGCTCGGGTTCGATCTCGTCGAGATATTCGATAATGGCGAGTGATTGCGTGAGCACCTTGCCGCCGGACAATTCGAGCGCCGGGACCCGCATCTGCGGATTGATGGCGCGAAATTCCGGCTGGCGTTGCTGGCCTCCGTCCTTGGTCAGATGAATGGCCGCCATCTCATAGGGCAGGCCTTTGAGATTGAGCGCGATGCGCACCCGGTAGGCGGCGGAGGAGCGGAAATAGGTGTAGAGCTTCACGGCTGGATCCCGGCTGTCAAAACGATCCGCACTCTACCGTGTGCCGCCGCTATTGACGATATCGGGCGCAAGCTGCACCGAGCGCTCAGCCAGTTTTTTGAGCGCACGGTCGAGGGCGGCGCGGTCGGCCTCGTCCACCGTATCGATTAACTGGCGGGCGAAATCGAGAGCAATCGGCGCCAGTTCGTCGTAGATTTCGCGGCCCGCTGGCGTGAGGGACAAAAACGACTCGCGCATGTCGTCGCGATTGGCGCGCCGTATTAACAGCTTGCGCCGCTCGATCTGGGCGACGGCGCGCGAAACCTTGGTTTTGTGCATCTGGCTATGAACGCCGATCCCCTTGGCAGTCATCATGTCGAACTGGCCAAGCGTTACCAGCACGCGCCATTCCGACACGCCGATCTTGTAGCGCTCGCAATAAATGCGCGAGAGCGCCTGCGAAACCAGGCTGGCGCAGACAGTGAGGCGATAGGGCAGGAATTCTTCCAGTTTGAGCGCGGGCTGATCCGCGGAGGCCGGACGGTGGGCGCTTTCGTCGGCCATTTCTGCGCTACCGCGTCCCCTCGCGCCGGGAGGCCCTTTTCCAGACAGGGCCGTACCAACTAGCGCGTAGCGCGAACTTAGGCCGAAGTGGCGGCCGGGCGCAACCAGATTAGAAATGTTCTAATTTATTGACACAAACCGTGAGTTTGGTGTGCGGCCCAAGGTTACAATCGGGCCAAACGCCGGTCTTGGCGGCGTCTAGCGCGTGCAGACGATGGCGACGAAATCGTCGCACTTGGCGCCCTTGCAGCCGCCGGACCCGCCATTGGGAATAGCGCCGGTGATGTCGTCGCGGTCGACCTTGCGGAACGACGAGGCCTCGGCGAATTCGTGCGACTTGCAATAGGAGTTTGCCGCCACCGCGCCGCATTTGTCGCCGGTGGCAAGGCAGCGGTCGATACCGTAGCCGTCGGCATCGTTGGCGATGATGAACATGCGCCGCTCGGCCCGCGCGGAATTGACGGCGCACAAGCATAGAACGGCGGCGAGACTGACCAGGATTGTCCTCATGACCACAGCCCACTTGGTTGGTGCGGCGCCGCACCGGCGCCGTTGCATAGAATGCGGCGAAATTCGTTAAGAGCCGCTTAACCCATATTTTGCGGTGGGTTTCCTCGCCGGTTTCGGGCCTTGACGGAATTGGCCCAACTCAGCATTGTGTTTGTCATGACCGGCCTTAACCATATCTGCGGCATTTGCCGCGAGATTATTAGCTAGCGCACAACGCTGGCTGCGGCCGTCTTTTCTCAAGTTCGAGATTTCAGGGACGCCCGGCCAGCGAGCCGAGGGACGTTTTTGTTATGGAGCTGCGGCTCTACGATACGCTGACGCGCGAGAAGCGGGTGTTTACCCCGATCGATCCCGCGCGCGTTCGCATGTATGTGTGCGGGCCCACCGTCTACGACTTCGCCCATATCGGTAATGCGCGCCCGGTCATCGTGTTCGACGTACTATTCCGGTTGCTGCGGCATCTCTACGGCGAGAAGCACGTCACTTATGTGCGCAACATCACCGACGTCGACGACAAGATCAATGCGCGCGCTGCTGAGCGCAATATTCCGATTCGCGAATTGACCGACGGGACCTACAGGAATTTCAAATCCGACGTTGAGGCGCTCGGCTGTTTGCCGCCCACGATCGAGCCGCGCGCGACCGAACATATCGAGGAGATGAAAACGCTGATCGAGCGGCTGGTGAAATCCGGCAACGCTTATGTCGCCGAGGACAATGTGCTGTTCAACGTGCCGTCGATGCCGGATTACGGCAAACTGTCGGGCCGGCCGCTCGACGAGATGATCGCGGGCGCGCGCGTCGAAGTGGCGCCCTACAAGAAAGACCCGCAGGATTTCGTGCTGTGGAAGCCTTCGAAGCCGGGTGAGCCAGGCTGGCCTTCACCCGCCGGCATCAAGGGCCTGGGTCGGCCCGGCTGGCATATCGAATGCTCGGCCATGGCCTGGAAACATCTGGGCGAAACTTTCGACATCCATGGCGGCGGCATTGATCTTGTGTTCCCCCATCACGAGAACGAAATCGCGCAATCGCGCTGTGCCTTTCATACCGGCCTGATGGCGAATTACTGGATGCATAACGGCTTCTTGCAGGTCGAAGGCGAGAAGATGAGCAAGAGTCTGGGCAACTTCTTCACCATCCACGAATTGCTGGCCGATTGGCCGGGCGAGGTGCTGCGCCTCAACATGCTGCGCACGCATTATCGCCAGCCGATCGATTGGACGCTTTCCGGATTGAAGGAATCGGCCGAACTTGTGGAGAAGTGGCGTCACACGATGATTGACTCGAGCTTCAGCTGTGACGAGCGAGTGATGAAAGGGACGTTCAAAGGACGTTTTATTGACGTGCTTTTGGACGATTTAAATACCCCTCAGGCTCTTACTGAGCTGCATAAACTTCATGATTGGGCTCGCCGTTTTCGAAACGATAAAAATCACGACGACCTGCCCAAATTTGCAATTGCGTTGCAGCTTCTTGGCTTCGCTTCGGTTGCAGATGCAGACGCGACAGATGCTCACAAATTAGGATTTGTTGACGCGGGCCGCGTGAAGAAGCTCATTAATGAGCGTAATGCTGCACGTAAGGCCAAAAAGTTTGCTGAGTCAGATCGCATCCGCGACGAACTGGCTACGATGGGCGTCGTCCTGAAGGACGAGAAAGACCCAATGACAGGCGAGCCAATGACCACCTGGGAAATAGCGGGACGCTAATGGCCACCGCCCATCCCAAACTCGCGCTGCGGCCTTATCTGCCCGACGACGCCGCGCTGCTTGCCGAAATCTTTCGCGCCAGCGTCGTGGATTTGACGTCGGACGATTACACCGAGGCGCAGCAACTGGCCTGGGCCGGCACTGCCGACGACGAAGCCGCTTTTGCCAAGAGGCTTGGCAGCCAGTTGACGCTGGTAGTGACGCTGGAAGGCTCGGCCGTCGGCTTTGCCTCGCTCGCTGGCGGCGGCAAGATCGATATGCTCTATGTCCATCCGGCGGCGGCCGGGCAGGGTGCCGCCGCGCTGCTGATCGACGCGCTGGAGAAACTCGCGGGCGGCCGCGGCGCCGAGAAGCTCGTGGTTGACGCCAGCGACACCGCGCGCGAGTTCTTCGAGAAGCGCGGCTATATCGCCCAGCAGCGCAATACCGTCACCGTCGGCGACGAATGGCTCGCCAACACCACGCTCCACAAACAGCTCGCTGCCAAACGGGAGGCCTCATGACAAAGCCCGACACGCCGTTCCCGCGCCACTGGTTCTATTACATCGTGCTCAAATACGGCGTGCTCGCGGCAGCGGTCCTGCTCGCGCTCTATGCCGTCTATCGGTTCTCGTAATGGAATTGCAACGCCACCATATCGTGATGGGGACGATCGCCCTCGTCATCGCCGTTGCGTTGGTTTGTAACTATTACCTTTGGTAGCCATGACTAAGGAACGACTTTATTTGTTCGACACCACGCTGCGCGACGGCGCGCAGACCAATGGCGTCGACTTCACGCTCGCCCACAAACTGGCGATTGCCAGCATGCTCGATAAACTCGGCATCGACTATGTCGAGGGCGGCTATCCGGGCGCCAATCCGACCGATACGGAATTATTTGCCAGCGATCACGGTTTCGACACGACGTTCACGGCCTTCGGCATGACGCGCCGGCCTGGCCGTTCGGTGTCGAACGATCCGGGCCTGGCCGCGCTGCTTGACGCCAAGGCCGACGCCATTTGTTTCGTCGCCAAGGCCTGGGACTATCATGTGCGCGTGGCACTGGAGACGACCAACGAGGAAAACATCGCCTCGATCCGCGACAGCGTTAAGGCGGCCAAGGCCAAAGGCAGGGAAGTGCTGCTCGACTGCGAGCATTTCTTCGACGGCTACAAGGCCAATCCGCAATACGCCCTGAGTTGCGCCAAGGCCGCCTATGACGAAGGCGCGCGCTGGGTCGTGCTGTGCGACACCAATGGCGGCACGCTGCCGCACGAAGTCGAAAAAATCGTCGGCGAGGTGGTGAAAGTAATCCCCGGCAGTCATGTCGGCATTCACGCCCATAATGACACCGAGCAGGCGGTGGCCAATTCATTTGCGGCTGTGCGCGCCGGCGCGCGCCAGATTCAGGGCACGCTCAATGGCATTGGCGAGCGCTGCGGCAATGCCAATCTCGTTTCGATCATTCCGACGCTCAAGCTCAAGCCGGAATTTTCCGGCCAGTTTGAGATCGGCGTGTCGGACGCGCAACTGAAAATGCTCGCGCATGTCTCGCATGAACTCGACGAGCGACTCAATCGTTCGTCCAACAGGCATGCGGCCTATGTCGGCGAGAGCGCCTTTGCGACCAAGGCCGGCATTCATGCTTCTGCCATCGCCAAGGACCCCGCGACATACGAGCACACGGCGCCGGAAGCCGTCGGCAATAAGCGCAAAGTGCTGGTATCGGAGCAGGCCGGCAAATCCAATGTGCTGGCTGAGCTGGAGCGCATCGGCATTGCCGCCGATAAGGACGATCCGCGCATCGCCAGGCTTTTGGAGATCGTTAAGGAACGCGAGACCATCGGTTACGCCTATGAGGCGGCGGATGCATCATTCGAGCTGCTGGCGCGGCGCACCTTCGGCAAGGTGCCGAATTATTTCGACGTCAACCAGTTCGACGTCAATGTCGAACAGCGCAACAACGCCAATGGGGAACGCGTCACCGTCACGCTCGCGGTGGTAAAGCTCAAGGTCGGCGACGACAACATGATTTCAGCGGCGGAAGGCAACGGCCCGGTCAACGCGCTCGATCTCGCACTGCGCAAGGACCTCGGCAAGTATCAGAAATATATCGATGGCTTGACGCTCATCGATTATCGCGTGCGCATTCTCAATGGCGGCACCGAAGCCGTGACCCGCGTGTTGATCGAGAGCGAGGACGAGAACGGCGATCACTGGACCACGATTGGCGTCTCGGCCAATATTATCGATGCCTCGTTTCAGGCGCTGATGGATTCCATTATCTACAAGCTGGTGAAATCCGGCGCACCGGCGTGAGGCGGCCGCGATGATCGACCATGTCTCCGTTGCCGTGCGCGACCTCGATGCGGCCGTGCGTTTCTATCAAGCCGTCCTCGCCACGCTCGGCTTTACACAATTGGAAACGCGGCCGGCGACCGTCGGCTTCGGCAAGAAATATCCGGAGTTCTGGATCAATCTGCGTACCGGCGCCGCAACGGTGCCGCCGGGAAGCGGCGCGCACATATGTTTTCGTGCCCGCTCGAACGAACTTGTGGATGCCTTTCATGCGGCTGCGTTGAACTGTGGCGGCAGCAGCGATGGTGTGCCGGGCCTGCGCCCGCAGCATGGTGGGGGCTACTATGCCGCCTTCATCCACGATCTCGACGGCAACCGTATCGAGGCGGTGACGTTTATAGCCACCAAGTAACGGTCAAAGTCCGTCGGCTTCGATCGCCGTCATCTTCTTGGCGGCTTCCGGCACGGCGTCCGCCGCCGTTTGCAGCATCGTCAAAATATCGGCGACTTTGTCAGCGACCAAAAGATCGAAGTTGAGATCGCCGCGAATGAACTCGGTCTTGCGCATGTGATCCAGAAGTGCGCACAGAGGCTGCCAGAAGAAGTTGATGTTCGCGAGCAGAATAGGCTTCTTATGGCGGCCGAGCTGCGCCCAGGTCATCTGTTCGACGATTTCTTCGAGTGTGCCGACGCCGCCCGGCATGGCCACAAAGGCGTCCGCCAGCTCGAACATTTTGCGTTTGCGCTCATGCATATCCTTGGTAACGATGAGGCCGGGGCCGGTGCTGATGGCCCGCTCTTTGGTCAACAGGAATTCGGGGATTATGCCGGTGATGTCGCCGCCGGCGCCGAGAACCGCCTTGGCCACGGTGCCCATCATGCCGAGGTCGCCCCCGCCATAGACCAGGCCGATGCCGTTCTTTGCCATAATCGCGCCGAAAGCGGCGCCAGCTTCGACAAAGGCCGGGTCGGTACCGGGCCCCGAGCCGCAATAGACGCAGATTTTTCGGATTTTGCTCATTTTTCGATTCTTTTCATGCGCATGGATGTGCAATGCAGTGGCGGCAGCGTCAAGGCAGGCAAAAAAATACCGGCATTGCAGGAAAGGCTTACGCGGGCAGGGTGATTGTCGCGAAGAATCCGCCTATATGGGGCCTGAATGAGCGACCATCACCACCGAGTTTCGGAAAATACGCCAAACGTTTCCGCCGACAGCGGCTCGCTGCTCGGAACCGTCGTCCATTTATGGCCTTATATTTGGCCGTCGGATCGGCGCGATCTAAAGGCGCGCATCATCGGCGCCATGTTCCTGCTGCTGGCGGCCAAGCTCGCCACCATCGCCGTTCCCTTCACCTATAAATGGGCCACCGATGCGCTGACTGGACACAATAGCGCGCCGGTTGCCGGTTCAGATTGGGCCGTGTGGGTGTTCGCTGCGCCGGTCGCCATGACGATCGCCTATGGCGGCATGCGCATCGTGATGGCGGCGCTCACGCAATTGCGCGACGGACTATTCGCCAAAGTGGCGATGAATGCCGTGCGCCGGCTGGCTTATCGCACCTTCGTACATATGCACGAGCTCTCGCTGCGCTTCCATCTCGAGCGCAAGACCGGCGGCCTAACACGCGTGCTTGAGCGCGGCCGTAACGCCATTGAAACCATCGTGCGCATGGTGATCTTGCAACTCTCGCCCACCATCATCGAATTGGCGCTGATCGTCGGCGTATTGATGTGGAAATTCGACTGGCGTTACGTGGTGGTGATCCTTTTCACCGTGACCGTCTATATGACCTACACCTACCACGCCACCGAATGGCGCATTAACATTCGCCGCCGCATGAACGAAAGCGACACCGACGCCAACGTCAAGGCGATCGATTCGCTGCTCAATTACGAAACGGTAAAATATTTTAGCGCCGAGGAACGCGAAGCCCAGCGTTACGACAAGTCGATGGCGCGCTATGAGCACGCCAGCGTCATGGCCTATACGTCGCTCGCTATTCTCAATGCCGGGCAAGCGGTAATTTTCACCTTCGGACTTGGCGCCGCCATGGTGATGTGCGCCTATGAAGTCCAGGCCGGCACCAAAACGGTCGGCGATTTCGTGCTGGTCAATGCCATGATGATCCAGCTCTACCAGCCGCTCAATTTCATGGGCATGGTCTATCGTGAAATCAAGCAGGCGGTGACCGATATCGAGCTGATGTTCTCGATTCTGGCGCGACCGGCTGAAATCGTGGACGTGGCCGGCGCCTTGCCGCTCCAGGTATGCAGCGGCAATGTCCGGTTCGAGAATGTAGTTTTCTCTTACGAACCTGAACGGCGCATCCTCAAAGGTATCAGCTTCGAGGTGCCGGCTGGCAACACCGTAGCGGTGGTCGGCCCATCCGGCGCCGGCAAATCGACGATCTCACGGTTGCTTTTCCGATTCTATGATTTGTCGGGCGGGCGTATTCTGATCGACGGCCAGGATATCGCGCGCGTAACGCAGAAATCGCTGCGCAAGGCCATCGGCATGGTGCCGCAGGATACCGTGCTGTTCAACGACACTATTCGCTACAACATCCGTTATGGCCGCTGGGAAGCGAGCGACGCCGAAGTCGAGCAAGCCGCCACCTTGGCGCAGATCGACAGCCTCATTCGCCTTGCGCCCAAGGGCTATGAGACCGAAGTTGGCGAGCGCGGCCTGAAATTGTCGGGCGGCGAGAAGCAGCGTGTTGCCATTGCGCGCACTATTCTGAAGGCGCCCCCGATCCTGGTGCTTGACGAGGCGACTTCGGCGCTCGATAGCCATACCGAAAAGGAAATCCAAGACGCGCTCGTGCGCGTGTCGAAAGGGCGTACCACGCTGGTGATCGCGCACCGGCTCTCAACCATCGTCGGTGCCGATGAGATCATCGTGCTCGACCAGGGCGAAATCGTCGAACGCGGCACCCATTTTGCGCTGCTGGCGCAGAAGGGCCTCTATGAAAGTATGTGGAACCGGCAGCGCGAAGCCGAGGAGGCGCGCGAAAAGCTTGCGCGCGTCGGCGAAGATGAAGCCGCGCCCAACCGCAACCCACCGCCGGTAGTGGATGTCATTACCGAAGCTGCCACGCAATTGGAAGCGCCCGCCGACGCGGCGGAGTAGGATAAATCCATGTCGATTTACGATTCGATTCGCCAGCAGATGGTGCCGATTACGCCGGAGGGCTACCCCTTTATTGGCGCCTTCGCCTTTGTCAGCCTGATCCTGTTCTGGGTGTGGACGCCGCTCGGCTGGCTAGGGACCATCCTGACGCTATGGTGCCTCTATTTCTTCCGCGATCCGCCGCGCGTCACGCCGGTGCGCGAAGGCTTGGTGGTATCGCCGGCCGATGGGCGCATCAGCCAGATCACCACCGCGCCGCCGCCGCATGAACTTGGCCTCGGCGACAAGCCGTTGCCGCGCATTTCGATTTTCATGAGCGTGTTCGATTGCCACGTGAACCGCAGTCCGGTCTCCGGCCGCATCGAGAAGATCGTCTATCAGCCCGGCAAATTCTTCAACGCCGACCTCGATAAGGCTAGCGCCGACAACGAACGCAATTCGGTCGTGATCGCCACCTCCGGGAAGCGGGTCGCGGTGGTGCAGATCGCGGGGCTGATCGCGCGCCGGATCGTATGTTTCGTACGCGAGCAACAGCCGATGGGTGCCGGCGAACGCTTCGGCATGATCCGGTTCGGCTCCCGGTTAGACGTTTATCTACCTGACGGCACGCCGCCGTTGGTCGCGGTCGGGCAGACATCGCTTGCCGGTGAAACCGTCCTGGCAGATTTGGCCGCCACGGACGCCGAACGCGAGTTTCGCAGCGGTTAAATCGTTAAGGAAACCGCGCAAAGGGTTCCTTGCTGCGTGGCGCGCCCAGTCGCAATCGTTTATAATAGAGCCATGGTCTTTCCACCGTTCGACCCCGCGCCGCCGCGCCGCCGCCGCTTCAAAGCGATCCCGGTGCGTACGCTGCTGCCAAATCTGATCACGTTGCTTGCGCTCTGTGCGGGGCTGACCGCGATCCGTTTGGCAGTCGAGAACAAGCTCGACCTGGCTTTGGCCGCGATTGTGTTCGCCGCGCTGCTCGACGGCATTGACGGGCGCGTTGCGCGCATGCTCAAGGGCACCTCGCGCTTCGGCGCCGAGCTTGACAGCCTAGCCGACTTTGTCAATTTCGGCGTGGCGCCGGCGCTTATCCTGTATTTTTGGGGCTTGCACGAACTCAAATCCGCTGGCTGGATTGCGGCGCTAGTGTTCGCGATCTGCGCCGCTTTGCGTCTCGCACGTTTTAACGTGATGATCGACGATCCCAACAAACCGGCCTGGGCCGGACACTTTTTCACCGGCATTCCGGCGCCGGCCGGTGCCATGACCGTCATGTTGCCGATCTATCTTTACTTCCTCGGCGTCTCCAACGGGCTCGTTACGGTGTGGGTTACTTTCTTCTACACTTTGGCGATCGCGCTATTGATGGTTTCGCGCCTGCCGGTATTTTCCGGCAAACGCGTGGGCAAGCGCGTGCCACCGGAATTGGTGCTGCCGGTCTTCGTCGTGGTGGTGTTGTTCTTTGCGCTATTGATCAGCTATCCATGGGAAGTGCTCACGGTTGGAGCGGTGGCTTATCTGGTTTTGCTGCCGCTGAGCGTGCTGTCCTATCGCGAGTATCAGCGCAAGGACGAGGTAACATTGGCCGCCGCCGCCGCCGCGGCCGCCGCAGAGCCTGCCGGCGGCACGCCACTCTCTCCCGATCAGGCCGGCGTCGAACGCGACAGCGATCAAAATCGCCCAACGCGGTTGAATTGAACCCGGAATGGTGCGCGCCTTTAGTGTAATCGGCGCGAGCCAGCGTCATGACCGGCCGGTGGTCGATACCGTTATCCTCGATTACGCCCAGCGTAGCGCGGAGAAAACGATCGTCGCCGGTGTCAAAGGTGGCACCATTGAAATCGACCTGCATCAGCCGGTGCGCTTGCGTACCGACGATCTGCTGGTGCTTGAGGATGGCAGTCTGGTGGAAGTGGTGGCGGCGCCAGAAGCCCTGATCGAAGCGCGTTCGGCCGATGTCGCGGGCCTGTCGCGTCTCGCTTGGCATCTTGGCGACCGGCATGTGCCGGTGCAAGTGTTGCCCAACCGTATCCGCACCTTACGCGAGCCCGCGATTGAAGCGCTGCTAGAGTCGCTCGGCGCGAACATCACGATAATCCAAGCACCGTTCGATCCGGAAGGCGGGGCCTATGCGTCATCGCATGGGCAGGATCACGGTCATCACGACCACCCGCACGGCCATCATCACGATCACTAGGGCATCAATCCTTGTGTCCCGAATGGGTAGCCGGGCATGAGTTGATAGGGATGCTTCCAGCCGGGCAGAGCCCTCACGCGATCGAGCCAGGGCCCTATCGCCGGATGATCCTTGACGATGTCGAAGCCGAATTCGTCTGCCGGATAATATAAATAGCCGGTCATTGAAATGTCAGCGATGGTCGGCTTGTCGCCGACCAGGAACGGCGCCTTCTCCAGCCGTTTGTTGACGATCGCCAATGCCGCGTCGAAACGCCCTTTCATGAACGCCATCACTGCAGGATCGCCGGGCTTGGGCGCGAAATTCCTCAAGAAGCGATAGGGCCCGAGAAAGCCATTGACCTTCTGGTTGTCGAAAATGATCCAGCGCAGCGCTTCCAGCCGCTCGTCTTCGTCTCGCGGCTTGAATTTTCCCGTAAGGTCGGACAGGTAAGTCAGGATCACGCCCGATTGGCTGAGTTTCTTTTTGCCGTGCATCAGCACCGGCGCTTCGCCCATCTCGTTGACACTTTCGCGGAATTCCGGCGTGCGCTGCGGCGCTGTGCCAAAAAAATCGTACCAGATTGGTTCCCAATCTGCGCCGATCAAATTGAGCATCAGGGCGGCGCGGTAGGCGTTGCCGGATTGGGCGAAGCAATAAAGCTGAAACTCGGTCATGAACGTTCCTAATTTGCGGGGGCGGCGAGCGTCGGCTGGCGCGCCAAGGTGACCGGCGTACCGGCGTTGGAAGGGCCTTCGAAACGGCCGCCGGCAAGCGTCAAAGTTGCCAGCGGATTGTTCTCGTCGTCGATAATCGTCAGCGCGCTTTGCTCAAGTGTCCAGCGCCGGCTCAAGTAGAATTTTTCCGGGCAGCCGCCTTCCGGGGCGACTTTGCCTTCTTGCGCGCCCGGCACGCCGCTGAAATTCATGCCGCAGACCGGTGCGTTTGGCGCCGCCAGCATCCATCGGCCTGCCATATTGTCCGTTGGGGGGGCCACATTGGCGGTTTGCCCACCAAATGGATTGCCGGCGCAACCCGCGAGCATGATGGCGGTGAAAACGCCTCCGGCGACCCTGGCGCGCGTCATTCCGCTTCGCATCGTTATTTCATGGTCGGGATCACGAATTCGGCGCCTTCCTTGGTGCCGGTCGGCCAGCGTTGGGTCACCGTCTTGGTCTTGGTGTAGAAACGGATCGAATCCGGCCCGTGCTGGTTGAGATCGCCGAAGCCGGACCGCTTCCAGCCGCCGAAGGTGTGATAGGCGAGCGGCACCGGAATGGCGAAGTTGACGCCCACCATGCCGACTTGCACGCGATTGACGAAATCGCGCGCGGTATCGCCGTCGCGGGTAAAAATGGCGACGCCATTGCCGTAGTCATGCTCTGAGGGCAGCCGCACGGCTTCGTCATAGTCCTTGGCGCGCACCACCGACAGCACGGGGCCAAAGATTTCTTCCTTGTAGATGCGCATGTTCGGTTTCACGTCATCGAAAAGGCAGCCGCCAATGAAGTTGCCGTTCTCGTAACCCTGCATTTTGAAACCGCGTCCGTCGACCACCAATTTGGCGCCTTCCTGGACGCCGATCTCGACATAATCGCGAACTTTGTTGAGTAGCGTCTTGGTTACCATCGGGCCGTAGTCAGCCTGCGGATCGGTCGAAGGCCCGATCTTGAGGCTCTCCACGCGCGGGATAAGTTTCTCGACCAAAATATCGGCGGTCTTTTGGCCGACGGGCACCGCCACCGAAATCGCCATGCAACGCTCACCCGCCGAGCCATAGCCGGCGCCGATCAGCGCGTCGACCGCCTGGTCCATATCGGCATCGGGCATGACGATCATGTGGTTCTTGGCGCCGCCGAAACATTGGACGCGCTTTCCATGCGCCGTGCCGGTCGAATAAATATACTGCGCGATATCCGACGAGCCGACAAAGCCGATGGCTTTGACGCGCGCGTCGGTGAGCAGCGTATCGACCGCGACTTTGTCGCCATTGACGACGTTGAGAATGCCTTCCGGCAATCCAGCCTCGAGGAAGAGTTCGGCGATCCGCATTGGCACGGACGGATCGCGCTCCGACGGCTTGAGAATGAAAGCGTTGCCGCAGGCGATCGCCGGCGCGCATTTCCAGAGTGGAATCATCGCCGGGAAATTAAAAGGCGTGATGCCGGCGACAACGCCGAGCGGCTGGCGCACTGAATAGAGATCGGTGCCGGGGCCGGCACTTTCGGTGTATTCGCCCTTGAGCAAATGCGGAATTCCGCAGGCGAATTCCACCACTTCGAGGCCGCGCTGAATGTCGCCTTTGGCGTCAGGAAAAGTCTTGCCGTGCTCTGAGGACAAAAGCCTAGCGAGATCGTCATACTCCTTCGCCACCAGTTCCAGGAATTTGAACATCACCCGGGCGCGGCGTTGCGGATTGGTAGCGGCCCAGGCCGGCTGGGCGGCCTCGGAATTGGCGATGGCAGCCTCGACCTCGGCTTTGGAGGCTAGCGCCACCTTGGCCTGCACCTCGCCTGTATTGGGATTGAAGACGTCGCCCTGGCGCCCGGAAGTGCCTTTGACGGTCTTGCCGCCAATGAAATGGCCGATATCACGCATGGCGCTTATCTCCTCCGGCATTTAAGGGACCCGGGCCGGGACCCTGGGCATTAGTGCCGCCGATATGCGGCGATTTTTGCAGCTTTTGACCGTCAGGTCACGGGTTTGCCGGCCCTTGCCGGGGTCATTTTCTTTCACCAAAGGTTAGCCTTTACCGCTCCTTAACAGCGCCCGTCTACGGTTACCAAGGGACGTCGGGATCGGCGTTTCCGGCTTGTGTAGGCGTTGGGTGGGGTAGCGTAATGGATATCGCAACAAGTCTCGGCCTTATGGCCGGCATCGGTGTCGTCGGCCTCGTGATCATGATGGGCGGCGACTTGCACATGTTCGTCAGCGAACATGCCTTCATCGTGATTTTCGGCGGGTCCTTCGCCGCCACCTTGATCCGTTTTCCTTTTTCTTCATTCGTTCACGGCGTGCCGCTCGGCGCCAAATTCGCCTTCACGCTGCGCCGCACGACCCAGCGTGAACTGGTCGATGAACTCGCCGCGCTTGCCGAAGTTGCCCGCAAGTCGGGCCCCATTGGGCTCGAAAAGGTCGAAATCGACGATCCCTTCCTCGCCAAGGGCATCCGCTTCGTCGCCGACGGCTACGACACCAGCTTTATTCGCGACAATCTCGAGCGCGACCGCGACAACTTCCTTACCCATCTCGACGAGGGTCAAAAGATTTATCGCGCGGTCGGCGACTGCGCGCCAGCTTTCGGCATGATTGGCACCTTAATTGGCATGGTGCAGATGTTTGCTAACATGACCGACCCATCCAAGCTTGGTCCGTTCATGGCGGGCGCACTGCTGGCAACGTTTTATGGAGCCGCCCTGGCCAACTTGTTCTGTCTGCCGATCGCAGACAAATTGCACCTCAAACTGGTCGATGAAGAAATCAACCGCACACTTATCATCGACGGAATCTTGATGATCCGTGAGGCAAAAAGCCCGACCTTGGTGCGTGAAATGCTGCTCGCTTATCTGCCTGAGAAGCACCGTCACGCCGAAGTCGAAGACGAAGCCGAATTGGCACCGGCTTAGCTCGGGCAGACAATCCAATGGCACGTCGGAAAGAAGCGCATGGCGGCGGTCACGGCTGGTTCGTGACATTCGCGGATCTGATGGGGCTCCTCGTGAGTTTCTTCGTGATGCTGGTCGCTTTTTCCACCCAGGATCAGGTCAAGCTGCAAGTCGTCGCCGGCTCCATGCGTGAAGCCTTCGGCGTGCAAGACAAGGTGCGCTATTCCGGCATAATCGAAATGCTGGGTCTGCCGACCCGGCCCAAGCTCAAGAGCGCCGCCAATATCGATCCATCGGAGGCCTCTGCAACGCCCGCGCCTGACGAAGCCGACCGTCAGCGTTCTTACGGGGCGCGTTTCAAAGAAGACCGCAAATTCGCACTCGCCTCCGCCTCGCTGCGGCAAGCCTTGCAGGAAATGCCGGAAATTACCGAAGCCTCGAAACACATCATGCTTGAGGAGACCAAGCAGGGTCTCAATATCGAAATCGTCGATCAGGATGGCCGCTCAATGTTTGCCGACGGCGCCAAGGAGCCTTATGAGCGCACCCGCCAATTGATCCAGAAAATCGCGCCGTCGCTAAAGGCGATGCCATACCGCATCTCCATCACCGGCCACTCCGCCACCAGCAACACCCCGGATAAGCCAGGTTATGGAGCGTGGGAACTTTCCGCCGACCGCGCCAATGCGGTGCGCCAGATTCTGGCGGGCGAGGGAGTTCCGAACAGCCATATCTTTATGGTAGCAGGAAAGGCCGATACCGACCCGCTGTTCCCCGACAACCCGTCGTTGTCGCCCAACCGCCGGGTTACTATTACCCTGATGCGGGAAGAACCCCCAATACCGGTCGATTTCACCCCGTAACGGCTCTGTTCCGGTATTCTCTGCCGCATGGCGATGTTATAAGGCCCGCCATCGCGCGGTGGACCTGAAACAATTTCAAAATGAGGCATCGTGTGAATGAGACGGCTGCCGCCGAGGCAACCAGTGCGGGCAACGGCATAGAAGCGCGCCCGGGCCTTTTGGCTTTGGCTCTCGGCAGCGTCGGCGTCGTTTACGGCGACATTGGCACCAGCCCGCTTTATGCCTTTCGCGAAGCGGTGATTGCCGCCAGCCACGATCAAGGTGTCACGCGCGAAGTCGTGCTCGGCGTGCTTTCGCTCATTGTCTGGGCACTGATCATCACGGTGACGCTCAAATATGTGCTGTTGCTTTTGCGCGCCGACAATAACGGCGAGGGCGGCACGCTATCGCTGACCGCGCTAGCGACGCGCGCGCTCGGCCGGCGTACTGCCCTGATTTATATTCTGGGAGTTGTCGGCGCATCGATGTTTCTCGGCGATTCCGTGATCACACCAGCAATTTCGGTGCTGTCGGCGGTCGAGGGGCTTAAGCTCGCCAATCCCGCGTTTAGCGAATATGTAGCGCCGCTCACGGTGGTCATCCTGATCGCTCTCTTTGCGGCGCAAAGTCGTGGTACCGCTAAAGTGGCGGCCTTGTTCGGACCCATCATGGTGGTCTGGTTCGTGGCGATCGCGATCGCCGGCGCGCTACACATCCACGAAGATCCACACGTATTGCTCGCCATCAACCCGCT
>Ga0302140_10004499_pt1 | contig 17749 bp, 16 predicted proteins | sample I_Bog_E1_1_FD_202095 | JGI IMG/M metagenome (GOLD analysis project Ga0302140, IMG submission 202095) | Peat permafrost microbial communities from Stordalen Mire near Abisko, Sweden - I_Bog_E1_1 | ecosystem: Environmental > Terrestrial > Soil > Wetlands > Peat | place: Sweden: Abisko, Stordalen... | reverse complement strand
TCAACTAGAAGGAGCTCCTTCCGCTGCTGATACATTAGTCTCCATTCGAAAGCACTGTCCGGAAGTCTTTGACAGGTGTGAAGTGATTGTCGATGGTGGTGTTTTGAGAGGAACCGATATCCTGAAGGCTCTCTGTCTTGGAGCCAAAGGTGTGGGTCTTGGAAGAGGGTTTCTGTACTCGCTGGTCCTTGGTGAGGCTGGGGTGAACAAAGCTATTCGGATCCTGAAGCATGAGGTGGAGATTGGGATGGCATTGTTGGGGGTTACTTCAATCGATCAGCTAGGTCCTGAATATGTAAGTCCCCAGATGCCGAGATGATAGGAATAGACGCTAAATGTATTTTGCTTTTAGATTGACACCAGAGGTCTTGCTTTTGCCTCTGCGTTTCCACGAGCTCATCTGTAGTTCGTGGGGGAGTGTGAAAAGACATTATTACTTTGCGAAGCGAGTCGCTGCTGGATGATAGATAAAGCGTTCTGTGTATTTACCATAAAACCGCCGTAGATTGTATATAGAAAGGAGAATCAACGGAAATCGACTACTTATCGAGAACCAGATGTGACTGTAGAGTATGGTGACTAGGTGGACAGTCAGAATTTTACTTTGCAACCTTTCGAGACTCCGTTTACAACAGTTACTTTCAGACCCCTTAATTCCCTATTATTCAAAAGTATTCAGATTTCTTCAAGGTCTCGTTATTTCATCAATCGTTTGTCATTATTCTTAATCTATTCAGCCTGAATGCCAGATAACCCCTCTAGTATTTTCATAGCTTCATAAGCAGCAGTCCACCTAACGCCCCTCAAATACTTCGCCATCTCAATCGTCAATCCGTGAGTACAGCACTTCCCCATAATCCTGTCCATATTCGCTGGTGTAACCGAAGCCATCGTCGCAACCAGATGATTCATCTTATGCCTTGAACCCTCCCTCAGCTCCAATACGTTCTCAGGTCCCGAGTGACCACATAACGGCTTTAAACCTGAACTCTCAGCACCGAAATAGTGGAAAGCCCAAGCAGTGAGTGTGCCAATGTACAAGCACCACGGATAATGGAATACTCCATGAACATCCCAGTTAACTAAATTAAGCATTCCTTCTCGAAACATCTGTGCTGCATGCCATGCCGCTCTACCCGCCGATTCAGGCGAGTTGCGGATCCAGTTTCGAACCCATTTGCAGCTCTCCTCGTAGTCGCTGGGTGTAACAATATGTCCAAAGATGGCTTTTGCGCCAGCTGCTGTCTGCAAATGGCAGATCTCGCAATTGATGACGATATGTGCTGTGTGATACAGTGCGAAGATCGCCATTGAATCGCGCTGGAAGGCGCAATGCAAGGGCTCGCTGGTCATGTCGAAGATGGTCTCCATCGCAAAAGCGTCGTACTTGGCTTTCCACGACTCCAGGGACTGTGCGATCTGCTGCTGTCCGGGGGACCAGGACATTTCGACCTTTTGAGGTTCGCCAGCGTAGATGGAGCGGTTATCGAAGTGCAGCATGTCGTTGGCCATTGACATGAGACCGTGGAGAGCAAGGTTGAAACTCAGGCTGTCGTACGGCTTTTGCAACATTTCGTGGTCGCTGTTTATGAATTTCTTGACTTTGTCGAGGAGTGTGGAGGAATCGTCGTGCTCGGAGAGCAGCTCCTTCCATTCGATGCCGTTGGTTGCTTCCCAGAGTTTTCTTGAGCATGGGAGCCCGATTTGTAGAGACTGAATTGACATGTTCGGCATAAATGAATAGCAGGTGGCATTTTGAGTGTCCCAAATGAAGAAGAATAGTATAAGTCTAGGACAATATTAGAGGATGATTGAACCTGGAGCATCTGTACTTACCTTTTATACTGCTCAGCATACGCGAACTCCATCCAATCTCGTTCTTTGTGGGTCAACCGGTCTGGGAGTGTGATACGTGCTCGAACGTGGTATCGAGATATTCTTCGAATTGACTTCTCAACTTAGCCCAACAAAACTTCCAAGATGGTAGAAGACTTACATTCAAAAGCAGACCATGAATAAGAATGGCATTTTCTCTTTGATAGGGACCAGCCCTGTACATTCCATAGCACTCCAGAACCAAAAAGGCTTGCAGGATTGCGAGATCGGGTACCGGCCCGCTCAGTAGTCCACTGAGTATGTACGGCACAATGGCATCATACAAACAGACCGAGAGTTGATGAGCATCTTTGTCCTTGTATGTTGCACCAAGGAGCATCAGAGATAGGAGAGCGATTGGATCTGTGTCGCTGATGTCCAAAGTCGCAACGTGTATGAGAGGATAAGATGTGTTGAAGAATTCGAAGAATAGATCCAAATATATCTGCATGTTCTCTAGCGAGAAGCCAGGGCTGTCGCCATCGATCAGTGTGCCATCAGGTCGGACAGGGCCAATATCAGCAATGAATTCAAGAACTTCATCTCTCTTTTCAGATGTGAGCGAGAGGAACTGAAACTTTTCGGAAGTAAATCTGAGAGATCTCCTTATCTCTTCTATCGCAGGTTGGGTTTCGGGTGGTCTCGAGTCGGATGTCGAACAGGTTGTTAAAGATGAGGTGACAGCTGGGCTCTTGCTCCTCGAAGGATTTGGCGTACCGTTAACTGAAAATATTGATTCGACAATCGGGGTTCTAATAACATCCTCAGCGGCATCCTCTGACATTCTCTCGTCTTGACGCACATTCTCAATCGATACCTTCATAGTGCCCGGTGACAGCCCGGGTACTGCCGCGAACTGTGATTCAGTGCCCTGTTGATTGAGAGCATCGTTGTTCATTAGTGACGGAGCCAGTGACAGAAGCTGGCCTTCACTGTTGGAAGCTTGGACTGTTCCGTCCGCAAGGGCTTGAGTTGCGGATGGGCGATAATCAGGCTGTTGAGCGAAGCCTGTGACGTTGAAATGTACCAAATCAAAGGTCATGTCGTGATACATATTCCCAATCTCGTAGAACCCTGGGGATTGATCCATGTACATGTTTGGCATTTGTGACGTGCCCTGATAGCTCAATTGAGAGTTGAGGTAGTCTGTCGTCAACTCAGAACCTTGCATCTGTTGAGGTGAATTCCACTGATCACTGGGTTGGTTCGACAAGAACCCAATCGAGTCGGACACATTGCTTGTCCTGCGACTTGGATCTGTGTCTTGGGATTCGGTGACAGGAGGGGATAATTGGCATCGAGTTGCCGAAGGGGATGAAGCTCGACGGGGAGAAGATGCGGAGCCGCTTGCGGATATGGAAGGGGCCTTGAAGTGTTTGCTCTTTGTCTCCAGAACACCAAGGCCGATACCACCAGCACGTTTATCTCTGATGGCATGTCGTGCCTTGTGGCGTTCTTTCATTCTCATATCAGTACTTGATTGGCCTTACATGTGTTGGCGTAGACAAAGACAAAAGCAAAAGCGGTGACTCGAGTCTATTGGGTAACACACCTAGCAAGTCCAGTCGCTTAAAACAAGCTTTGCATCTCTCGCAAATCAACTGTGTATCGGAGTGGTTTAAAGCATGGCGTTGAAGATGAGAGGGACGCGAAAATGCCTTCCCGCAGCCCGGGACTCTACACGAGTGTCTCTTCATTGAGTCGTCTATCTGGGCAGCATCTAGCTTGAGGTTGGAGCTGCCAAGCTAGCAAAGGCTCTGAGTGGGAAGCAAGAGGGTCGTTATGTGAACTGTGTCTGAGGAGGCGCTCTGGGGTGGGGAGCATCTGGGTGGTGCATAGCCTTTTGTAACAGGAACCTGCTCATCGGGTCGCCTACGATGGGCCCCAACCCCGCAAAACACATCAGTGGCTGTGGCACAGTCTGAGTGTAAGCCTGAATACCAGGATGGCGGGAGTTTTCATGAAGGTCAAGGTCAAGGCTGTCGTGTCGGACTTCGGGTCATGCCTCGGCCAGCAATCCGAAGGTGGGCGAGAATGTCCGCTGTGGGGGAGTGACTTTAGCGAAGCCCCTATCTGGAGTCTCGCTTGACCTCGGCCCGAGCTCCGGCTTTCTACTCCTCCCCATACATCTACATCTATATTTACAAGGAGAATTCCCAGACCTCCAATGAAATATCAACCGTTCTCGTTGGAACAATTCAATACTTCAACGAGTGTGAAGAGTTCCTTGATATCAACTGAATATATATATGAAAGCAGACCCAAATCATGTGCTGCCTGGCGGAAGAGGTCCGGCCGTGCTGGACGGTGCACTTGCGTGGGTAATCACTTGCAAGCATTTTCCCTGCTCGCACGTTGTACGCCTTACAACAGTCGCCCACAATAATTCCCAACGAGGCAGAAGTAGACGGTGCATTATTGAAGAGCCCGAGGGATGCAGGCTTGCAGCCTGTGAGGACACGGAGGGGAAATAGACGCGTAGATCTCACCTTGCCAGCGGTAATATGGCGCAGCACTGGAGTTAATTTTAAATCCGCAGCCTCACTTCCACGCGGCCGCACCCTAAGAGTAATTTATCGTATGATGCTGACGTCCCTAACCTTGTAGCCAAGCATCTCATTAGATATCACCCAATTCTTGTCGAGCATCTTCGTCGCGGTTTCAACACCAGTCGCCGGCACTCTGACCTCGAACCTCCTTCCTGGGGCCGGTTCCCTGCCATCCAGCATCCTATGTGGGAATGGAACATATTCCGACAGCAAGCCAAGTTGGACCAAGCCAGTCGCTTGACCCACGCGATGTGCTCGTGATATAAGCGATCTCCCCGAATGTTCACAACCGAGGTGAAAGGGATTCTCAGCTTTCGGCCTATGGGAGGAATACCGGGAGCACTATTTATTCGGTCGGCGATGATTCACCGAGCAGAACAATACTTACAGCCACTCTACCTCACAAGTATAAGTGAAGTTCATAATAAATTCATCACACACCCGATCTATGCCTATTGTGCGACTGATTAGTTCGTTTTCTACATCTGGAGGATTGCTGAAGATGAAATGATCCCGGTAGAAAGCCGTCAGCGCTTTTCTTCCAATACCGCCCGTCACCTGGTAGCGTGAGCTTGGGTCCATCTTAGTAGAAGGTTCTAGCAGGGTACTTACAGCTGGAATATGATTGACATATGGCTCTTGCACCATAGTCCCCTTCGTTTTTGCGACCGAGCAATCCTCAAATTCGAAATAGCAATGCTCCTCCCAGATCGCCTCCAGATCGAAGTCTGCTCCTCTAATATATCTCTTGAGAAATGTCAAGTTCCTCGTGTGTGATATTGCTTCTGTGGCATAGTCGAAGCCGTCGGGACCGGGAATCGCGAATCTGGATTTCGTTGAGGGGTGATTGTATTCTGTCAAGCCATCTTTCTTGATGGTCTTTGATACAGTCCCTCCGGCGAGGTGCTGCAAGCATGGCAGAGAGGCTACTGCGAGCGGTGGCTCGGTAGCACTGCCATAGCAGACAGCTGCCAGTATTGAAGTTGGCAAAGTGGCCCTTACCACGAACCGGTTCCATACTGCTGAATCATACACTACTTCTGTCAGTGAAGCAAAACAAAGCAGACTCGATTTTGAGTACCAACCAATCCAATCCCACCCTCTTCAGGACATTCAGGACAATTTCTCAAACCCGAAATTGCCAAATTGAACACCTCATCTACTGTACCCGTTCTTTCAAAAGCACTCTCCAAAATTTGTACAACGGCAAACCCCTCTTCGGACCATTTTAGAAGTGGCGGAGGTACTCCATCTTCACAAAGAGTCCCTCCCGCTTTATACTCTGGGGTTCCGCTTGGAAGGACTATAATCAAGCCAGGACCATATCCTCTTCGGCTCAGAGGAGGTAAGAGAGTGACCCCAGAACCGAGTTCTTTCAGCTCCGCCGTTGGGAGAGTAACCTCGATTTCGTTCTCAACAGAACCCATCCTCAAGTAGAATAGGAGAGGAAATGACCCCTCTCATTCCGAGAAACACCTCACTTTATACACTTAATTTTACCCATCTAACAACTCACAATATCATGCCATTCTTGTCACAATGAGGTGCCATGAACCATTCGTTGGCCCATTCTCAACAGCGCGACCGATAGCCCATTCTGGCGTCTAGTATGCCAACTATTCTCGCTACTGGCACCCTTTACCTATCCCACTCTCGACAGAAGACGCGAGGTAAGGCCTGAGAGCTTGACTTGCACCACTTTCGGGGCACTGCGGTTCCGATGGTGAGTGGGAATGATGGGCCGCCCGTAATCCAGCTGTTCAAGGCTCGACTGACACGAGCTCAATTCGTCACGTGATGTTGGCTGCACTGTGAGCTTTTGGTGACTTGACGTTTTCTATAACATGAAAAGAAATGCTGATACAATAGGTCTCTATCCTAAAGCTAATTGCCAACAAAGAGGCTGTGTTCATCATTCGAAAACCTCAAATTGTAGAAGTGACGGAGGGGATGCCGAGCCCCTGAACCCCTTTTTAAGCGAGCTTGTTGATTCACTCCAGCGAAATCTTTTCGTTCATATAGAATCAAATAAGAAGGTTTCAGCAAAAATTAGTAGGGGACGTAGCTCAACGGTAGAGCTCACAGGAACTATCAAACGTTGACGAGTAGTTGATGGACTCTGGTTTCCAGGATCCTCTGCTCCGAAATGTCTGGTTTCGAACTGTGGTATTGAGCTGGTTCGACTCCAGCCGTCTCCATCACATGAATTATATTTTTTTAGAGGCCGTTGATGCTTGTATTTTAATAAGAATTCTTCATAGATTCATTTTTTTAAAAGTAATATAGGAGAAAAGATGCCGAGTTTCTCTCGAACGCAGTCTCATTGACGCGTCCTGGCAGAAATGTTGCCCCAAGTTCGGATGCGATTTAATAGATCGAAATATGAGATTTTTGGTAAATAAAACCTCACGGAGATGTAGCTCAACGGTAGAGCTCGCTGGGCAGCTCTAACATTTCGGCGACATTGTCTTAGCTGCTTTGCGAAACCGAAGTAGTATAGGACTCGCTGAGTTGTCGGGGGTTGAACTGCGTTATTGAGCTAGTTCGACTCCAGCCATCTCTAATATTCATTGAATAAGAAATTTGCTTCATACGAGCTTTATGTTTTTGCTTGATTTGCAATTTTTGGGGAGCGAGTTCTCGAATTGCTAACCGGGGCAATCAGATGAAAGCATCTAACAAATGGGAATGGATAGGACAATAGGATTCATAACTAGCTCAAGATATTGTAAACTCTTGAGATACTCTCGCTGTGCTGTCTTCAAGCAATATTGTGGTAATTGCAGAGAAGTCCCGAGAAGAAAATCTAACAGACTTGAAGCTCTTCCAGGAACGTTTCTCCTCGCGCCACCATTCCACCTGCCTCTCCATCCATCAGTCCAAGCACAAAACATGTGCTGACGAATTTATAGTGTTTAGGACCCACTCTACGAAAAATCAACGGAACCCGACAATTCGGAACGACACAAATGCGATCCCCTTTCTGCAAACCGTCTGGGCCACAGCCCAAATGACCCATCATACTATAAAAGTGTCGACAATCAGCAAAATGTGCTCCGAACTGTGCCATCAGAGCAGCACCTTCAGGTTCCGTGATCTTTGTATGTTCATGGCCTGCGATAACAAGCCGTACATTCTCCCCTCCGAAGATCTTGATCCAGCCTTTAGGGTCTCGATAGGCAAAACTCTCTACGTCCGGATCTTTTTGTTGTAACAGCCCCATGAAAAGATTGACGCGATCCATATACCCGGAATCTGGGGCAAAGCGAACTTTCCGAAGTAGATCTTTATCTTGGAGACACACGCGGAGACTTGCTTGGCCTCTTGGAATACCAGGAGGAACCGTCGTATGTAGGACCTCGCCGCCGGATCTGCCTCCTGCAAGATCGAAGCGGAAGGCTTCCTTGGCATTCCATCCCCAGTTGTCTGAAAATGGTGCCAAGGATTCAACAACATCACATAGAATCACGGGAATTGTGAGGGTCTGATCATGGATCTTAAGTCCTGTCGATAGTACGGGTAAGCTGGCGGCGGAGTTGTAGAGGCCTACTCAAAGAACTGGAGTTAGCATAACTCTTGCAAGCAATTCAGGATATTAACTTTAGCTGCCGGAGTTCGCAAGCTATTTAAAATTCACCAACAGATGAATCGATATTCTTAGACTTGAGACCTACCTCCTTTGGGATGGCGTCCCCAGCTGCCTTCTCGAGAAAGTGTATCCCAGTCCACAACCCAGCTCGGCAATGTTGCCATGGAGTTTTTGATTAAGATCCCTGTGTACCGAAACCACCCATCAAGCGGCGCTCGTTCGAGCATGACGGCAGCCAACTCGAGATAGACAGCTTCCGTGGATTTCGAGTAGTCTGCTTCGATTCCAATCTCAGCGAGACCTAACAAGCTATACACCTGGTCACGCGGATCGGTAGCTCTCAGCCTCAAAGCAGACTCGAATAAAGTCCAAGCATCTGGCTTTTTAGCTTCAAAGACGTTCTGAATACCGACCGCTAGCGTTAGGCTTTGCATTGGCACTCTGAAAGCATTGTTGAAGCCCACTTCGAAGTCAAGCCACTTCGCCCACTCTATCCCACTAGGTATAGTCCTAGTCGGGTGTGTTGCGAGCCAGTTCCCAATCTGGGTGATATCGGTTTCCCAGAATGTTGCGTAACCACACATAAATGTCACTCGTCTCGCCAGGACCAATTCTTGAAGAATCCAAATCCGCTTCCAGAAATCTCGCTGTGAAAGCAGATGAGGGATATCTTCCTTGCGAGGTAAGGCAAAAGATAACAGGGTCTCACCACTTGTCTCCAGGCCTCGTGCTTTGAGAAGATGGTCAGGGGCGGGTTTTTCGAAGACTTCCACGACTCCTGCATCTGGAGATAATTCTATCTCCTTGACAATATGCTTCATGATTGCTATGACCTCAGTGCTGTGGTTCTGCTCCGGCCCAAGCCAGGCAAGGACCTTAACGGCGTTCTTATAGATCGATACCATTTTCTGGACCTGATGATTTCGTTCGCTCATGTCTGCTTGGTTGATACAAATGGCGTCTATCCAAACGTAAGATGAGGCTTTGGGTACATTTGAAAGAACTTCCAGAGCAGCCACAAGATTTGTCGTTGCCGCAAATGGTTTGCCGTTGACGAGAATATCCTTGGTGACGTTGGGATCTCCCCAAACATATGAAAGTGCAGAGTATCTGAGTTCTGGGCCATTTTCCAATGAGTGTTTGATGAGGTGGCATCGAACCTGGCCGTCGCTGGAATGAAGGAATCTCAACAGCCTGATTTCTGACGTTGAATGATCCAGCCTTTCATATGTGATCGACGACATGTTCGATTCAGATAGAATGGTCTCTTTAATGCTCTTTGCTGGCGAAAGGGAGTGTTCCTTGCCCCCGTCGAAAAGGGCCACGAAAAGAATAAGTAGATGAAGATAGCAAGATAAATATGGCTGATCCGCCACAGCTAAAAAGCGAGCCGTTGTTCTGTTACAACTATGCAGCCACGAAACAACGTCACAAGCCACAGCGTCCCAGCCCCGTCAGCGTGTGGCTTCGCTTACAGTGCCGCGTAATAGGCCTAAAGCACTTCAAGACATTATAGCATGTATCTCTCTTCAATTTAAAAAGAATAAAATCTACAGAATAAAAACCTCCTGAACTTCAGGAATTTGTCAATACTACAATAGCTGGGCTTACTAAAAGGTTGACAGGTTGAAGTATTTGATTGAAAAGGATTGAGGAGCCCCACCGCCTAACCAACGTACCTTACTCAGGGCAACAACCGAAACTTTCAGCTATAAGTGCAAAGGCCGTTGGCGAATGAGAGAGGTCATTGTACCTACGAAGCAATTGAAATTCGACATATGTCAAATGTTGATCCTTTTCACCCGAAAAAAAAAAGCAGAAAGCACCATTTGGTACAGGCTCAATTTTGGAACTCCTTAACATGTCATCACCAAGCGGATCTCAAGCTTCAGCAGCGACCACTGTAAGCTTCTCTTTCTCTGCCGCTTGAAGAGCGCTGTCAATTTGAGTCAGTCACTGAGTGGGATAGTATGCTTTAGTCTCTTACCCGAAGTTTCTTGCGACTGCTTGCTTGAAGTAGTTATCCACGGTCATGGGTGGGCTGCGGCGAAGTCAGTCAAACGACCTACAAAGTGGAATCCATGCCACTCACTACTTCTTCTTTGGCCCCTGCAATACGAAGCCTTTCCTGCTCTGGTTAAAATATGCTATCGAGTAGCGAGATGGGGACCTCCCGACATCCTTGGCTCTAACTCTGTGAAAGTTCGACTTAAGTCGGTCGTCACTCCATGCCACTTAGCCTCGAGTTAGTGTTTGCTTCGCAATCTGATAGACATTCGTACTGAGCATATCACCAATGTTCACAACTATGGGACCAGTCTTCGCAGGCAGTGGGGTGAACGTTTCTCCCATAGCGAACGTCGACTACTCGGAGTCAGGATACCTCTTTGGAATAAACCAGGAAATTTCTGGGCATTGCCCATTAAGCATCGCAGGGGAGATGTTCTCAGAAAAGGTAAGACTCACATGACTTTCTCGTCCAGGACATATCTCTAAACCATCTTCTCCGTCTCGCTGGAAAAGAAGCGTGAGACACCCGATGTCCGTATGAGATCCTGCTCTCCAGGATCCAGCAGCGTTTTCTGAAGCTGGGTAGTGGATTAAGCGGAGTTGGGTAAGACAATCCGGTTGGAGGGGATCATTCGCAATCTTGAAGTAATCCCCAGGGAATCCAATTGCTTTTGCAAAACATGATACTTTTGGTTATCAGCAGTCCGTTGTGTCTAATTTTGAGAGCTTGAAACTCACAAACCTGGTCTGAAATACCAGCACACTTGGACATGAAATTCTCGGTCGTCTCCCCGAATTTCGGAACATCGTCATCACTTGGCCATTCCGAATGTCTTTGAAGCCAGAGAGATTCCTTTTGATCATAAGTGCCAGTGCTAGGTCGAAGTTGAGCCTGATGACTGTCAACTCTTCAAGTCCACTTTTCAAGTGTCGAGGTGTTCACCATGTATTCCCATCCATTATTCGTTGCTCGGCTATGGGGCGTTTTTCCTTTGAGTTCAGAAGACAACCCAAAGAATGCCTTTGAAATGGAGAATTGGGCCTCAATCTCTTCGATGCTGATTCCATGATCAACCAACGTCAAGAAGCCAGCATTCTCAGCTGCTTCCACAAGCTGCTTCGTGATCTCTTCTTTCCGACTTTCAAAGTCTATGAATTGGTGAGCTTGGGTGAATTTTCAACTGTGAAAATTATCCATTACCTTTCAAAGAGATAATTGGAACAAGTCTTTCCGCCATGATTTTTCGGTGATGATGAGTCTATGGTCGCAAAAGTGGCGTCAAAACGGCAAGCGATGGTAGTGAAGTTATACACAGGTGAACGAAGTCACTCCCATCGCCATGCAGACTTTCATGAACCTCGATGTTTCATACCCACTCTTGAGCCCACACTCTCCATCTCGTAACTTGTCAAGATCGATATCTCTTCTGATAAATCAAAAGTGGATGCTATCTGCAATGAACCACTTTAGTGGATAGACTTGTGGGGTAAGTGGGACATCTGGCAAAATGCAGCCAATGATACCCTGCAACACTTCCATGACCATGGAAATGGGTTCCTGCTCATCCCCTTCTGTATCTCGCTACGGATCCCTTCCGTTGCTGATTCCTGCAAGTTCTTAATCTATGGAGAGAACCCTGTAGGCGATATGGGAATCTCCCTCTGGCCAGTTGGGGCCCACAGCATCCGATACGTTGATAAGGGGTTTGTGATTGCAAACATATAAGAAAAGGCAACGACGCGCCAAGGCCAATGTTCATCGTATCCTGTATCTTCAATTATGTCTACTGAAAAGAATCAAAAGACCTTGGACAGGGCGGACATTACCAATGCTGACGATACCGAGGCGGTAAGCAGTTCACATTCTGATGTTGCGTGTGCCTTTCTGATCGAGATCTCGCACAGGGCGAGGTTCATGTCATTCCTCTCGAGAAAGCGGGAGTGGACCAGCAAGCAGCAAGCAAAGACAAAGCTCTCGGTCTGCTCGCCACTCACCATGTGGACTTCGACCCCAATTCCGCAGAGGCCAAACGCGTGCTGCGGAAAATCGACATGAGGATCATGCCCATGGTGTTTGTGGTCTACTTGCTCCAGTTGATGGACAAGAACAGTTTATCTTTCGCTGCCATCATGGGCATCAAAACCGATTGCCATCTCTCGCCAACGCAGTACTCGTGGCTAGGCTCGATCGTGTACTTTGGATATCTCGGAGGTGAAATCCCGGCCACGTTCCTGATGCAGCGATTTTCTCTCTCCAAGTACTTTTCGATTATGTGTATGCTCTGGGGAATCGTGGTGGCGATGCATGCTGTTTGTCATGATTTTGCCGGTCTTGCCACTGTTCGATTTCTTCTGGGATCGATTGAGGTTTGCACAGCTCCTGCGGTCATTTACATCACCGGATCTTGGTACACCAGGAGTGAACAAATCACACGGGTTGCCATTTGGTACACAACATCAGGATGGGCCAACGTCTTTGGCGGGCTCTTCGCATTTGCCATCAACCATGCCAAGACCTTCAAATGGCAAGGCCTGTTCGTGTTCTACGGCTCTCTTACTTTCTGCATGGGAATCATCCTGTTCTTCTTCCTCGCAGCATCACCAACAGAAGCCAAATGGCTCACAGATGAGGAGAAGACCATTGCTTTAGAAAGAGTTCGAGAGAACAAAACTGGTTCTGAGGTCTGGAGATTCAACAAGTCGCAATTATTTGAATGTTTCACGGATATTCGGTTTTACATGATGTTCCTGCTGTTGGTGTCTACCGGACTCCCTAATGGTGGTCTGACGGCTTTCGGTGAGTTGTCTCAATCTCGTACTTGAACCTGAGCTGACATGTATAGGCCCTTCGATAATTGCCAGTTTCGGCTTCACCACAAACCAGTCCACACTCTTGAACATGGGATCTGGTGCTTGTACCGTGGTTGGCACCATTATGGCGCTCTACTTGGCAAAATTCACTGGTCGAACTATCGCGGGGTGCTATACACTCTGCCTCTCCTGTGTCGGCGTCATAATGATGTTTGTGATACCTGCAGAACATTATGGAGCTCGATATGGAGGATACATTCTAACGCAGCAATTCGGAGTCTGCGTTTTGTTCATCATCACCTTCCTGACCGCAGGTGTGGGCGGCTCAACTAAGAAGTTTGCCTTCGGCTGCGCATACCAGCTTGGCTACGCCGTCGGAAACATCATCGGCCCCCAGACATACGTTGCCAAGAACGCTCCGAACTACTATGTAAGTCATCCAGATCTATATGTGTGACTATACTGATCAATTCGTAGCCCGCCAAATACACGATGCTGGCCTTCTTAATTTTCACTGTCCTCCTTTTAGCTTCATATGGGCTCATCCATAGGATGTGGAATGCAAAGAGGGATAAACAGGATGCTCTAGATGCTCAAAGTATGTTCTGTAAATTCTATGCCACAGAGAAAGCTTGCTAATCAATGCTAGATGGCATTATCCACGAGCACATAGAGAACGAGGAGTTTGCCGACTTGACAGACTTTACGTTGAGATCTTTTAGGTACCCATTATGACCGCTTGGCTGCTGTAATGGTATGCGGAGTGCTGGTACATAATTCTTTGGGTGATGTGGGAATTGAGATGTTGGAAAGATGGGTCCTATAGAAACGTAGACTAATCTCTGTCAACTAAAACCACCTTCGACGTGAGGGGTCCACCAATATCTAGTAAATTACTGAGAGGGAAGCCCCGCCTGAGAAGTATGATTGCATGCTTTTTACTCCTCCAAACCTTATGCATCTAAAAATTACACCTGATATATATCACGAAACATCCCCGTTCAAGATCAATTGGGCGTAAAACTTCACGGCCTCGATATGTTCTTTCATCCCTACCCGTTCATCAACCGTATGTGCATTCGCTCGTCCTTCTTCCCTCATCGGACTGAAGCGATAAATGTTGGGGGTCAAGCCCCAGTAGAACTTTGTATCGGTATTCCCCGTCATCAAGCTCGGTGCGACAATAATATCCTCTCCCATGACCTGCTTGATCGTTCCAGTGAAAGTTTTATAGGCATCAGTATCAAATGGTGACACAGGGGATGGCTCAAGAGGCTCATCAAAGTCTTCCAGGATGATTTGGCCAACAGCTGAAGAGGAAGTATTTCCTGATACGTTACCCCATGCGTCCAGGGACATTGAAAACTTCTTTATGATCTTGGATTCCACGAGGGTTTGCAGTTTGGCACGGATATCATGGACATGACTTTCCACCGCAATGCGGTGATTGATAACAGCGTAGACTTTTTCTGGAAGGGCATTGATTTTCACTCCACCAGAGATGAGGTCTGTTGCTTGTGAAGTCTGCATCAGATACCGCTGGAAGACGTTCTTCTTTGCGATATAGTCGGCAACTGATTTGGCAGCCTTCTTGCTTTTAAGGGATTTCTTGATTGTCTTCCGGAGCCAAGAATCCATATCCGGAGCATATTCTGCTGAGCATTGTAAAGTGGTGAAGTAAGCTAGATATGTTAGTAGATTATTCAAGGTGGGAATAGGGAAGCTAACGGTTCGCAGGTGTAAGTTCTGGTTCATATGGCTCAGCCTCGACGGCTGAGATTATTTGGGATAGTATACCGATCCCAGTATGATCTGGTGGGACAGAAGAATGCCCACCAGAAGTCTCAACGGTGATCCTAACGTCAAAGTAACCTTGAAAGATCAGCTGAAAGCGATGATTGAAAAACAGATCACTCACCCTTTTCGCCCAAACCTGGCAGAGCAAAAGTCGCACCATCAACCTCTTGAATTCCCAAGCCGCCTTCGTCAACAATCAGCTCAATGGAATCCTCTCCTCTCGTCTCTTCGAGATGTTTTGCAATAAACTGTGCACCCCGAGGTCCACTGATTTCCTCGTCAAACCCAAATCCAGCAAGTATGGTCCGTTCCGGTGTGAAGTCCTTCTCCAGCAGAGTTTCAAATGCTTCCAGAACACCAATCAAGTTATTCTTGCAATCAGTCGCTCCTCGACCCCATATATATCTGCCGTCATAATGAGCTGAGTATGGAGGGTACTTCCATCTGCTCTCTGTGACCTTGAGAACTGGAACAACATCCTGGTGTGCCATGAAGAGGTATGGCTTCAGCGATTCGTCTCTCCCTTTCCACTCAAGAAGGATACCGTACGTATTTATGGGAGTAAATTCGAGCTTCGAATATCTGCAAGCCATATTAGTATATCCTGGATTCAAAGAGCTGCGGGACTTACACCAAAGGGAAAGTCTTCTTAAGATATTCATGAAAGTCAATAAAAACGTCCCATCTTGGATCCTCTCCAACCTTGCCCATATCATCAAAGCTCTCCGTCGGTATCTGCACAGCTCCTTGCATGCGCTTTAAGCTCTTGTCGAAGAAATCATCGCTGCCAATCTCGCTCCGCACCTCCTTCTCAAGCTCCTTTCGGTCCTCCGAAGCGCTCTGAATAGCGGGGAATTGAGGACATGCCGATTGACCGGGATGTGGGAAGACCTGAGAATCTTTGCTTCCTTTAACTGCTTGGTAAATTGACAATGTGATAAGAAGGACAACGGCAAGGGCGCCAGGGATAGCGAAGTGCAGGATCCGCTTCCAATTCAAGCGTGTGCGCTGCCGGGAGGAGGTCAAGGGCTCTGTTTCTCCTTGTGGAAGCAGGGTATAATTTTGCGACTTGAAGGCCATTCTAGATGTAGGCTCAATAAGTTTCGAGCTCCCCAAAGTCGCAAGTGAGGTTCCATGACGGTTAAGCTCTTGAAGCGGGGGGCGCTTGCCCCGCTTTTGAGCTTCATTCCTCCCACTTTTGAGATGACGTTTATTGACTTACTTCACTTCACTTCGAGTTTAATGTGAACCATACTAAATCTGAGATGAAATGCAAATATCAAGACTGAGGGTCGTTCTAAAAGCCGCATAACTTGTTTTGAATAAGTGTTTTCAAGCCTAAAAGCAGAATTCCACGGCGCTCACGTGACTAAAATACCCCTATGATCCTTTGACTTCTTCAAATAGGTCCTCAGGCCCCACTCTATCTCTCTAAAATGAAATCAGATCTATAATCTGGTAACAACATTCCCTAGATGTAGCAAACATCTATTTATCATTCGTCACGTCCCAAAATTCTGCTCCCTTCTCCTTTTCCCATGGCAACTTGACCTTATAAATCATCTTGTAGGGCGGGTATTCAGGCCAATTCTCCTTGATAAGCTTCACCAATTCGTCGAATACGATTCTGTATCCTGCAGGGCTCAAGTGTAGACCTTAATATCAATTAGCAAGTCATCCACATTTAAGTCAGCTTCAGAGAGGTCTCTGAACTCACCATCGTACAACAATTCTTCTAGCTCTTTGGACTTTCCCAACTCCAAAGTCCCAGGAATAGGTAGCGAGTCACCAGCTTTCCACCCCGTCTTCTCCATGAACGCAGACCAGACATCCAAGACCGGTACCCCCGCCTCTTTTCCAACTTCTTTCACAAGTTCGGCATAGTGCTGAGCATCCGCTGCTTTTCTGGTAGGAGGAGGATCACCCCACTCTTCTAGGAGCTTTACCAACATAGTTTCTTCGAATGGTGGCGGCGTGATGAGAATGATGTTCGGTGAATAGACTGTCACCGTTGGGTGATTGATTATTTCAAGCAAGTTCTTCTTGAATCGATCTGGAGGCACGTATTGGGCGTGAATTGGGTTCTTGTTGGCATCATTTGCCCCAAACCAGATGGTCTGATCTCATATTCAGCTTCTCTTCGTAGAATTTGGACAGAAGTGGGTAAGTCGGCCTACCAAGAAACGAACAGCGACTTGCTGGGGATGGGCTTGCGGTAGTATGTTGTGTATCACCTTCAAAGCATGATCGGTGTTATACCCGCTACACAGCTCTTATCAGAAAGCGATCCGGGACGGCAGAAGGACGTCAATACCTGAATCCTCTATTCATAACATCAAGCCGTCTGGCATAGGCTGACGCCAGCTCTGCCCCCATGCCAAAGCCACGTGACTGGTCCCATGCTCCTTGAGTGATACTATCTCCTATGCGAGAGTCAGGGACTGTATCTCTTGGAAACTGAAGGAGGAGACAGACCGAAAAGGACGAACTGGTCTAGAGAAGCCTGATAAGGTCAGCGGTGAGATAGCAGCTGAGACAGGAAGATACTCACCATCTGCTGTCCCATGATTTCCCGTACCCGTGAGAGCTTGATATCAGGCTTCTATCACTCAACGTCGAACAACTATATACCCGTATTATCGTAGATCATTTTCATCGGCAGCCCGGGCGAGGCCGCCTCGCTGAGGCGGATGATAGGGCACCGACACGTGATTTCCAAGTTTAGGCTAAGGTATGTACCTATCCGAGGTCTTGCTATCTATCCACTCTTCTCGTAAGCCTTGTGCAGAGCCAAATGTCTCACAACACCTCCAATAAGTAAGTGTCAATGCCGATTCCGCAGACGTCGGCGAAGCGAGCAGACAAGGCATACCGACTGTTATATTGAGCCATGATCTCGGCCCACGATCTGAAATCTTCATAGCAGTTCAAGCCTCGGGGGACTATGTTGCGAGTGCCGGGTCCAGAATTTGAGCTTCCCCTTCTCCAAGGTCGATATGCGAGTGTATACAGACATGGGTTCCACAGCTGTCGGACAACTATGCATCCTCAATCCGATCCTCGCAAGATCTCGGAACATATCTTTGTACGCAGCCGATTTCCGGCCCGAAGTTTCAGC
>Ga0302140_10004498_pt1 | contig 17749 bp, 12 predicted proteins | sample I_Bog_E1_1_FD_202095 | JGI IMG/M metagenome (GOLD analysis project Ga0302140, IMG submission 202095) | Peat permafrost microbial communities from Stordalen Mire near Abisko, Sweden - I_Bog_E1_1 | ecosystem: Environmental > Terrestrial > Soil > Wetlands > Peat | place: Sweden: Abisko, Stordalen... | reverse complement strand
ATTCATGATGCTTCCTCTCGCCTTTACTGCGCGCGCCGCTGGAAAGAGCGAACGCGGTTGAGGCTCTGTGAACAAACTGAATGGTGCGAATCTTCCGCGGAGGGGTTATGGTGGCGGAGAGAAAGCGGGAGGCGACCGAATAATGATAAGGCCTCTGAAAGACGGAGGAGTGTTCGAGGCTTAACCTTCTGAATCGGCACACTTAACCCGGGGTTCATAAGCGCTCCCTAAAGCACCGTGCTGGCAGTAACCGTACAAGCGTCGATTATGGCGCTGCTGTGATGGCCGTCACGAGGGCTCAGCATAGACTCTGATGAGGTTAATAGAGACGTCCTGTCGAAATCCGTGAAAGCGGGGACCAACGCAGAAGCAGCTGCATGGCACAGGCAGTCTTCCCGGATGACCGGAGGTTACCGTCATGCTGTCGGAAAAGATTCTTACTCCACTCCTTCGGTTTGTTACACGCGACGCATTCCAACTGGAAGAGACTGGCAGGATCCGGTTCCCCGGTCCAAAGCCCGGTCGACAGTACATGCTTTATATCCATGTGCCGTTCTGCGAAATCTTATGTCCCTATTGTTCCTTCAACCGCTTTGCTTATAAAGAGCAGATAGCGAGAGCTTATTTTGCGAGCTTGCGGGAAGAGCTGCGTATGACGGCGTCATTAGGTTATACGTTCCGATCACTCTACTTCGGCGGAGGGACTCCAACAATCTTGTTGGATGAATTGATTACGACGATTGACCTTGCCAAGGAATTGTTCGGGATTGAAGATATCTCGTGTGAAACCAATCCTAACCAGTTAGAGCCGGCGCTGGCGGAAAAACTGGACGGAAGGGTTCAACGCATGTCGGTGGGGGTGCAGAGTTTTGATAAGGAGATACTGCACAAGGTTAGTCGTTTGGAGCGTTTTGGGGATGGGGAGCAGATCTTAAAGAGAATTCACAGCGTTGCCGGTATGTTTCAATCCCTGAACGTAGACATTATTTTTAATTTTCCGGGACAAACAAGAGATGTACTTCTGAATGACATTGAATGTGCAGGAGAGTCTGGAGCGTCGCAGATCACGTTCTATCCGCTGATGAGTCCGAGGTCTGTCGTGAAATCGCTGAAGCAAACTGTCGGCGTAGTCACTTACAACCATGAGTATGAGGATTATCGATTGATTCTCGAGAAGATGGCGGCAAAATTCGAGCAATCTACTGGATGGGCATTTTCTCGGAGGAATGGCGGTTTAATCGACGAATATATCGTGGATACGGAGGAGTATGTTGGGCTTGGTTCTGGGGCATTCAGTTATCTGGATGGAACGATCTACGTGAATACTTTTTCGTTGAAGAACTACGCTGAAGCAATTCAAGATGGGCGTCGGCCTGTGATGGGATCGAAATCATATAGTCGACATAACCAGATGCGATATCACTTCCTGATGGATCTATTTGGCCTGGGACTGGACCGAAAACAGTTCCGCGATCGATTTGGGGTTCCGGTGGAATTAGGACTGCCGATGGAGTTGGCGTACTTCCGAGTCAACGGGGCCCTGGATTTCTCAAATCCGGCCACGATCAGCCTGACCACGAAGGGGAAATATCTCTTCGTCGTCATGATGCGTGAATTTTTTATCGGAATCAACGAATTTCGCGATCAGGCTCGGCAGTCCTTGACTCCGGAAGATGGCACGGAAGCGAGTCGCTGTGCTAAGGCAAGCCATCTGGAGACCATTACTCTCGTGCCTCGCAGGTTAGTGTCGTAGGTTCGGCGAGGGTTGTGGATGTCGTGGGTGAAAGAGGCCTGGTAGAGCGGCGAACGGGGGTTATGCGGGGTGCTGTTGGAGGAAGGCCTTGCGGAGGGCGGAGTCGCGGAAGGCTTCGGTGCCGCCAGGGCGGAGGGTGGAGAGTGCTCCGGTGATGTTGCCGAAGGCTGCGGCGCGGAGGGGATCGTGGCCCCGGAGCCAGGCGCTGAGGAAGCCGGCGTTGAAGCTGTCGCCGGCACCGATGGTGTCGATGGGTTCGACGAGAACGGGGCTAACCCAGTTTCGCTGGATGCCGTGTTCGGTGCATTGCTGGACGAGGGCTCCGCGGGATCCGCACTTGACGACGATGAGGGGAACTCGGGGAGCGAGAGCGTCGAGGGCCTCGTCGAGGGTGGGCTTGCCGGCTATCTTCTTGAGTTCGTCTTCATTGGGAAGGAGGACGTCTATCTTGTCGAGGAGGGACGGCAGGATGCCGCTCCAGTTACCGGACGGGTCGTCGTTTGTGTCGAGGGATATCGTGATGTCGGCTTGTTTGAGGGTGGCGAAGAGTTGCGGAAGGTTGGGGTGAAGGGCGGTCTGGAGGAAGAGCGAGGAGAGATGGAAGTGGCGTGCAGAGGTGAGATAGGCGACGTCGAGATCGGCAACGGACATCTCTGCCATGACACCGGGGTACGTAAGGATGTGGCGCTCGCGGCCATGGGGAAGAAGGAGGGTGACGCCGGTGCCGGCGCCGGGCCGGCGCGTGATGTGTGCGATATCAAGTCCGGCTTCAGCCAGGCGAGCGATGGCGATTTCCCCCATCTCGTCGGCTCCAACCTGCGAGGTGAATCCGACGCGTGTGCCGAGGAGCGAGAGGTTGTGGGCGAGTATGGAGGAGGAGCCGCCGAGGGTGAGATTGAAGGCGGACCCGAGGAGTTCGCGCTCGGTGGGCATGGCGGCCGGGAGACCATAGAGGATGAGATCGAGATTGGTTTCTCCGGCGATGGAGATGTCGAGCGGCTTGGCGGTCGGGATGGAGTCAGAGGAAATCACGGAAAACCCTCATATTGTTTTGTTGCGTACGAAGAAGTATAACGGTTATTATTGCTTATCTTTCGTTTCTGTTTTAGATTTCGATTGCAGATATTTTACGGATGATTTTTGATTCAACGAGGACCATGATCGTGACATCCCTTTCGAGTTTTGTAGCGTTGCCCGAGGACGAGCAGAAGGCACGTGGACTTGTTTTTACACCACGAGAGATTGCTCAGCAGCCGAAGACGTGGGAGACGACGCTGGAGATCTTCAGGCGGCATCAGCAACGCATCTGTGACTTTCTGGACTCGGTGGGAGTGCGGGAAGAGTTGGTGCAGCGACCTGTAGTGATGCTGATTGGGGCGGGAACCTCGGATTATATCGGGCTGGCGCTGGAGCTGTTGATACGGCAGAAGTGGGGTTGTGAAGTCTCGGCGGTGGCGAGCACCGACTTGTTGCCGAATCTGGCGGAGTACGTGGTGCCAGGTCGGAAGTATCTGTGGATCTCGTTCTCACGGTCGGGGGATTCTCCGGAGGGTGTGGCGGTACTGGAGCAGGCGATTCAACTGTATCCCGAGGTTGCGCATCTTGTCGTAACGTGCAATGCCAAGGCGCGGATGACGGAGGTGTGCAAGGCGTCGAAACACGCGTGTGTGGTAGTGCTGGACGATGCGGTGAATGATCGCAGCCTGGCGATGACGAGCTCGTTCACGAACATGGTGGTGATGGGGCAGTGCCTGGCGAATGCGTGGTCGATTGAGGAGTACGCGGAGGTGCTGGAGCAGTTGGTGCGTGCCGGCGAACATATGCTGACGCGCGCGGCGGACGAGGCAGAAAGGATTGCGGCGCAGGACTTTACGCGGGTGTGTTTCATCGGCGGCGGAGCTCTGGCGGGTGTGGCGAAGGAGTCGGCGCTAAAGGTGCTGGAGATGACGGCAGGGCAGGTGCAGGCGATGTCGGAGACGGTGCTGGGATTGCGGCATGGACCGATGGCTGCGCTGGATACGCAGACGTTGTTTGTGTGCTTTGTTTCAAGCGATGGGCGGCGCGCGAAGTATGCGAGTGACCTGTTGCGGGAGATTGGCGAGAAAGGAATTGTAGGCGAACGGGTCGCGGTTGGAACGGCGGCGGCGCGGGCGGAGATTTCGCCTAACTGTGATTCGTATGTGGCCGTGGATGATGCGGGCGATAGTTCGGCCGAGGAGCCGATTGGTGATTCTTACTGGGCGGTGGTAGATGTAATCTTTGGGCAGATGCTGGGCTTGTATTGCTCCGTGGCGCATGAGCTGAAGCCGGATTCGCCGAGCCCTGGTGGGGTTATTAATCGCGTGGTGCAGAAGTTTAGGATTTACTAGAAAGTATGAGTTCCGTTCTACAGCGGCATTTGGCGAAGCGCCGTCAGGGAGTAGCTGCCGGGATTACCTCGGTCTGCTCGGCCCATCCATGGGTGATTCGAGCGTCGGCTGAACAGGCGGCGGCGGATGGTTCGCTGCTGCTGGTGGAGGCGACGAGCAACCAGGTGAACCAGTTTGGCGGGTATACCGGGATGCGCCCCGCGGAGTTTCGCAGCTTTGTGCTGGAGCATTTGGCAGCGGCGGGAGTTGGTGCGGAACGGCTGATTCTTGGGGGAGATCACCTGGGGCCGAATCCTTGGAGGGCATTGCCGGCTACAGAGGCGATGAAACATGCAGAGACGATGGTAGCGGAGTATGCTCGCGCAGGGTTTGGCAAGATTCATCTGGATGCGAGTATGGCGTGTGGCGGCGATCCGGACCGGCTTTCTGACGAGGTGGTGGCGGAGCGCGCGGCTCGGCTTTGCAAGGCGGCCGAGGAGGCGTGCGGCGATGGCGATCGGCCGGTGTATGTGATTGGCACGGAAGTTCCGGTGCCGGGCGGGGCGACACACACGGTGACGGAGTTGGAGGCGACCTCGGTCACGGCGGCGGAGCATACCCTGGCGGTGCACAAACGAATTTTTGCGGAGCAGGGGTTGGGTGAGGTTTGGCCGCGGGTGATTGCACTAGTGGTGCAGCCGGGCGTGGAGTTTGATCACGATGCCGTGGTGGGGTATGAGCGGAAGAAGGCGAGTGGACTGGTAGAATGGCTGCGGGTGCAGCCTGAGGCGATTGTGTTTGAAGCGCACTCCACGGATTACCAGTTGCCGCAGGCGTATGTGGAGCTGGTGGAGGATGGATTCGCGATTCTCAAGGTGGGACCGGCTTTGACGTTTGCGATGCGTGAGGCGTTGGATGCTCTCGAAGACATGGAATCGCATTTGATTGCCGAGGACGAGCAGTCGCAACTGGGAAGCGTGATTGAAGAGACGATGCTGCGAGAGCCAAAGGACTGGGAGCCTTACTACGCGGGAAGCGCTGCGGAACAGAAGTTGTTGCGGCGGTATAGCTATAGCGATCGCGTTCGGTACTACTGGCATCGGCCGGAGATTGCAGTTGCGGTGGATCGATTGATTTCGAATCTGTCGAAGGTGACGATTCCGGAGAGTATGTTGAGCCGGTATCTCCCGGAGCAGTATCTGCGGGTTCGGTTGGGGGAGATTGGCGGGGATCCAGTCGCCCTGATAGTGGACAAGGTGCGGGATGTCTTGCGGGTATATACCGCGGCTTGCGGGAAGCTGTAGACCGCAGTGGGCCTTTCCTTTACTTTCCGCGTTGCAATTCCGAAAGCTCCGTTGTAGTCTTCGTGGAGCATGGGTTGGGTTTTGGAAGAGTTATGAAATCAAAGATCGCTTCGAAGGCTACGGCCGTGGAAGCTCCGGTGGAGCAGGGACGCGGATCTCAGATGCTGATCGAGGAGCGCCGGCAATATATTGTGGCGCTGGCTCAGCAGCATGGCCGAGTACTGGTGGAAGAACTTTCGCAGTCGCTGGGGATTTCGCGGATCACGATTCGCAAAGACCTGGATTATTTGCAGCGGCGGGGCGCTTTGCAACGGACCCATGGTGGTGCGCTGTTGCCGGGATCTGGTGCGCTGGCCGATCCCTCACTGCAGGAGAAGGAAGGGCGGCACTCGAGTGAGAAGCAGCGGATCTCCGCGGCAGCCGTGGAGTTAGTCCAGGAAGGGCAGTGCGTGCTGCTGGACTCCGGCACGACGACGACGGCAATCGCTCGCGCGCTGAAAAAGTTCTCGCACCTCACCATCATTACAAACGCGGTGAATATTGCGGCGGAGTTGAGCGGGACGGACTTTGAGGTACTGCTAACAGGCGGCTCGCTACGCAAGAATTCGTTCTCTCTAGTGGGGCCGTTGGCCGAGGATATGTTGCATGACATGCATGCGGACATACTGTTTCTTGGGGTGGATGGGTTCGATCTCGAGGTGGGATTGACAACGCCGAATGTTATGGAGTCGAGGGTCAATCGGGCGATGGTGAAGGCTTCGGCACTGGTGGTGGCGGTGTGCGATTCGACGAAGTTCAATCGACGCAGCATGTCAAAGATTGTGGATGCGACGGCGATTCATCACGTGATTACGGATAGCAATTTGAGTAAAGAGACAGCTGAGGCACTGCGCAATAGCAATATCAAATTGACATTGGTGTAGGCGGGTGGGATGTGTTGAGCTGGAATAATGGCTGCGATCGTCTCGGTGGGCCGCAAGAAATACGGGGTCTCTCCACTGCGCATCACGAGGACAAGAGCGTGATGCTCTGGTCGAGATGACATTGCTCGCGGAGCGGAACTGTTGGCCGCTATTGCGTGGGGATGGCGCGCAGGGTGAGGACTTCAAACGGCGCGAGATGGATCGTGAGGGGTTGACCGGCGTGGGCTTGCTCGGTGCGGCTGGCGGGCCAATCGGGGATGTCGCTCCAGACACTGTGAAGTTTATAGGTGGTGGGGTTGGTGGGTTGCAGCTCGAAGGCTTTGCTTAGGTCGATCGCGAAGGTCTGGGCTTCCTTCGAGGGGTTGCGTAGGGTCAGGATACCTTCGCGCGTGCTCCACGCGGCCCATCCGTAAACTTGGAGCTTGTCTGGATCACCGCCGATCCAGTGCGTGTCTCTTAGCGTTTCGGCGTGCATGCGGCTCCACCGGGCGGCTTCGGCGAGCGTGTCCCAGTTCGCGGTGGTGAGCAGCGAGGGGGTGATGTACATCTCTTGCAGTTGTGTGCCGCTGCCGAAGTAAGAGTGGACTTCGTCGGCGAAATCATTGTGCGGATCGGTGGAGAGGTCCTTGGCAAACTGGGCGTAGATGAGGCCGTGGAGCATGAGCGAGTTGAGGGGGAAGAGTGGGCCGCTGCGAACGATGTTTTTGTAGGTCTGTGCATCGCGATAGGTGATCCAGCGCTGGCGGGGAGTGCCGACGCCGGAGAAGTCATGGTCTTCGCCGCCGCGCCAGATGGAGTCGGCATAGAAGAGCCAGAAGGGCGAGGCTGTAGTGCCGGTGGTGAGGTTGATGAAGATGGAGGGCTTCTGCTGCCGGAGGCGCTCAATGAGATGGATGGCGGCGTCGAAGTCGCTGTCGAAGGCGCTGCCGGGGAAGACTCTGTCGGCGTTGCCGGTGCCGTCGAACTTGAATTGGTTGACGTTGTACTTATCGATCATCTGTAGGCAGGTTTGCTGGAAGAGTTCGTAGTACTTCGGGCCGGAAAGGGCGAAGCCGTCGTTGAGGATCTCATAGCCGTGGGCACGGCCGAAGGCGATGCGCTGATCTTTCTGCTCGGCATAACCGCCCCATGGGGAGAGCCAGACGCCGATGCCCGCTTTGTATTTTGTGGCTGCCTCGCCGGCTTTTGTGAAGCCGTCGGGAAAGCCGGAGTTGAAGCCCCAGAGAGAGTTGGGATTGTCCCAGCCATCGTCGAAGAGATAAGAGTCGAGCTGTACGTGCCGCTCGACGACGAGTTGCTGGCCAAATGCGTTGATGCGGTCGAGGGCCCCGGCCTCGGCGAAGCGATTTTCATAGCCGAGGTCGTACCAGGAGTTGTAGTGGAGGAAGGGCTGATAGGGGCGAGGGCGCTCGGCTTCGATGTATGCGAGGAATGCTCGGCGGAGTTGGTCGGGCTGCGAGGTTCCGATGACGGCGGAGTAGGTGATGGTCTGGCCGGCGCGGAGAGGGAGATCTCGGAAGAGGGACGCGCGGACGTTGCCATTGGCGGCGGTGTTGACGGAGAGAGGGTGCTCGAAGCCGAAGTAGAGGTTGGAGTCGATGACCGGCGAGCCTTTGACGGTGCCGTCGGTATGCGCTTCGAGGTCGGAGAAGTCAAGCAGGCGGACTTCTGCCAGGGGCAGATCTTGGGTCGTGGCATGGATGCGCAGGAGCGTGCGCGCGTAGTTGGATCCGCGACGAGCGACGAGGCACCAGTCGAAGGTGGCGGTGGTGTTGGGCGAGGTGAAGTTCCAGCATGCGCTGGCGGGCGGCGGCGCGGTGTCGTGCGTGCCACGCAGAGCTCGGTGGGGATCGGACGCAAGGATGGAGTTGGGGAGCGCGCTGGCGTTCATGTCCGTGGAGCGGAGTTGAGTTTTGTCCTTGAGGACGAGGGTGAAGGCTTCGGGAATGTCGAGGATGCGATTCGAGTTGGTGTCATGGATTTTCAGACCGGCGAAGCGGTGGTTGGACAGATGGATATCTGCGGACAGAGCCCCTGCGGGCAGAAGGACTTTGTCGACGGACGCAGTCTGACCGAGGGCCAGGGGATGGGAGGAGAGCGCGATGGATGCTGCCGCGAGAAGCATTCTAAAGGTTTGGGGTAAAGGGCGAATCGGCATCGTGCAGGTGTCCTGTCGGATGAGCTGATGGAAAGATTGAATTGCTTGCCTGTGAGAATAATAAAACGAAGTGGATGGATATAGACTTTTATTACGTTTTATATTGAGGAGATCAGAATGCCGGAACAGGATATGCAGGACAAGTTTATTGCGATGGTTTCCGCGAAGGCGGACGTGACGCTTCCGCTAAGCGAGTTTCATCCTCGCTGCATGTTGAAGACGGCGCGACATGAGATTTGGACGCCGCGGTTTCCGGCCATTGATTATCACAACCACCTGGATGCGCAGGATCCGGCGCATGTGCTCGATGTGATGGATGCGTGCGGAATCGAGCACGTGGTGAACATCACGATGAAGGTGGGCGACGAGGCGCTAGCGGTGATGGATAGGTATCGGAAGGCGGATGCGAGGCGCTTCTCGACGATTGGGTGGATGGATTGGGATGGGGTGGGCGGGGACTTCAATGAGTTTGTGACGTTGAGCGTGAAGCGCCTGGAGCGGCTGGTGGAGCATAGGGCGGTGGGATTCAAAGTGTGGAAAGACCTTGGACTCACGGTGCGCGATGCGAGCGGCGAGCTGGTGCGGGTGGATGACGAGCGATTGGGTCCGATCTTCGAGAGGGCGGGTGAGTTGGGGATCCCGGTCATGGTGCATATCGGCGATCCCGAAGCTTTTTTCCTTCCGATCGATGCGAACAACGAGCGATTCGAGGAGTTGGCGGCGCATCCTGATTGGAGCTTCTACGGCAGCCAGTATGGCAAGCATGATTTGTTAGAGCAGAGGGACCGCGTGTTCAAAAGGCATGCGCGAACAACGTTTGTGGCGGCACATATTGCGGAAAATAGTGAGGACCTGGAGCGCGTGTCGGCGATGATGGATGCGTGTCCGAATGTGATGGTGGACATAAGTGCGCGCGCGTCGGAGTTGGGACGACAGCCGTATTCAGCGCGAAAGTTCTTTCTGCGCTTTGCAGATCGGATCTTATTTGGTGCGGATTTGGTGCCGGAGGTCGAGATGTATCAGTTGTACTACCGGTTTCTAGAAACGGCGGATGAGTACTTCGAGTATCCGACGCACGCGTCGGGGCAGGGGCGATGGAATATCTATGGGCTCAATCTGCCGGACGATGTGCTGCTGAAGGTGTATCGCGAAAATGCTCTGCGGTTGTTGCCTCAGCTACGGTGAAGATGGCTGAAAGAATTTGATCACGGTAAAGAATTGAAAGGCATGTGGGTCAAGGCTCGGACTACAATTCACGAAACGTTAGAATCGTGGAGAGGCTTATGGCTGGTGCCGACCCGAAGGGGAATGTGTTCGATCTCAGACCGCAGCCGGCCGAGCTGGGCTTGGTGGATGGGCTCGATCTCAATGCCCGGTATTATGTGGAGCGAGCCGGCGGCGATTTTTTTGACGCGGTGCGGGTGGGGTCGAGGGTGGTGTTCTTGCTGAGTGATATCGCAGGCCGTCGATCTGAGGCAGGGCCAATTGCGGCTCGCACCCAAGAGGCCTTCCGAGCGAAGGCTGCCGAGCTGTTTGGGACTGGCGATGTGAATTTGATGGAGGGTACAGAGTTGCTGACGCAGGCGATCAACCTGGCAATCACAGGGCCTGAGAAGGCGATTCGTTTTGCACCGACGATGGTAGGTTGCTATGACTTGCAATTGGGCGTGCTGGCGTATGTGAATGCAGGTGGACAGACGGCAGTGATTCGTGATTCCGAAGGGACGCGGATGTTGCCGGACGTGTCGATGCCATTGGGGTTGTTCACGCATTTGATTTACGACGCGTCCATGCAGGCGTTTGAGCCCGGGGCGGCGCTGTTGATTGTGACGAAGGGCGTGACGGAGAGCGTGCGCGGCAATGTTGCATTTGGAGCGCAGCGGGTGATGGACGTGCTGCGGAGGTCGAAGCAGGAGTCGGCAGCAGTGATGTGCCGCGAGGTGCTGGAGGCGGCGAATCGATTCAAGCGGGGAGGTTGGGAGCGGCTTGCGTTCTGGCGGAAGGCGGTGCGCGAGGATATGACAGCCTTGGCGATAGTGAGGAGTCGATAGCCGCTGCGACTTTGTCTACTGCTGTAGGGAGAGTGCGGCAACAATTGCGTCCAAGCCGGAGGTTTGCGTCGCGGCCGTTGCTGTTGTGGTGGGGGCAGCCCAATTGACGCCGATGGCATGGGTGTCGTCCTGGTGCGCGAGGATGGATGTGGCATTGGCGACGATGAAGTGCTCGTAGCTTCGCTTTGGCTTTCGGCGGTTGAGAAGGGCGAGGTTGCGAACAAAGATTCCCTTGAACTGTGGGCCGTCGTCTCCGCAGTTAGGTTCGCATACATCATGAAGAATTCCTGAAGCGTCGGTCAGTTTCTTTATCGCTGCATTGGCGATGTGGTCTGCATCTCGCAGTGGCTTCTTGCTATGAACGGCGGTCGATAATTCGGTGAGGCCACCGAGGATGACGCCCTGGTTATAGGACCAGACGGTCTTGTTGTTATTCTTGCAATTCTCGTCTAAGCCGTCGTTGATCTGGCTGTCGGGCCGAATCATCGAGGAATTGTGAAACCAGGCCCACTCGCGTTCTGCCCAGGTGCTGTAGCGGGTCTTCTCTTCGGGCGAGGATGTTCGATTCGCCAGATGCGCGGCGACGCTGAGAAATAGTTCGTTTGCAATCGCGTTTTTGTACTTGCGGTCCTTGCTCCACCAGATGCCTCCGCCGCAGACATTGTCCCAGCCTTTCGACATGTCGTCGAAGATGGTGGCAGCCATGCTTAGATATTGCGGATTGTGTGTGAGGTCGTAGGCGTCGATCCAGGCGAGGGCCCACCAGCCTTCGTCGTCATAGTAATCATTCAGGAAGTTTGGATGGAGATGCTGCTGAAAGCTCTCGGTGAGGACGTTGGATAGATTATCCGAGCGGGTGATTCGGGAATAATCGATGACAACGGTGAGGGCATTTGCGGAGTTCCACCAGCCGGTGCTGTTCCACTGGCCAGTATCGGATACATACCACTGCTGCAGCCGCCCGATCATTAGGTGGCTTTGTTCTGGCAGGTCTCGAGGGGCGGGTTCGGTGGTGCTGGCATGGAGAAGAGAGCCCGCAAAGAGCGCTATAGCGAGGCAACGATAGATTCGCAACATGGACTTGCCCCCAAGCAGCAATTGCAGCTTACTCGACGATTTTCTCACGAAGAAGCGAGGTATTGGAGGAGGTCACACATTGCGAACAGGGTGCTGGTAAGACCAATATAGGATTGGGGTGAACGCGCAAGTTCTCATCTTCAATATTTCGAGGTCAAGGTATGCAACGCAGGGAGTTCCTTCGTCTGGCGTCGTTTACATCGGGTGCGGTCACACTTGCTGGCGCTAGTATGCTGCATGCGGGAAGCCGCATTGCGGAGACTTCGCCGGCTATGCCGGACGAGTCGCTTTTTCAGATGTTTACCGATCCCTCGATGCACTATCGACCGATGGTGCGATGGTGGTGGAACGGCGATCGCGTGGTTGCGAGTGAGCTTCTGCGTGAGCTGGACGTACTGAAGGCGGCCGGCGTTGGCGGCGTAGAGATCAATCCAATCAAGTTTCCCAATGATGCTCCGGCGATGGATACGAGACCTCTGAAATGGCTGAGTAGCGAATGGATCGACGTGCTGCAAGTGGTGCTGAAAGGCGCACGCGATCGCGGAATGACTTGCGACATGATTGTAGGGTCGGGTTGGCCATTTGGTGGCGAGTTCCTTACTAGAGAGGAGCAGTCCCAGATGGTTGCGCTTGGGACGCGCGATGTGACGGGACCGGCCCGCCTGGAAGTTACGCGAGCGGAGTTGATTGCGGATGTGAGCCCGGAGTTGGTATCGCCGCAAGCAGGTGCTCTGAAGGAATTGTTCAGTCTCATGCTGGCGCCCTACGAGTTGAATGACCTCGGTCAAGTGATGAATCTGGGCGATCAGAGCGAAGAGCGGATCGTTCTCGAGATTCCAGAAGGAAAACATGTTCTGTACTACCTGGTAAAGCTCACTGGTTATATGGCTGTGATCAATGGGGCTCCCGGCGCGAACGGACCGGTACTGAATCATCTGGATAAGGGAGCAGTCGAGCACTATCTGAATCATCTATCCGATACGCTCACAGCGAAGATTGGCGACCTGCATCCCTATGTGCGCGCATTTTTTACAGACAGCATCGAGCTGGAGGGAGCGAACTGGTACAGCGGGATGGCTGCGATGTTTCAGGAGCGTTACGGATATGAACTGTTGCCGTGGCTGCCATTTATTTTGTTCAAAGTGGGAGAGATGGGGAATGCGATAAGTGGACGTTATGGCGCACACTTCGCCCCGGCATTTCAGGAAAAGGTGGCGGCGGTGCGCTATGACTTCCAGACGCTACGTCAGGTAGTCTTCAACGAACATTTTGTAGCCACGTTCACAGCGTGGTGTTCGAGGCTGGGGGTCAAGTCGCGCATGCAGGCTTACGGCAGCGAATGCAATGTGATGACTGCGTCACCGATGCTCGACATCCCTGAATGCGAAACATGGATACGCTCTGAACGAATTGTGCCTTTTGAAGCTGCAGACTACCGTGTCGGGCGGGACTACACCATGATCAACAAGTTCGTTTCGTCTGCGGCGCACCTATCGGGTAAACAATTAGTCAGTTGTGAGGAGATGACGAATACAGATGATCCTTTCGGAGTTTCGCTGAATAAAATCAAGGCCGCGGGCGACCAGAGCATTCTGTCTGGCGTGACAGCGAGCGTGCTCCATGGGTTCAATTACAGCCCACCGGAAATTCCGTTTCCGGGTTGGGTGCGCTATGGCACGTACTTCAGTGAACACAATACCTGGTGGCCCTACTTCCATCTGTGGACCGACTATAAAGCCAGGATTTATAGTGTGCTCCAGCAAAGTGTGATGCATGCAGACATCGCGATCCTCGCGCCTACGGCGGACCTCGCTTCGCGATTCGGCTTTCAACGAGATCCATTCCCGCAGGTCGTATATCCGCGATATCTTTACGAACTTTGGGAGGCCGTCCACCAGAATGGCAGCGGCTGCGATTACATCACAGAAGACGTTATTAGCCGCAGCGAGATAAAGCGCGGCAAGCTGAACTATGAGCAGCGGTCGTACAAAGCTATCTTGTTGCCGGAAGTAGAACGCCTTGCTCCGAAGACAGCCAAGGCACTTAAGCGTTTCGTGGCCGGCGGGGGCACCGTGTTGTTCCTCAACCAAGTTCCAATCAAGAGTGCTGGCATGGCGGAAGAGCATGAAGCGGATACCGTCGCTGCGCTGGTGAAAGAGATGCAAGCGAAGTATCCACAGCGGGCTGTTTTGATCGAGGTCAATGAGGCATCTCTTTTGACCTGGTATCGAGACATACAGCGTCGGTTCAACCTCTCACCGGAAGTCTTGTTGAGCGAACCAAGAGACTTCCTTAGCCAGGTACACTATCGCCTAGCTGCGCGCGAGATCTTTTTCTTCTCCAACTACAGCGGCGATCAAACACATACTTTCGAGGCGAAGTTTTCCATCGGGAGCGGATACAACGCATGGCGGTGGGACCCGCAAACGGGGGAACGGCATCCGCTGCCGTGGACGCACGGTGCAGGTACGCTCGCGCTAACATTGGGGCCGGTGGAATCAATGCTGATTGTGCTGGAGCACGGCGGCGCTGGAGACAGCGCTCAAGCCCGTCTTCCGCTAACGACTGCATCCCCGGGAACTACTCGTGTCCTTCAATCGGACTGGCACGTGGAGCTTGAGCCAGTCAGCGGTAAGCCGCGCAGTCTGATGGTGTCGGACCTAAGCGGAGATACACTCAATACAGCCCTGGACGGCTTCGCCGGTATCATTACTTATTCCACGAAGGTTCAGATGGATGCAGCGCACGAATGCTTTCTCGAGTTGGGAGTGCTCCACAGCGTCTCTGAACTGTGGGTGAATGGGCTTTCGCTTGGTGTGCGCTGGTTTGGAAATCAGACCTACGACATCAGCCATGCAGTGACCAAGGGGCCAAATGATTTGAAGATTCGTCTGACGACCACGCTGGGGAATTACGTGAAGACATTGAAAGACAACCGAACCGCGATGGATTGGAGCGGAGATACTCCGATTTATCCTTCCGGGTTGATACATGATGTGCTGTTGCGAGAACGGTGATCCGGTGTAACGTATAGCGGGAGGAGGGGGTACGGCATCTCATCCATCACTTTCATCCCTGGCCAGGACACGTCCTGCATCTCCGCGGAATGTGATTTCGGACACACGCAGGGAAAGCCTGAGGGTGGATACTATAATTGAAACTGGGAAACCGATACGATGCATTGGGGTAGAAAAGTCACGTTGCTGATTCTGGCCGCAGTGGTCTTATGGACCGCGATGCCAGTGTCCGCTTGTGTACTTACGATGCAATCCAGCACGCAGCCTTCCTGCTGTGGCGACATGGCGCACGATAGTGCGATGCGCGGCATGAGGATGCATCCTGCCTGCTGCCGAATCCACGGAACCGACCCCGCCGTCACCCCAGTCTCTCCGTTTTCTTCGGAGCACTCCCTGAAGCCACTTTTGGTGGTGAATCCAGTCAATGTGGAACGGTCTCCAACTGCTGGCGCCGGATGGCGCATTACCCTGAAAGCTCCTCCACCGAAGTCATCTTCGGGTCGAATCTCCATACTCCGAATCTGAACTCCTTCCTTCGCAGGCTGCACCTTGGCCTTCGTGCGTCCCCGCGTATGTATGCGGAGAGAACGCGCGAATGCCCCGGCAGTTGTGTCTCCGTTGGAGGGAGCAATGAAAGCATTTGTTTATATAGTGTGTGTTTTTGTGTCCGCTATAGCTAGCGGCGTGTCTCGCGCGCAGGTACCGGTTGGGGACGACAGCCTTACGAGTTATGCCGCGTTGTTTCAAGAATCCCCTCCGGGCTCGGCGACCACCCCGCCGCTAACGCTGGAAGATGCAGAACAGATTGCTGTTGCCCGCAGCCCGGAGATCGCCGTAGCTGCGCGTCGCGTCGCGGTTGCTCAGGCGCATGTCCCGGTGGCTGGAGCGCTCGACGATCCTACGGCGATGTATCGCGGATGGGGAGTTCCGCTTCGGCAGCCGTGGAACTACAACGACGCACAGAACATGTTCAGCATCAGCCAGACGTTTTTGGGGGCGGGGAAACGGGCGCTGCGGACGAGCGTTGCCGGCTCGGATGTGGAGGTGGCCAAGGCGCAGCTTGACGAGACGCGGCTGGAAATTCGAGTGCGCGTGCACAAGGCCTTTGACGACCTGTTGCTGGCGCAAGACGAGATGCAGATTCACCGTCAACATGTAGCGATTGCGCGGCAGGCGATTGAGGCAGCGCGCATTCAATACACTGTCGGCAAGGTCCCTCAGCAGGACATATTGAAGGCGCAGGTGGCGCTCACATCACTGGCGGAACACATGATTCGCTTCGACCACGACGCCTCCCTGGCGCAGGCAAAGCTCAATACGCTGCTGGGTCACGATCCCGATACTCCGGTACATGTTTCCGGAGAGTTTGCGGTGGTGGATGTACTGCCGGAGGCGCGGACCCTTGAGGCTACGGCTCTAAAATCGCGGCCGGATTTGATGGCGCTCGAGCAAGCTGCGGCGCGGAGTCATACTGAGCAGTCGCTGGCGAAGAAAGCTTACTTGCCCGATTTCACGGTCTCCGGCGGGTACATGCTGATGCCCCCCGGTTCTGAGAGACGCAACGACTACATGGTGGAAGGCTCGATCAATCTGCCATGGCTGAATCATCGCAAGCACGATGCGGAGATTGCCGAAGCGACGGCTCGTACGACTGAGCAAGATGCTGAACTGTCGGCTATGCGCAATGTCGCCTTTGGGCAGATTCAGGGGGCGCTGGTCGATGCGCAAGCAGCACAGAAGCTGGCGCATATGTACCACGACCAGTTGCGACCGCAGGCGGAAGCCACGCTGGAGTCGAGCGTGATCGCCTATGAAAACGATAAGACGAGCTTTCTGAATCTGCTGGACAGCCAGATGACGGTGATCAATGTTGACCTTGCATGGCTGGATGCGGTGGCTGATTTCGACGCGCGTTTGGCTGATCTTGAACTAGCGACAGGCACTCCTTTTGAGTTGCCATCGATGCCCGCAACGGAGGTAAAACCATGAAGACGCGCACGTATCAAATCTCTTTGGCGACAGCTGTGGTCGTGAGTGTATTGCTGGCAGTAGCGCTTGCGTTTGCGCTGTTTCACCGGGGGAACAATGCTCCCGCGGCGACGTCTTCGCAAGATTTCCAGGATCCCATAGTGGCGCGTGGACCGGATGCTGCTTTGAAGCCCATGCCGCGAACCGATGATGGCGCGGCAGGAACTGAACCCGCGCTGGCAACCGTGCAGTTGTCGCCGCAACGTCTGCAGGAGATTGGTGTGACGACCGCGACGGTGCAGCGCAAGGATGTCAATGACACATTGAACGTTCCAGGCAACGTCAACATGGACGAAGAGCGGTTGTCGTATGTGCAGACTCGCTTTCCGGGCTGGATTCAAAACGTCTTCGCGAATGCAACGTACCAGTACGTGCGAAAGGGCGAACGGCTCTTCACCATCTACAGCCCCGACCTTGTCAGCAGTGAGCAGGAGTACCTCTTAGCGCGCAAGAATCAAAATACGTTTGCTCCGAACGCGCAGGATGATATGGCGGCGCAGGAGAGCGGCTGGCTGATGCGGGCTGCGCAAGAGCGATTGCGGCAGTTTGGGGTTCCACCGCAGGCAATAGCGGATCTGGAGCAAAGCGGCAAAGTGCAGCGTGATATCGCTATCGTCGCGCCCGCATCAGGCTACATCATCGACCGCATGGCGCTTCCCAACGCCTACGTGCAGCCGGATACGAAGCTGTACACGATTGCTGATCTCTCTACTGTGTGGGTCTACGCGAACGTGTTTCAGGATGATGTGGGCCGCCTTAAACCCGGCGACACTGCACAAGTAACGGTGGACGCTTATCCGGGACGCCAATTCAACGGGCGCATCGACCAGATATTGCCCGAGGTGGACCCGACGACGCGTACCGTGCGCGTGCGTCTGGTATTACGCAACCCCGGCGTTGCACTCAAGCCCGGAATGTATGTGAATGTCGCGATCTCTGTTCCATTGGGGCAGCAGTTGGTGATTCCGGCCTCTGCGGTGCTGCAGTCCGGCTCGCAGGCGATTGCGTTTCTCGACCATGGAAACGGGGTTTTGGAGCCTCGTGTGGTGGAACTCGGTCAGCAATTGAATGATTCGGTGATTGTCCTGGG
>Ga0302140_10004496_pt1 | contig 17751 bp, 3 predicted proteins | sample I_Bog_E1_1_FD_202095 | JGI IMG/M metagenome (GOLD analysis project Ga0302140, IMG submission 202095) | Peat permafrost microbial communities from Stordalen Mire near Abisko, Sweden - I_Bog_E1_1 | ecosystem: Environmental > Terrestrial > Soil > Wetlands > Peat | place: Sweden: Abisko, Stordalen... | reverse complement strand
TTTTGAAAAAACGAAAATATAGAGAGTTTACGGAAATAAAATTTGGGCCCGACCCAAAAATTTAAAAAAAAAATAAATTGAGTTATTTTTTACATTTCTTTAAATTTTCTCTTTGATTTAAATAAACCTAATCTCCGAATCTCTTATATTAATTTAAATTTGAAATTTCGCATTCAAAAAAACTTCAAATTTATCAAAATTTCCAATGGAAGACGAGCACATTTCCGAACATCTCAGGTAAGACCCCTTCTTTTAATCCTTTTCACCCATTCTTTCTCAGTGGTCATTATACTGACGATTTCGAGGATTCCTTAGGTCATAGTCCTGCAAAGGATCATAAAAAGCCGGATCCCAAAGGAGGGTTGATCGGAAGACCTACTGAATCCTTTAGAGATTTTAAAGATTTAACAGAAAAACAATCAGATTCCGTGAAAGATCTAAGTGGCTCCAGTCCTTCGAAAGGCAAAAAGCCTATGATGAAGCCAGAAAACAAGGCTTTAAACCTAATTGAAGAAGAAGATATAGAGAAACCAGGACAATCTATCAATTTGTTCAATAAAAAACAAGGAAATTTAGAGTTTTCGAAGCCTAAAATGAATTTCCTCAATAAGAAAACACAGGAAAAGGAAAAAAACCTCTTTTCTCCGGAAGAAACACCGACTTTGAAAAATCAAGAGGAGGAAATTTCGACTTTCGAATTGAAAAAGCCAGAAAGGAAAAATCCAAGACTTGATATTGAAGATGATAAAGAGGAAAATCGCGGTTTTGGTTCAAGACTCAAAGAGAAAAATCGAGGTTTTGATAAGGAAAAAGATGAGGATTTTGATTGGAAAACAAAAGGAAAAAATGAGGATTTTGATTGGAAATCAAAGGAAAAAAATGAGGATTTTGATTGGAAATCTAAGGGAAAAAATGAAGATTTTGAGTGGAAATCTAAGCAAGAATTCATCGATCCTGAGATGAAATTGAAAGAAGATCCTGAGATAAAATTAAAAGAAAAAACTGGAGATTTCGATTGGGAAACTGAGGAAACTTCTTTGAAATCTCGACAAAAAACCCCTGATTTTAATTTGAAGGATCGTCAGGAAAAAAACCGATTTCTTGATGATTCCCAAGAGAAAAAGAAACCTTTTCTCGAAAAATCTCAAGAAAAGAACAGATTTCTCGATAAATCTCAAGAAATAAACAGATTTCTCGATAAATCCCAAGAAAAGAACCCTTTTCCTGAAAACCCTGAGGAAAATAAGCCTTTTCTCAATAAATCTCAAGATAAAAACAGATTCCTCGATAAATCCGAAGAAAAGAACAGATTTTTCGATGAATCCCAAGAGAAAAAGAACCAGTTTATTGAAAAACCCCAAGAGAAAAAGAATGAATTTCTCAATGAATCCCAAGAAAAAAACAGATTTCTCGATATTAAATCCCAAGAGAAAAGCTCTGGGAAAATGAATCTCAATATGAAATCTCATGAAAAATCAGGAGAATTGAATATTAATACGAAATCCCAACAGGAAAAAACTGAAGATTTCGATAAATCTGAAAAACCTCAGGATTTCAAAGAAGATCAGCAAGAGATGATATTAGAAACTCAAAGAAAAGCCAATTTGTTGAAATCGCAAAACCAAAGATTCCTAGACACTGAAAATCAAAGTTCTTTAGAGACTTTATTCATGCGATTCAATGAATTTTGTCATAAAAATCGTGAGAATTTCGCTGAAATCTGTTCTAAAGAAGAAGATAATCTCTTTTATTATGATGATGGGTTGAAAAAAGCCTCGAAATCAGGAATTACCTTAAAAACGAGATCGAAATATGAGACTAAAAGGAAGAATTATAGAGGATTTATGGATTTCGATGCTTTTCAAAAAATCCTCAAATCCTTTGAATTTCCATATGAAATCAATGAATTAAAGTCACTTTTCGAGGTTTTGGAGATTATTGAGAAAAAGACTGAAAGGATCTATTATGCGAAATTAATTAGAGAAATGTATAGGAAAAAGCCTCAATTCAATATCAACACAAGGAAATTCCAGGCGATTCAAAGGAAAAGCCTCGATTTATTAAGAAAACCTGAAGAAGCTTTGACTTTAATCAAGAAAAGCTTTAAAAATTATAAGGAATTCAAGAAAAAGAAGGAAATCAAGGAAGTGAAGAAATTAGAGAAATTAACAGAAATCCAAGCTAATTATGCTGAAATCCTCCAAAATCCTGAAAAAACCCTCGATTTCATTAGAGAAAAAGTCCTGAATTCTCAGGTTTCTTTAGATAAGATTTTCCAGGCTTTCGATAAGAATAATGATGGTAAAATTTCAAAGGAAGAATTCCTATTGGCTATTCAACAAACAGGCATTGAATTCAAGCCCGACCTCATTAATAAAGTCTTCGAGAAATTGGATATTCAAAGAAAAGGCGTGATTTCCTATATGGAATTCCTAGCCAATATCTATAATAAAGAAGAAAAAGCCTCGTTTTTCGATTATCTCAATGAAGCCGAACATATTCTTGAAGATTTGAGATTAAAAGTTCATGAGAGATTCCAGGAAAAGCTCGAATTTATCAATGTTTCACAAAAAGCCTTCATTAATGGAGAAAAAGTCTCTGCGGAAGAATTCCTGAAATTCATCCAGAATTTCACAGATCGATATTCTCGAATCCAATTATTCAAATTATTCGAATATCTCGATAAAAACGCCAAGAAGTTCCTCAATTCAGATGAATTCAATGAGATCTATGAACATCAACTCATTAAAAAACCCATCAATAAAGAAAGTCCCTTGAAAAAGCCTAAGGAAAAGGAAATCCCCAAAGAATTCGAAAAAATCACTGCGAGATCCAAAAATCAAGATATTCAAATGAAACCCAATAATAAGGGAATTTGGGGTGATCGTGAAATCAAAGAGGAATTTCGAACTATCGAAGATCAAAAAATTATTGATGTTTTCACAGGTGGAAAGTTTGAGAAAAAGACGAAGAAAGAAATGGATGAAAGGGAGAAAATGATGGAAATGGAGATAGTTTTAAAGGATTTGAGTGAGAAAACGAAGGAGATTTTGCATATGCAAGAAAAGAATCTGAGAGATCTTTTTAATATGTTCAGTAAGGATTTCTTCGGATATGTGAATAAATATGAATATGAGAGATTAATGGAATTCATTTGGAAAGATGATGAAATCAACACCAAAGCCATGAATGAGATTTTTAAGATCTATGCGAATCAAATCACCAAAAGAATGGGATTTAATATGTTCCTTTATATGATCAATTTGGGAGATAAAATCAATCCAATTTATCTCAAATTCAAGTTCAGATTTGGAAATTGTAAATAATAAATTTTTTTTTTTTTTCATTAATAATTTCCTTATAATTTAAAGCCTTGGAAAACATCAAAGCCAAATTATATGAGGAATTCCAGAAACTCGATGCTAAAAAAGGAACGGGTCTTTTAAACATTACCCATTTCGAAAGTTCTAAAAAGCTCTTTTCTTTAAAAAATAACCTCTTTTTCTCTAGAAATCCTCAAAACCAACGATATCACCTTGAGTCAAAAAGACAAGAAATATCTAGCTGATGAGGGTTTTCTCCTGATAAAATCGAGTACTGAGACTTATTTGAATTATCGGCGTTTATTGCCCACGATTTTCCCTCAAACTGATCAAATTACGCAGGAAATGATGCGTCGGGCAATAAAAACCATCATTCGATTAAGGACTTATTTCAAAAAAAGAAAGGAAAGGCTTTTATTAGAGAAAAAAGAAGCCCAACAGGAAAAACTCTCTCAAAGCCAATTAAAAAAACAAAGGAAAATCGCCAGTTTCAAAGGCGATCTCGAGAAACTCGATAACAAGTCCAAAGACAAAGAAGAAGCCCTTAAAACCTCAGTTATGAAAGAAAATCTTCAAACAATCGGACTTTCTTTAAAACCTCATAAGGAAATCTTCGAATTCGAGGCCGAAGATCATTCTAAAAGTCCCAGTCCTGCCCAGAAAACAAGCCTTTTAATCTCGAAACCTCAAAAGGCTGGAAATCTTAAGAAAACTGATAAAAATGAGCTGTTAAAGTCGACTTTAAAAGGCCAAATGGTTGATTCTTTGCCTTTGATTGCGAAAGAAGATCCGATTCTTAAGGAAAATCGTCAGAAAATGTTGGAATTTATTAGGAAATTATTGGATTCTTGTGTGAAATCGGCTGTGGAATCAGGCGAATCGTTGCTTTTAACGAAGGAAATCCAAAGGAAATTCGAGAAAAGGCCTGTATTAAAAGATGTGATAATTTGTATGCAGGATTTCGAATGTGAAGTCCTCGATATATTGCCTAGAAGTCTGCATATTTCCACGGATTTAGCTAGAATTATCCAGGTTTCTAAGGATAATTTATTACAGGAAATCGATATTTCCAATGGAATCCATTTGGCAAACCTCAATCTCGGTTCTCAAATCCCTTTAAAATCGAGTAAAATGCTTGATATCGCCTTCAATTCGACTGATAATAGGCTTTATTGTCTTACTGATAAATGGATATTGGAGATATGGGAACTTCATCAAAGGAATTCTGGGCCTTTGAATAGAATAAGAGTTTTACCATATAAAAGCAATTATCATGAAATCATCGAACGGGCATATAATAACAAGACTTATGCTGGAAATTTCCCTCAATTCTTGATCTTTTCGAACAATAAGCCTAGAGAAATCATTATAAATTGTTCAGCTATTAATAATTCTCTCGTTTTCTTTGATCCTGTTTCTATGAGCATTAGCAAACAAATGTTCTTAAATCTCACAGATTTCCGCGTTTCGAAGAAACTCGCGAAAAATATCGCGAAAATCGCAGAAAAACTACAGGAAATCAAGAAATCCGGAGCCACTTTTGAGGAAATCTTCAAAATCCCCAAACAAAACAATATAATTCCTCATGTTTCTTTAGAGATTTTCCATAGTTTCCTCAAAAAGACCTTCCCTCAAATCACGAATATCGAGGATATCAAGGAAATCGCGAATTTCCTGAACCAGAAAAACGATTCCGCGATTTCCAAAGACGAATTCGAATATTTCTTCGAATTACCTAAAATTCTGAATCTCCGGAGCGAAAAGCCCTCGAAAATCGATAATTCCTCAAATAATGAGGAATTCGAGGCTTTTCCCAGAGGTCCTCCAATAGAAATGACTGAGAAATCATTGAAGATTCTTTATAGAATGATGGATTTCTTCAAAAAGGCGAAACTTGCCCCTTTAGAGGCTTTCAAGATCTTCGATTCTAACGATTCTGGGTTTATTTCGATCCATGAATTCAATAAGATATTAGATCAGATTTCAGGATATTCTGCTTCAGAAGAAGATAAGATTGAATTGATAGCTTTATTCGATAAGGATCGAAATGGGACTATCGAATATAATGAATTTATGTCAGTTTATTCACAATTATTGCCTGATCATATGAATAAACCAATATCTCAATTATTATCCTTACAATCTAATCCAAGAAGCAATTTACTCTATTTATTTCAAAAAAGCTTCGATGCTGGTATAGATATCGAAGCGGAATTAATGAAATTAGATGAAGGCTTTGAAGGAAATTTACAATATGAGGCTTTTCGCAATTTCCTGAGATGGCTTCCTATGGGATTATTAGATAATGAAATCGAGGAGATATTAGAAAAAGAAGTGGTTTTCTGCGAAAACGCTAGAATCAATTATCTCTCGATATTACAAAATTCAAGCTTCCAACAAATGAAATTGAGATATCAGGCGAAAAAATCACTCATTAATAACAAGGAATTCGCGAAACTCATGGAAGAATTGGATTCTCAAGAAAATATCTATCAAAATTCACAGAAAGTGGTTATAGAAAGTCTAATATATCTCTCAAGTTTAGAACTAATAATATATACTACGGCCTTTCCTTTATCTTCTATTATTTATGTGAGCACTTCTGCGAAACGTTTCTTTGAGAAAACCAAAGAATCCAATTTGAAAGAAAAGAAAAACACGATTTCCAAAGAAAGTCTTTTCGAAAACATACTTTTGGCTCGATTATGTGGTCATAAAAGCAGTTATCCACCTACTATCTATTATTGCGAATATTCGGGTTGTTTGATTTCAGGCGAAAAGCTCGAAAAACCCAGAAACCAGAAAAACCCAGATCTCTTAACCTCAAATAATCAGTCTTTTCTGCCTTTTTATTCGAATATCGAGACTTCTAAAGACCTTTATGCGGATATCTTGATTTGGAATCTCCAAAGAGATTTATTCGAAAATTATCAAATAGACCCTCCTTGGTCGATATCGCCTTCTAAAGTGATTTCTCAAGCCCATTATGATTCGATTCTCGATATAGGTTATTTACCATCATCGCAATTATTAGTGACTTCTAGTTTGGATAGGACTATTAAGATCTGGGATCCTATTGCTAAACCATATCCTTTGAATTGTAATGAGAATTTAGCCTATATTCGATTGAAACCTGGTTATTATAAAAAACCAGATATCGAATGGACTCGAACTAATGAGGCTTTTTGCGAAGTTAAAAGGATTTATACTGGAGATCTTGTTTGTCATAAGATCGCGGATTTCCTACAAATAGTCCCTGTAAATTTACCTGAAAACATGGTTTCTGAAGCCAATAATACAGATTTCATGAGAAAAGCCTGTAAATTCGAGATGTTGATAGTTTTGGAACTCGGAAGGCTTCAAATGATAGGAAATGGTTATAAAAGAAGTGGAAAATTAAGAGGCTTTTTCCTTGAAAGGCTTCAAATCGAAATCGAAGCCCGATGTCATGATGATCAATTGCCTGAAAGGGTTTTACAAGATCTCGAAGCTTTATTTATCGAAAGAAAACGAAAAGCCAAGGTTTCTTTACAAAATCATTTGCCTTTATTATTGGAAAACGCGAAAAGTCGGGTTGTTTTACAAAATAAGACTTTAAGGAAAATCCAAGGACAATTGAAAAGACTTTCTCTCGAGAAATTCCAACAGAAATCGAGAAATGAAGGACTTATTCAGGAAATCTTCCAGGAATTCATGCTTTTACCCTTAAGACCCAAATTCCAACAAAAAGAAGGAATTGATGCTGCGGAATTATATTATTATTTAAGGAAATTCCATTGTTTGCATCCTTTTTCGCTTAGTAAAGATCAATTCATCGATTTCGTAGCCGGATTAAAACAAAAAGCCAGGAATATATTAACTGATTTCGATCCTTTTGTGAAAAGAACAGCCTTAGAAATGAGACTTTTTAACTTGATTTTGCATGAAAAGCTTGAAATCAGAGACATTTTCAATGGAGAATCTCTGATTTCTAAGGAAAAGCTCGAAAAAGGCCTTGAAATAGCGAAAATCCCATTCACAAAGGAGGAATTCATTGAGTTTTGGGGTAAAATCGACCCTTTTCTAAGCGGATCAATTAAAAAAGACGCCTTTATTGATGTTTTTAATGAGGCGATATTGGAATTGAATCTTCGTAGACATGCAAAACCACAGGAAATAATATCGAAAATCATGAAAAGTCTGAAAAAAGACCAAAGATTGGCTTTATGCATGAAGATTTCCTTACAAGATAAATTGAATTGTGGATATTTGAGAAAAGAGGAATTCCTTCAGGCTTTTAAAGACATTGATAGCAATTTCAATAAAGCCGAAATCGAACAATTGTTTGATTTCTATGCAGAAATCTTCTCTGAAAAAGATCAAGAAAAAGTCCTAAATATCGCCTTTTTCTTTAAAAAAGTGATGTCTTCTAATGAAAATTTCATGTTAGTGCAGATATTCAGGACTTTAGGTCTTATCAAATCCAATTTATTAGCCAAAGGTCTGCCTTTTGATTATCTATTTCGTGATAATAAAGATCCTTTGAGAATCGAGGATTCTCTCATCCAAAAAGCCATTTTATCAGAGGAATTCGAGGAAAAAGTCATGAATTTGAGAATAAGCGAAATTTCAGAAAAAGAACTTAAGAGATTATCAAATTTCCTTAAAATGGCTGCTAAAGATAATAAATCCTATATCGGACTTGATGTTTTCTTACATTATTTGAGAAAAACTCAAACCAAAGCAGTTTTCATCAATAGTCCTGATGATTTAAAGACTTTGAATAGAGAAATTCTGGCTTTTCTAGGCAAAGAAAGCGAAATTCGGGAATTCGCAAGCAAAAAACTCTCGAATTTAGGCGATATTCGATATTTATTAATAAGAGGAGATATTGCCAATCAGGCTATTGATGAATTATTAGTGAGATTCGAAGAAGAGGCTTTTCCCATAGAATTCGAGGCTTTTCTCAATAAATTGAGAGAAATCACAAGGAATTTCGAGGATTTCATGAAGGAAGAACACGAGATTCTATCGATGTCCATTAAAAATCCAGAAAACATGGGTGTTTCTAATGAAAATATTGAGAAATCTCCAATGAAAAACAAAGAAAAGCCCACTTTAAAGAACATAAAGGAACAATTCACAGTAATTGACCTTTTCAAGGAAAAGTCTGATAAGAATGTGAATAGGAGATCAATGATAAAATCCTTTAAACATACTGAAAATCTCGTGAATTTTATTAGAACAAAAGCAGGTCAACCTTTGATTCGTGAATTATTGCAATTTTGTCGGAAATTTGATGAAAAACATGAAGGCATTTTGACTTTTTCGGCTTTCGTGAATATTTTGAAGGTCATTGTCGATAATTTGCCTTCGGATATGTTAATAAGTTTCTCTAATGAATGGTCGTTTTATCATAAAGATTCTTCACAGATAGATTATGAGGATTTCTTCAATAAATATCTCCAGGATCATAACAAGAACGATATTTTCGATGAAAACCTCGAAATTCCAGCTTGGAAAGAAATCGATTTAAATCAGGTTTATTTGAAGATCGAGCGAGAAACCGCAAATGCTAATATAAATCTCAATTATGCATTAAAATTCTTCGATCGGGAACAGAAAAAAGTCTTATTATTGAAGGATTTCAGGGAATTATTGGCCTGGTTGAAAGTTTCCTTATCAGAGATCGAATTACAGGCTTTAGTTTTCGATCTGAAGAAAGATTCTGATCCAAGTCTATTTTCAAAGCCTCTTGAACAGGAGGAGAAACATGAATATTTGATAGATTCTGAGCTTTTCATTAAGAAGTTGCGAATTTGCAATCAAGGAGTTTCTGTGGTTTTTAATGAGAAAATTTGGCTTCAAGGCCTTGAATTCCTCCAAATTCGTCTTATTGAAGTTTGTTATAAAAATGTGGATTTCCTGCGTTTTCTCTTCCAACAAAAAAATAAGAAATCCTTAGAAGATCCTTCCTTAATAGACGCGAAAAGCTTCTTTTCAGCTATTAGTGAATTAAAGAACGATTTCTCATTGGAAAACGCTGAAATGCTCACGAAATTTGCGATTGTCGGCTCGAAACAAACTTTGGAAAAGGCCCAAGAAGCGCGAAAACTCGTGGATTCTCCAACAACGAGTCTAATGACTTTAGAGGCTAATCTTATTAATATCGAGCATTTCTTCGAAAGTCTACCTTTACTTCATAATCGTAAAAAGGAGTTGGAAAATGACCCGAATTATCAACATAAAGCTTTAGAAAATGTCGATCAAAACCCTCTGAAAAAGCCTTTATCTGAAGACATGAAGTTTCTATTGGCGAAAATCGCTGGAGTGCTTAAAGATCGAGATGTCAGTGTTTGGGATGCCATTTTGACCACAGGAGTTCCAATAAATGAAAACGCGAAAGTCTCAATACACGATTTCAAGGCAGTTTTAAGATCCTTGGATCTTCAATTGAGTCTAAAGGAAAAACTCCTATTAATTGGGACTTTTGGAGATCAGAAGAATCTAATAGATGTTCAGGAATTCATCAAGAAAGTCGAGACTCGAGGTTTGACTGAAAAAGCCATAAAGGTCCTGATGGAGAAATTGGCAGTGGCTTTGTTTTATAATGATATGAGTTTGAAAAGAGCTTTCGAATGTTTCGATTTGAATAAAAATGGAGAAATTTCAAAAAATGAATTCCTCTTTGGAATGGGCCAATTGGATTTAGGCTTGAGTTTATTTGAAATCACTCAGGTTTTAAGTCTAATGGATATGAATAAAAACGAAATCATAGAAAAGGAGGAATTCTTGAATACTTTCCAAAGCTATTTTGAAAAGTTAAAAATCGACCCAATCAAGGACTTTTCAATGAGTCTTTTGGCCAAAATCAAGAGTCTTTTGAATGTGAAAGGTTCGGATTTATTACAATGTTTCATAGAATATGATAGAGATTCTATAGGAGTTGTTGATTTAGAGGGTTTAAAGACCGTTTTGAACAATTTCGGCCTTACTAAAATCAAGCCTTATGAATTAACGACTCTTATCAGGCTTTATTTCGAATATGAAGAGGTTCCTTTAGAAAACAACAATAAACATAAGAGCAATATCAAGAAAACTGAAAAGACCGAAAAAACCAATAAGAAAAGCCTACAACCAACTTCACCCAAAAAGACTAATAAATCTCTATTAGCTTCTAAGAAATCCATTTATTTCACCTCATCCACACTCACAGAACGAATAGATTATAGGCTTTTTTCGAAACGAATCCTCGAAATCGCAGATAAGCATTCTAAATCAGATTTCGAGCTTTCAAATGAGCTTTTCCGTAAGGTTTTTCGGCTTTTCCAATTGAAATCAGTGAATCTTTTCGAGGCTTTCGTTTATTTCGATGTGAATGTGAGTTTCACATTATCAAAGCTTGAATTGCGTTTAGGCTTGGCTTCTTTAGATCTCCATTTGACTGAAAAGGACTTTAATCAATTATGGAATGGGTTTTCTAAGGTGAAAGGCCTCAATCTTCGATTTCCTGAATTCATGCAAAGATTCGTTCAAGCTGGAGCTCTGGTTTTGCAGAAATTCGAGGATTTCGCTGAGGCTTTATTGAAGAAATTCATCCATACTATCCAAAAGCTGGGGAATTATGAAGAAGCCTTTAAGAAATTAGATAGAAATCTCTCAGGCCAAATATCTATTAGTGAATTTAAAGAAGCTTTAAAACGGAATTTCCTGGGTTTCACTAGCCAAGAAGCTGAAATCCTCTTCAAACTCCTATGTTCAGGAAGTCCGTTTTCTAATGAAAACAAGGAAAATGAACAACAAAAGATGTTTGGTTATAAGCAATTCGCTAGGCTTTTATCCCAATATAATCCAAAAAGCCTCCAACAAGCTGCCTTAGCAAGACTTCAAGCTATAACTCTCGATAAGAAGCTGAATTGGAAGATCTTGATTCAGAAATTCATGAATAATTCCAATGATCCAAAAGCCAAAAACCCCAATGAAATCCTATTATCAGATCTTAAGAAATTGATCCGTAGCTTGAAAACAGGACTTTCCCTTGAGGAAATCGATTATATCATCAATAGTTTCTCTGAAGATCCTATAAATCTCCTGGAATTCGAAAGATCGAGGATTGAAGCTCATAAGACTTATGAGCAAAAATCCGTTTCTTCTAATCATTTGATCAATGAATTATTAGAGAAATTCAGAATTGTGATTGAAAGGGAAAGATTGCAAATCGAACGATTATTCTTCGATTTTGATCAGAAACAAATGGGCTTTTTAGAACTCGCAGATTTCAATCAAATGGTCCTTTTCCTAAGAATCCCTACCAATAAACATCAAATAAAAATCTGTTTCCAGGCCATCGATATTCAAAAGAAAGGCTTTATCACATTAGCCAATTTCAAGGCTTTTCTTGAAGAAGGCATGGCTTTATCCATGAAAAAGACCAATAATCCTAATGAAAATCCCGAATTCCTGAAGAAAAAGCCTTTTTCTGGCTCGGAAGACCCGGAATTCCAACGAATTCTTGAGAAAATCAAGGAAAACTCTCAAATTTCCTTCGAAATCACATTGAAAACCCTGGATTTCACAGCGAGACAGCCTTTAAACGAGAAAACTTTAGGGAAAATCCTTATGGAAAGAGGTTGTGTATTACCGAATATCGAGCTTTTACAGATAATCCGCAAATTACAAAAGTAACTTATATAAAAATCTTTATCATTATCAAAAACCTGATTTTCTTTATATATTTTCTAGAGATTTCCCAGAGAAAAAGCTCACTATTCAAGAATTCCTCGATATGGCGATTCGCGAAGGCCTTCAAATTCAAGACTCTATAACTGAGCCTTTCGGTTTTTCGACTCAACAAGCCAATAATAGTCTTTATATTCCACCTCAAGTGACTTTAGGCCTTGAGAAATTGATCAAAATGCTCGCTAGATTAGAAATCACTCCTTTGAATTTCTATAAATATCTCAAAAAACCCCAAAAACCCAGTCTTAGTAAAAAAGACCTATTAAAAAGCCTCCAGGCTATGGATTTAGGCCTTTTAAAGGATGACCTTTTGTTGATTCATCAATTTTTCGATGAAAAAGGCTTTGGAGAGATATCAGAAGACGTTTTTCTAGAGAAACTCGAATTGATTCGTAGTTTGAAAAGTCGAGATTTCGAAGGGAAAAACACAAATGAAGAGGATATTGAGAAAAAACTGCCGAATTTCGCCTCAAAACAACAGGCGCTTATTGTTTTACAGAAAATATCAGAAACTTTGGAAAATCGAGGATTTAATCGTAAACAAATCAAGGCTCTTTTCGATAAAAATTCCAATGGATTTGTTAATAGAGAGGAATTATTAGAAGGCCTGAAAAGTCTCGATTTAGGCATAGAAATCGATAAATTCCGCATTTTATTGGAATTTCTCGATAAAAGAGAAACTGGAGTTATCGAAGTCAAAGACCTCATATTGCAATTATTCGAATCGAACCCAGATAAAGACCTTTCGAATAATTTCCATGAAACTAGGATTCGAGCTTTGATTGCGAATATCGTGGGTTTTCTTCGAAATAAGCAAAAAGATCATTTTTTCCTCACGAATCTCGTGAATTGTGAGAAATTGGTCAGACCAAATGAGGCTTTTCAAGGCCTCAGTCGTTTGAAAATCGGGATCTCAGAGGCTGATTTCCAAGGTTTATTGCGAGAAAATGGAATAAGGCTTTCAGAAGAAGAGAAATCCATACTTCTAGATTATTTCAAATTGAGGATAAATCCAGGGTTTCTTGATTTAGAGTCTTTATATGCGATATTGGAATCTACGATTTATAAGGAAAATGAAAAATCGCCAATTTCTCAGGAAAACATTAGAGAAAGTCCTGATTTTGAAGGTGAAATCTATAGGAAAATCGCTGATTATCTCAGAAAAGCCAATCTTTCTTTATTTCAGGCCTTTCAATGTATTGATCGTGATGGAAGTGGATTGATTTCTCATGAGGAATTCAAGAAATTCATTAGAAGTATTGAAGGAAATGAGGAATTATCAGAAAAAGAACTCGGGCTTTTAGTTTCGAATTTCGCTAATCCGAAACCAGGACATTTGAGTTATATCGATTTCAGGGAGAAATTCCTCAAGGCCTATAATTTCGAATCGAAGGATCAAGAAAACATTTCAAAGGAAAACACAGGCTTTTTATCAAGGAAATTAAAGGATTTGAGGATAATCGATAAAAACGCCATTCTTTTCCTTTTAAAGAAATTCCATGAAATCGGAGGAATTGATAAAATTTGGAGTTCTTTTGATGATCGCAAAAGAGGAATCGTCGATATTGAAGATTTCACTCATTTCCTACAGAAAATCAAGGTTTTCTTTAATAAAGGCCAAGTCGGATTCCTTTTTAATTTCATTGATCGAGATCTCGATGGAATCATCAATTTCATGGAATTCCTCGATTTCTATAAACTCAATGAAAAGGTCTCGATCTTTTCTAATGAGGAATTAGAGAAAAAAGAAAGGAAAACATCTATAAAACAACTAGAATTCGAGATTTTCGAACATATTTGTAGGGTTTTGAATCAAAAAGAGGTCTTTTTTCCTTTATTATAAGTCTTTTTCTATTTAAATTATCATTAAAAGGTCTCATTATTCGATATTTTCAAAGAACTCGATCCTTTGAAAAAAGGCTTCATTTCACCTCATCAATTCGTGGTCCTTTTGAACAAAATGGGAGTGTTTTTATCCTCAGAATCTTCAGAAGAATTCCTCAAGATCCTTGAATTTAAAAGCCCTGAAAAAATCCATTTTTCTGATCTCGAACTCAAGTTCCAATCTTTCGGACTCAAAATCGTGAATCCTGAAAAACCCGCTTCTTTCGATTTCCTCGATGTTTTGCTTCAAACCTTCGCGAAAAAAGCCTTGAAACTCGAGAAGCCTTTGGGAGAATATTTAACTGATTTCGATGAGAATTTTGATGGCTTTTTGTCATCACGTGAGTTTTTCAAGGCTTTGAAATTAAGCCAGAAATTCGACGATTTCACGAATTACGAATTTCAACGTTTGGCTCATATTTTCGCGACTAGTTCGCATCGAATCAATGAAAGCGATGTTATTGAAATCGCGAAAATCAAGACTTTTATCGAGGAAAATTCGAAATTCCCAATAAAAGAACGCGATTTTTTCCTGAATATCGAATCTTTCTCATTTTTATTGAACCATTTCGATGGATTCAATAGAATTACTTTGATTTTACAGGAATTACATGGAAAATTGCGAAATATCCAACATTTTGGCTTCGCTATGAAGCTTCGAGGCTTGAAATTGATAGGAAATAAATGGATTTCTAATAGAATTCTCACAATTTCTATGGGAAATATAGAAAATACATTGAATTTCTCTAAAAACCTCATAAAATCGCAGGTTTCGACTTATATCAACAACGAATCGGCCATCAGACTTTTAAATCCAATCAAGGATTTATCAGAAAACCTCGAATTTTCTGATAAACAATCTATTCAAAATAAGCAATTGTTGATAAATCAAGAAAAACTGCGTTTTTTCATGGATTCCTCAAATTTTTCTATTGAAATAAACTCCAAAAACAAGATTTCAGCCTTTTTTTCTCATTTCAATGGTTTTTCCTTTGAAACAAGCCGAAAACTCGATATTTTACAATATCCTAAAGAAACCCTGAATCTAATATGTAAAGATGGTCGAAAATATGAAGATCATCTCTTAAATGAATTAAGAATCCAATCGTTTTATACCTCAAAAGATCGAAATCAGGGTTTTCGGAATGATTTTTTGCCTTCAATAATCGGGATTTATGAGAAAAAGCTGGGTTTGGATTCTATAGAAAAAGAGCTTTATGTTTTATTCGAGAAAATGCCTGAAAATGAATATTTTTCCTTAGCAGAAATCATTAATTTGACTGGTGGGCTTCTAAGAGTTCCTTTTCTCAGTAAAACCTCAGCGATAGGCTTGATATTGAGACTTTGGGGTTATGAATTATTAGAAATCCTGAACGAATTCATCGATTCTGGGGTTTTATTGCCTATTTTGAAGCCAGAAAACGTGCTTCTTTCTCGAAATCCTCTGAATAAGTTGAAATTATCTAATATAAGAGGAATAGGTCTTATAAATGAACAAGGAATAATATCGAAATTGCCTGATTTAGGTCTTTTTTCTGAAAAAGAGCCTGAAAAAGAAGCTTATTTTGCTCCTGAACTTATAATGCGAAACCCTATGGAAAATACTCATTTATTAATGTCTTGGAGTTTCGCGAGTCTTTTATTTGAGGTGATTTTCGGGAAATCGCCTAATAATTTCTTCACTAGTGTGAAAATCCTTAAGGAAAAAGGAAAAAGACCAGCTATTCCATCAGATTTCGCTCATTTTGAGGTTTTTTCCAATGAGGAATTGAGAGAAATCCTGAAATTTGATTATGATATCGAAATTAAAGAGAAATCCCCTGATTTCTTAGTTTCGGCTATAGAAAAAAAGGACTTTTCAGGCATGTTTCATGATATTTTCGATAGAAAATTTGATGAGGGCTTAGCTGATATCCTCAATATCATTTCTTTATGTCTACAATTCGAGTCTACGAAAAGACCTTCAATTAAAGGACTTTTGAGAAGTCCGGTTTTCCATCAGGATAAATATCTCAATACTTCCGCCAGACAATTCGCCTCAAACCTCCATTTCTTTAGAAGTCCAAGCCAAAACCTTAAGCTAAAAGTCCTCGATCCTTTAAAACTATTGGAACAAAAATGCAGAAAAAACAAGAAAATAGGCGATTTATCTAAGGAAATATTAGAAATAACTGAAATTCTGATGTTTTCGGTCTTTAATGCTCAGAAACCAAATAAAAAGCTCGATGATCTTCAGAAAAACGTGGTTTCTGATCTTTATAAAAACGATTCCTCAGGAAATAAGCGACAATATCCTTGGATTCCTGAGGAGAAAAGAGCGGATATTGAGGAAAATGAGCGAAAACGCAAGAAATTGCCGAATTTCGGCTTGATAAAGTTCCTTTTTGATAATGAGATTCTAGATTTATTGATTTTCGTGGCTTTTCATAACGGAAATCGCGATTCTCGATGTTTTCTGGCTTTAAAGGATTTATTCCGGCTCTTGTTTTCCGAATTTTCTTCATATGATTCGGCTTGTAGTCCTTTTGTGGATAAAGTCCTGATTTCTTTTACGAAGTTGTTTATTGGAGAAGATTCGATATTGATTTCTGAGGAAATTTCCTTAGAAACTCATATAAAAACTCCCAGGAATTCGATGTTTCGGTCTTTATATTGGACATCTGATTTATTATTGATATTTGGGACTTTATATAGAGAATCTATAAGTGAATCTGGAGTAGGAAAAACGCGACTTCCAGTTCTTCAGGATTATTTGACCTATTGTGAAGCCCAACAAAGAATCATTGAATTTCAGCCTAAAGAGAAAATCGAGGGTATTGAAAAAATGCTTTCTCATAGAATTCCTCGAGGGTTTGATTATTATAGAGATTTATTCACGAATGCTGAAAATCTCAAGGTTTTACAGGAAAAAAGTGAAGGAATCAAGGCTTCTTCACTTCGGATTGTAGTTTCTTATTTGAAAGGAGTTTTGGAAAGCGGCAATACTGATAAAATCAAAGCTTTATTAGATTCGAGAACTCCTGTTTATTTGATAAATGCTTTAAATGTGAGGGATGCGCATTTAAGGACTGATTTATTAGAGGTTTTCTATCTATTATCGAAAGTGTTCGCTTCAAAAGATCAGAAAAATGAGAAAAACAAGCCAGAAATCGAGGAAGTTAATAGGACTTTCGGGATAATCACTCATTTCCTTCAAAATGCTGAGGATAGACTTGATAGAACGAGGTTTTTAGATTGTGCGAATGATTATTTCTCTTTAAATCGTCGAGTTATTCAGGATTATTGCTTGAAATTGGCTGAGATCTTTGAAACTCCAGCGATAATTTCTCCTCTTTTCTCAGGACTTAAAAACCCATCTGAACTTCAAATCAATAAGATCCTGATTCTCAAGATTTTCTTTAATTTGATTCAAGGTCCATATGCGGTTATTCGTAATTTAACTAATGGATCTTTAGATGTTTTCCCTTCAGTTTTCAAGCTTCTGGTTAATAAGAAGTCTTTGAAAAAAAAGGATTCCAATGCTTTGATCCCAGAAGTTTTAAAGATCTATTTTCAAATTGCTGAAACCTGTCGACCAGAAGTCTTGAAGATATTAGACGATTTGCCTGGAATCAGGGCTTTATTAAGAGAACAGGATTTGGAGATTCCAATTCAATTATCAGTTCTTTTATTGCATAATTTGGCTCAGGATTTGAAGGACTTTTATCATTGCCGGAAAAACGAGATTTCCAATGAAATCAAAGGAGAAATTATTCGAAGAAATCGCAATATTCAAGGCAAGGATCAATTCATGTTTTTAGAAGCTTTGGCTCGGAAAATATGGAAT
>Ga0302140_10004492_pt1 | contig 17762 bp, 11 predicted proteins | sample I_Bog_E1_1_FD_202095 | JGI IMG/M metagenome (GOLD analysis project Ga0302140, IMG submission 202095) | Peat permafrost microbial communities from Stordalen Mire near Abisko, Sweden - I_Bog_E1_1 | ecosystem: Environmental > Terrestrial > Soil > Wetlands > Peat | place: Sweden: Abisko, Stordalen... | reverse complement strand
AGGCGCGGCCGACCGGATGTTTCAAAAACGCCGTGCCGCCGGCATGGCCCGGGGTATGCCAGGAATATTCGTAGGTACCGGCGAATTTTGCCAGTGCCTTGAACATCGGCGGCAGCAGGCCGGCCCGGTAGCGTGCGATCGCGGCCGCCACGCGACCGCCGATGAAATCCGGCATGTCCTCGAACAGCCAGACATAGTCATTCACTTCGGCCAGAACTTCCGAGGGAATCTCTGAGAGGGAGCCGGCGGAGGCGAGCAGGAAGATCGGCAGGCCGGCCGGCGCCAGCGCGCGCGCCGCGGCGATGACGCTGCGGGCGGCCCCGTGATCCGGCTCGCCGGGCAATTCCCAATCCAGCAAAATGGCCTGCAGCAGCGCCTGCATGGCGATCTGCGCCCGCGCTTCGGCGATGGTGCGCGCCTGAATGACGTCGATATCCCGGTCGTGCAGATCGGCCGCCAGGGCCTCCGTCGCGCGACCGGCCGCGCTATCGATTGCGCCGCCATGCACGATCAGCACATGCCGGCCGAACAGGACGCCCGGCACTTTCACCATTTCACGCGCTCCCGCCATGAATTGCGACGGCAAACTCCCGATCGCAAACGATGGTGCCGCAAACCGGACGCGGCGGGCAGAATCGGAATCTACCTAGCCCCATATAATTGCGCGGCTTCGGATCAGACGTGCCTTATATCGGGAGAAATGCTGGTCCCAGCATGGCCAATGATAATCTCATGCAGGGCAGGCATGGCGCCGATGGCGCAGCTTTTGCCGGTGGCGGCAACGAAGGCGCAAGCGGCGGCGGTCTTGGGCCCCATTGATCCGGCGGCGAACGCCGACCCTTGCGCACGCAAATCCGCCGGCGTGCTGTGCGTGATCAGCTTCGCGTCCGGTGTGCCGTAACCGACGTAAACGCCATCGACGTCTGTCAGCATGACGAAGATATCCGCGCCAAGCTGTCCGGCCAGCAGGGCGCTGGTGGCGTCCTTGTCGATGACCGCTTCGATACCCGTCAGTTTTCCGTCGGTCTGGCGGATGACAGGAATGCCGCCGCCCCCGCCGCAGATCACCGTCATTCCAGCCTGCGCCAGCGCTTTTATCGCGTCGATTTCCAGGACGGCGATGGGCGCCGGGGAAGCGACCGCGCGCCGCCAGGATCTGCCGTCCGGCATGACGACCCAGTGGTTGAGCGAAGCCAGACGCCGAGCCGTCGCTTCGTCATAAACCGGGCCGATCGGCTTGCTCGGATGCTGGAAGGCTGGATCGGCGGCGTCCACCAGGGTCTGGGTGAGCAGCGAGACGATGCGGGTCTCCCGCGGCAAGGCGTTGCGCAAGGCCAGTTCAATGCTGTAGCCAATCCATCCTTCGCTCTCGGCCCCCAGCACGTCCAGCGGCATGGCGGAAGCCGGCGGACCGGATTCCGATTGCAGACCCAGCAGCCCGACCTGCGGGCCGTTGCCGTGGGTAATGATGAGCTGATGCCCGGCCAGAATCTCGCGCGCCAGCACGGCGGCGGCGCGCGCGACATTTTCCTGCTGCGCCGCGGCCGAGAGGTTTTCGCCCCGCTTCAAAAGGGCGTTGCCACCGAGGGCGATAAGGATGCGCATGTTGTGAACCCAGTATGAAAGCAAGCGGTCGCTTTTTTGAAAAAAAGCTCCGCAAAAAACTTTTGATTCTTAGAAGTCTTTTGCGGAGCTTTTCTTCAGAAAAGCGACCGCTTGCTTGCTATCGCAGCGTAGCGATCAGAATGGCTTTGATCGAATGCATCCGGTTCTCCGCCTGATCGAACACGATGGAGGCGGATGATTCGAATACGTCATCCGTAACTTCCATCGCCGTGATGCCGAAGCGCTTCGCGATGTCTTTGCCCATCACCGTCTCTGCGTTATGAAAAGACGGCAGGCAGTGCATGAATTTCACGGCGGGATTTGCGGCCGCTTCCATCAGCGCCTTGTTGACCTGATAGGGCTTCAGAAGCTCGATACGCTCGCGCCAGCCGTCCGGGTCTTCGCCCATGGACAGCCAGACATCCGTGTAGATGAAGTCCGCCCCCTGCACGGCCCTCACGGCGTTCGATTCAAAGCCGATGACCCCACCCGTGGATTTCGCGATCTGCGCGACATGCGCACAAAAATCCGCATCCGGCCGGCGCGAGGGCGGCGCGCCGATCGTCAGATGCATGCCCATTTTGGCGGCGCCGACGGCGAGCGACCGGGCCATGTTGTTATGGCCATCGCCCATGAAGGCAAATTTGATGTCCGATAGGTTTTTGTGAGTATATTCAAGCATGGTCATGAAATCGGCGAGAATCTGCGTGGGATGCGAATCCTCCGTGAGCCCGTTGTAGACCGGCACGCCGGCGTAGCGGCCGAGCGTCTCGACATCGGCCTGCGCGAAACCGCGGAACTCGATGGCGTCGAACATGCGGCCGAGCACGCGCGCGGTGTCCTTCACCGTCTCCGACTGGCCGATATGGCTGCCGCTGGGCCCCATGTAGGTGACGTGCGCGCCCTGGTCATGCGCGGCGACCTCGAAACCGCTGCGGGTGCGGGTGGAATCCTTCTCGAAGATCAGCGCGATGTTCTTGCCGGTGAGCTGCTGCTGTTCGAAGCCGCCCTGCTTGGCGGCCTTCAGCCCCTTCGCCAGCGCCAGCAGATGCTGCAGCTCCGCCGGAGAAAAATCATCCAGCGCCAGAACGCTGCGGCCGTGCAGATTTTCCGGCATGGTCAGATCGGATCGCGGCTGATGGGGCAGCTCATGCAATGGCTGCCGCCGCGCCCGCGGCCGAGTTCGGCGCCCTGCATCGTGATAACCTCGATCCCCGCCTTCCGCAGCAGCGTGTTGGTATAGACGTTGCGGTCGTAACCCATCACCACGCCGGGGGCGAGCGCCAGCACGTTGTTGCCGTCATCCCATTGCTCGCGCTCCGCCTCGAAACTATCGCCGCCGGTCGGCACGGCGCGGAGTTTTTTCACGCCGATCGCCTCGCCGACGACCTCGATGAACGGGCGCGTCTCCGCAACCACACGCAACCCGCCATGCTCCGCGGGATAGAGCGAAAACGGCCGCATATGGTCCATCACATCGGGATAGATCGTCACCAGGTCGCGGTCGCAGAAGGAGAAGACGGTATCCAGATGCATGCTGCCGCGCTCGGGCGGCATCTGGCCGGCGATCACGCGTTTTGCCGCACCTTGCTTGAACAACCTTGTCGCATATTCCGTCACCGTCTGCGGGGTGGAGCGCTCGCCCATGCCGATCAGCACCACGCCTTCGGTCAGCATCATCACATCGCCGCCTTCCAGGCTCATATCGCCGGGCTCTTCGTCGGTGGCGTCGAAATAGCGGGTAAACTCCGCATCCTTGAAACGCGGATGAAAGCGGTACATGGCGGAGAGGTTGATGGCCTCCGGCCGCCGCGCGGGCCAGAACATGCGGTTGATGAACACGCCCTTACCCACCCAGCAGGAACTGTCCCGCGTAAACAGCTGGTTGGGCAGCGGCGGGAGCAAAAACTCGTGCGGCGCGCGGGTGAGGTTGAACAGCCCCGCGGGCGTAAAGGGCAATTCCGAGCGCGCGATGCCGCCGATAAGATACGTCGCCAGTTGCGCCGCCGGCATCTCGTCGAGCCAGGCCCTGATCTCCGCCGCGGCACCGTGGCCGAGGTGCAATATATCGGCGCGGCGGTCGAGCAGCCATTTGCGCGCGGCCCCGATGTTCATGGTGTCGGCGAGCATGGCGCCAAATTCATGGACGATGATTTTGCGGTCACGCATGGCATCGACGAAGGCGTCGTGTTCTTGCCGCGCCTCCTTCACCCAGATCACGTCATCGAACAGCAGATCATGGCAATTCCCGGGTGTCAGCCTTGTCAGGCTGAGGTCCGGCCGGTGGACCAGAACTTCGCGCAACGCGCCGATTTCGGAATAGACGCCAAGCTTGCTATTCATGTAAGATTTTCCTGTACGACATAGGTATGAAAGCTGATTGTCCCATCCGGCGCGGCTTCGCGGAAAATCCCCTGGATTTCGCTGTCGAATCCGGGAAATTGATTGGCCGCTTCCTCGAACATGGTCAGATAGTCGAGCATCGGCTTGGCGCGCTCGTCGTAGCGCTCGCCGGGGACGATGACGCCGATGCCGGGTGGATAGACCAGTGCCAGAGTCGCGGCGATGCGGTTGCCGATTTCGTGGATTGAGAGGTAATCGACCTCGTTGCGGATGAAGCGCTGGGTTGCTTCCTGCGGCGATAGTGCGATCGATGGAAAATGCTCCGGCCGGAACTGTAGCCGCTGCAGCCGGCTGACATCATGTTGGCGATAGAAATCGTGCATGTCCTGGCACAAATCATATAGGCCGATATCCGCGTAGCGTCCGCCGTGCTGGGCGGTGAAGCGCGGGATGACTTTGTGGAGTTTTTCATCGGCATCGTGCAGCCGCTTGAAGGCGATCAGCGCGCTGATGAGCGTGCCGGCCTTGCTCGACTCCATACCCGGCGTCAGCAGAAACAGGATGCTGTTGAGATCGTTTTTCTCCGGCACGATCTGGTTCTCGCGCAGATATTCCGCCAACACGGCGGCTGGAATGCCGTGCTCTTCATACGCGCCCGTCATGCGGCTGATGCCAGGTGTGAGCAAGGTGAGTTTGTTGGGGTCGGTCATCGCATAGCCGGCCGGAAGGTCGCCGAAGCCGTGCCAGCGCGCGCCGGGTGTGAGTTCCCAGTATCGCGCATGCGCGACCAGTTCATCGGTCGACAGCGCCTCCCAGGCCGTTGAGACGGGCGTGCCGGCGGCATCCGGCGCGTCGACAACATCCGGCACGAACGGGTCGAAGAACCAGTCCTGCCCTGGTGCCCCGGCAGCGACTTTAAAGTCCCGTGCGAGCATCCGCAGTTTCTTGCGCAGTTCCACGCCGAGCCTGATCGTGTCATCCCATAGGGTCTCGCCGGCCTTGCCCTTCATCATCTGCGCGCCGACATCGAGCGAGGCGAAAAGCGGATAGAATGGCGATGTCGAGGCGTGCAGCATGAAGGTTTCATTGAAACGCTTATGCGAGACGTGGCGCTGCTGGCTGGTGGTGTGGGAATCCTTCACATGAATCTGGCTGGCCTGCGAAAAGCCCGCGAGCTGCTTATGGGTGGACTGCGTGGCGATAATGCCGGCGTCATCGGGCCCCAGTTCCCCGATTCCCATGGCAAAATGCCCGGCGAACAGCGGATGGAATTTCATGAAGCCGGCCCAGGCTTCGTCGAACAAGATATAGTCGCAGAGCGGGCTCAGACGGTCATAGATCATCCGCGCATTGTAGATTGTGCCGTCGTAGGAGCATTGCTGGACAACAGCGATTCGGAACGGTTTTTTGCGCTTGTCCGACGCGTGCCCGGCAACCAGGGGATTTTGCCTGATCTTGCGGCGCAAGGCGGTTTCTTCGAGTGCTGAATAGTCGATGGGTCCGATCAGGCCCTGCGGGTTGCGTGCGGTCTCGAGGTAAACCGGAATGCCGCCGGCAAGCACCAGCGCGCCGTGATGGATGGATTTGTGATTATTTCTATCGAACAAAACCAGGTCACCCTGTGCGACGATGGCGCCGAGCGCGATTTTGTTGGAGGTCGAGGTGCCGTTGAGAACGAAATAGGTTCGCTCCGCGCCAAAAATCTCCGCGGCTTCCATCTCGGCGCGCAACGCCGGCCCCTCATGCGTAAGAAGATCGCCCATCTCGACGACAGAGTTATCGATGTCATTGCGAAAAATCGCCTCGCCGAGATGCTCGACGAACAGCCGTCCGACCGGGCTCTTCCAGTAGAAAACGCCGCCGTTATGGCCGGGGCAGGTCCAGAGCTGGCTGCCGGCATCGGCATAATCCATCATCGCGCCGAAGAACGGGGTTTTCAGCGTATCGGCGTAGGTGGCGATATGGCTCGCCAGGTTTTTCGCGATGAAATCCGGCATGTCCTCGAACAGGAAGATTGTGCCGGTGATATTCTCCAGCAGCAGCGATGGAATTTCCGAAAACAGGTGCTGATGGACGAGGATGAAGATGGGTGCGTCAACCCCCCGCGCCCGCAGCCTAAAAATCAGCGTCGTGATATCGCGCTGCCAGCCGGGGTCGCCCCAGTCAAACAGCAGGCAACCGAGGGCGGCATCCGACTGGATGGCGATCTGTCCATCGGCTGGCGAACGCGCATGCACCAGGCTGAAACCAAGCCGCCCGAGGTCTCGAGAAATTTCTTGTAAATGGACCGCTTCAGGCGAATCCCCGTTCAGCATCGCGCTGCAGATGAGAATCCTAAACCGGCTTGCAAACGACATTGGCGTTACTGACAGCTAGTTGGCGGCGAGGATAGATTGCAGTACGATGACGGTTGCGATGCCGGCACCGGTGAACATGAGGACGGCCGAACCGTCCTGTGGCAAGAGCGTCTTCCGACACCGGACGCGCCGTGCCATGACGAAGGCCGAAATATCTGGAAGGAGGGCGTTCGGCGCCGGCGGAATACTGCTAAGCTTCATGACATGCCGCGCGAAGAATCTATTGAGCTTCATTGTTCCATCCCCTTAGAACCTGCCGCCGCAGGCAAAGGCTGCCGCGCTGGAGGCTTGTATTGCTATTGATTATCGCCGCATCGGGGTGCGTCTCACAGAATCGGAATCTACTTAGATGTGGCTAGGCCAGCCGTAATGTTTTTGCTGGGCCTGTTTTCACACTCAGAGGCCGCCGCGTCGCCCACCTTATGTCGGTCTCGCCTTGAGAGAGCGCCGCCGAGATAGGTAGATTCCGAGGCTTCCGCTCCAAACGGCATGCGCTAGAGCTTGATTGTCGCAGGGCTCGATTTCCGAGCGAATGGCGAAGCTTGGGGTAGCTTCTCTTCGCTTCCCAATATCGGCACATGACGGAGCTAAGCAGAAAATGGACACGATTCCGCGCGGCACCGTTATTCCCCGGCATTCGGCGAATGAGCCACGAAGGCCGCCACCCGGCCATCTCGTCTTGCATTACATGTTTCAGCTGCTTATCCCGGCCGTCATATTGCTCTTTATCGTAATCAGTTTTGTCAGCGGCTATCTGCAGAAATTCCTTTGGATGCAGCAATTGCATTACGCGGGAATATTTTGGACGATGTTTGACGTGCAATGGACGATGTTCGCTGTTTCGTTCGTCGTCGTATTTCTCTTCATGTGGATCAATCTTCGTGAGGCGCTCGCGCGCAGCGGTGCCGTTTCAACGCAGGGCATGCGCCAGCCGGTCATTTTGCGCGGCCGGTTTGACGCTGATCAGCTGGAATTCGATCTCTCGCCCAGCTTAATGCGGTCGGGGATTGTCATCGTAAGCCTTCTGATAGCCTGGTTCGCGGCGCAGGTTTTCTTTTCGCAGTGGGATAGTTTTCTGCGGTTCCGTTACGGCGGCTCGTTCGGTCTGGCTGATCCGCTGTTTGGGATTGATGTCGGCTTCTACGTGTTCCGCTTGCCATTTTACCAGATGCTGCAAACCAGCGCGACGTTACTAACGATCGTGGCGCTGATTTGGACAGCCGGCATTTATGTTTTGCAGGCCGGTTTGCGCAAGACCGTTGCGGCACGGCACCACGTTGTGTCTCACATATCGATCCTGTTGTTCGTTCTCGTAGCGTGCTGGGGCTGCGGCTTCTGGCTGGATCATTATGAGCTGGTCTATTCCACCATGGGTGTCGTCTACGGCGCCGGATTCACCGCCGACCACGTGACGAGACTAACGCTTTGGATCATGGTCGCCCTTTCGCTGGTGGCGTGCGCCGGCCTGGCGTTCAATGTGTGGCGGGAACACCTGCGGCTGCTTGCCGGCGGTGCAGTTGTCTATGTCGCCGCGTACATCGTCGGCGTTGTCCTGGTTCCGGGGCTGTTTCAGCAGTTCATTGTGGTGCCTAGTGAGCTAGCCCTAGAAACGCCATATCTGAAGCACTACATCGCCTTCACGCGGCAGGCCTACGACCTGGATTCCATCCAGGAAACCTCGTACCCGGCGCTCTCAGACCTCACGCCCGCGGTGCTGGCGCGCAATCAGGACACGATTGAGAATATCCGGCTATGGGACGTTCGCCCGCTGCTGCAGATGTACCAGCAGACCCAGGCAATCCGCCTGTACTATCAGTTTTATAACGTAACGGTTGATCGCTATCACTTGGCTGATGGCTATCACCAGGTGATGCTGGCCCCGCGCGAGCTCTCGCCGGAGCTGCCCGTTGCCGCGCAAACATGGGTCAACGAAGATCTCGAATTCACCCATGGCTATGGCCTCGTTATGAATTACGTCTCCAAGACGGTCGGCGGCGGGTTTCCGCAGTATCTGATCGAGAATGTACCGCCGGAGACAACGGACGGCCTGACAATCACACAGCCGGCGGTTTACTACGGTCAATCGCAGCCTGGATACAAGATCGTCGGCACGGGCAACAAGGAATTCGATTACCCCCAGGGCAATGATAACGTCTACAACAGCTATGCGGGCAGCGGCGGCATTCCGGTCAATAGTTTCGGCCGCCGGCTGCTGTTTGCCTGGACCCAGCAGGACATCAACATCCTGCTGACTACCTATCTCAATCCGCAGAGCCGGATACAGATATGGCGGGACGTGCAGCAGCGTGTCGCGGCGGTCGCCCCCTTCCTTAGCCTCGACAGCGACCCTTACGCGGTGCTGAGTGGCGGCAAATTATACTGGATACAGGACGCGTATACCATATCACCGCAGTTTCCCTATGCCGATCAGCATCAGGCAAGCGACGGAACCAGCCTGAACTACATTCGAAATTCGGTAAAAGTGGTCGTCAACATGTATGACGGTTCGGTGCAATTTTATATGATGGACCCGAAGGACCCCATTCTCGCTGCCTATGCCCGCGCCTTTCCGGGCGTATTCCAAAACCTCGATGCGTTATCACCGGACCTCAAATCCCATCTGCGCTACCCGGAAGATTTGTTTTCGATCCAGTCCGATGAGTACAAGACATTTCATATGACCGATCCGCAGGTTTTTTATAATCGCGAGGATCTGTGGGTATCACCGATTGAAACCTATGACGGCGTGCAGGAACCAATGCAGCCGTATTACATCCTGATGAAGCTGCCAGGCAGTGCCACGCTCGAGTATTTGCTGATGACCCCGTTCACGCCGCAGAACCGCAGCAACATGATCTCTTGGATGGCGGCACGTTGCGACTTTCCGAATTACGGCAAGAAGCTGTTTTATGAACTGCCGAAGGACAAGCTGACCTATGGCCCAAGCCAGATCGAGGCAATGATTGACCAGAACCCGACGATTTCGCAGCAGCTCACGCTGTGGGACCAGATGGGTTCGCACGTGCTGCGCGGCAAACTCATCGTAACGCCGATCGAGAACTCGTTTCTGTATATTGTTCCCATCTATCTGCAGGCCGCGGGGGAGAATTTTCCGCAGCTGAAGCGGGTTATCGCCGTAACGGGCGACAAGGTCGTGATGGAACCAACACTCGATGAGGCGATGGCGGATCTTTTCGTCAAGCAGCAGCCGCTGGCGGTGTTCGGCAGCGGCGCGCCGGCTCCGGGTGATCCGGCACAATAACGAAACCTTGTCGTATATAGATGCCGTTTCGAAAAGACCCAATAACATTCGTTCAACTATCGTTTGCGGATACTTTGAACCAGAGGGGCAAAAGAGGTTCTTTTCATCGGCTGAGAGCTTGGGACGCTTCCAGCTCATCGTGATTCCGGCCGGTCAGATCCGCCATCTCTTGAATTTTAACAGCCCGTTTGGTCCAACCACCAGCGCACGATCTTCCAGACAGCATTCAAAACTGGCAAAGCAAGCTTTGATCAAAGGTGCCGCGACGAGCGTTGCCCTCGCCGGCGTCAGGCCAAATTTCTTAAATCGATCCGTATCCGCTCCAGCCCAGCGTCATGATGTTCATGGCGCCGCCACCGGCGGATGAGACAAGCACAACCGGCCCGGGCTCAAGATACCGGCGGATTTGCGCGACCGGAAAATCCCGCTTTTTTATGCCGGCGGGATAGGCGTCTTCTGTTCAAATAGAAGGCGCTCGCTCCTCATACGGCTTCTGGTTTAACTGTCTTCGGGTCGTCGGCACCCCGGGAAATACTCTCCCAGGCGCCAAATTCCTTCTCTTTGTCTCGAAGATTTGCTATGGCGCCATCATAGGCGTCGTTGCCCAGGAGCAGATGCGTCGGCGGGGTCTTGCTTTCGACCGCCGTGATGATGGCTTCGATGGCAAGCGCCGGATTCCCGCGCTGCTTGCCTGAAATTTCCCGCAGATGGTGCCGCGCCTCGCCCGCCGTCGCGGCGTAGTCCGCGATCACCGTCTTGCTCTCATTCGCCGAACGCCCTGCCCAGTCGGTGCGAAATCCGCTCGGCTCAACCAGCATGACCTTGATTCCGAGCGGTGCCACTTCGAGCCGCAGCGCACCCGACAGACCTTCGACCGCGAATTTGGAGGCGTTATACCAGCCGACCGCGGGGAATGATCTTAATCCGGCAATCGACGAGACGTTGACGATAAATCCCCTGCCGGCTTTGCGCATTCCAGGAAGTGCGGCGTTGATGACATGGGCTAGACCGAACAAGTTGAGATCGAACATCTTGTGAATTTCGGTATCCTCGCCCTCTTCGACCGCTGCAAAATAGCCGATACCCGCATTGTTCACCAGCACGTCGATGCCGCCAAACTTCTGTTCGGCGGCATGCACCGCGGCGGAAATCTGGGCTGGATCGGTGACGTCCAGCCGCAGTATCAGGGCGCTGCCAAGACCCGCGAGGTCCTGGACGGATTCTGGCCGGCGAGCGGTGACGGCGACCGCGTAACCGCGCTTGAGCACCGCCTCTGCAAGTGTACGTCCAAAACCGGTTGAACAACCGGTGATGAACCAAACAGGTTTTCTCGTCTGGTCAGTTCCGTCATTATGCGTGGTCATGCTCTGTCTCCAAGGTGATTGATCTAACGTGACGGCGCTGACCGCTTCGCCAAAGGGACGGAATCTACTCAGGTGCCCATCCAGTGATTTTGCTACGGAGATGTCCGCTATCCGCGTTTTTCAACACAAACCGGACCATCCGGTTACGTAAAGAGTTGACGTATGTGTTTTTTAAAACGCTTCATTTTATGCCCGCCCGGACGCCGTGGCCGTAGATGCCGCTACCGCCGCCGCACTTCGCCGCGCGCCAGCCATCCCACGCTGGCCAGGCATTCCTTCCCCGAAGAACAGAAGAAACCTGCGGACAAAGTTTTTCAGACCAGTGCGGGCGGTCCCATCGAAGCCAAGCCCTAATTCGGACGGCAGTCTTTTTCAAAAAACATTCTCGACTCGTCCGCCGTTCGATTAACTGGCAAGCGGCTTGCGCCAGGCGTCTTCGACATGCCGGAACAGCATGGCGATTCAAGGCGCCGCGCGTTCATAGGTATTTTCCGTCCCTGTCATGTCTTTTCGCACAAGCGCAAATGCGGCTGGAAAACGTTGCTGAAGGATACCCTGGATTGAGAGAGTTAAAATGATCGCCGTTCTCCTCAGCTGTCTCGTGCCGGTCTGCTTCTGCGTCGCAATCGGCTGGCTGGCGGGCGGGTTCAAAATTCTCGACACCGAAAAGGTCCGCGTCTTATCGAGTTATGTCGTAGTTTTTGCTTTACCAGCTTTGCTCTTCGCCGGTGTCTTCAAATTCAGCGTCGGTCAGTTGTCGCAATGGCAGAATCTCGTGACGCTGATCGTCGCGCTGTTCGGCACCTGGGTCATGGCGTATTTTTTCGGCCGTGGGGCGCTACGCATCGCATCCGGTGAGGCCGCCATCTTGGCCCTGACCTCAAGCTTTCCCAACATGGCTTATATCGGCGTGGCGGTGCTCACGACGCTGTTCGCAGGCGCGGGCCTGCTGCCCGTCATCCTCGGCAATTTCGTCTCGAGTTTCGTGCTGGTGCCGATCACCGTGCTGGTGCTGCATGTCAGCCGCACCGCCGCCCCAGCGCCCTCATTACAAGCCAACAGTCTTTCAAAAGACCTGCTGCACACCATCATGCAACCGCTGGTCTGGGCTCCGTTCCTGGGCATCGTTCTGGTCTGCGCGCACGTGCCAATGCCGGCACTTGGCGAAAAATCCATCGGCATGATCGGCGGCACGGCCGGCGGTGTCGCGCTGTTCGCGGTCGGCGTCATGCTCTATGGCTTCTCATTCCGGATCGACCGCGAGGTCGCGACAGTGTTTGTCTTGAAAAACCTTGTGCAGCCAGCCATTGCCTTTGCGCTGATGCTTGCCTTCGGCCTGCATGGCGCGGAGGCTGAGGGCATTGTCATCGTGGTCGCCTGCCCCGCCGCGACAGCTTGTCCCATGCTGGCGTCTAGCTACCGCGTCGGCGAAAAATCCGCCGCTGCCGCCGTTGCGGTCAGCACCCTGACCAGCCTGCTCACCCTTTCGGGCTGGATCATCCTCGCCAAAACCGCCTTGGCCGGCTGAGATTTTTCGTCAAGGAGACGATCATGGATATATCCCCCCCATCCGCCACCAAATTTCGCGAAGAAACCGACTCAATGGGCCCTATCAAGGTCGAGTCCGGCAAACTCTGGGGCGCAGAAACGCAGCGCTCGCTGCAGTATTTCAGCATCGGCACGGACCTGATTCCGCGTGAACTCATCCCCGCCTTCGCGATCCTGAAAAAAGCCGCCGCCAACGCCAACCTCGCGGGTGGACGCCTCACCGCCGCGAAGCACCAGCTCATCGTGACCGTCTGTGACGAAATTCTCGCAGGCGGGCATGCCGACATGTTCCCGCTCCATGTCTGGATGACCGGCAGCGGCACGCAGTTCAATATGAACGTCAACGAGGTCATCTCCAACCGCGCCTGCCAGCTCGCCGGCACCGCGCTCGCCAGCAAAACGCCGATCCACCCGAACGACGACGCCAACATGTCGCAATCCTCCAATGACACCTTTCCCACCGCGATGTGCATCGCCGCGGTCACTGGCGTGCGCGAGCGCCTGGCGCCGTCGCTGGGCGCACTGCAGGCCGCGGTCGCGGCAAAGGCAGCGGAATGGAAGGACATCGTGAAAATCGGCCGCACGCATATGCAGGACGCCGTGCCCATCATGCTGGGCCAGGAATGGTCAGGCTACGTAGGCATGCTGGACGATGATTTGTCGCGGCTCGATGCGGCGCTTGCAGGCGTTTATCGCCTTGCATTGGGGGGCACGGCCGTCGGCACCGGCCTGGATGCAGCACCCGGATTCGGCGATGCCGCGGCGGCTGAGATCGCCAAACTAACCGGCCAAAAATTCGTCGGCGCAGCCAATAAATTCGCTGTCCAAGGCGCGCATGACGACATGGTGCAGCTCTCCGGCACATGCCGGACGATCGCCGTCTCGCTCTACAAAATAGCCAACGACATACGGCTGATGTCGTGCGGCCCGCGCGCCGGTTTCGCCGAACTCCTGATCCCCGCCAATGAGCCCGGCTCCTCCATCATGCCCGGAAAAGTCAATCCCACGCAGTGCGAAGCGCTCGCGATGATCGCCATCCAGGTGATGGCCAACGACGTCGCGGTCGGCTTCGGCGGCGCCAGCGGCTATCTGGAGATGAACGTCTATAAAACCGTGATTATCTATAACGTGATGCACTCACTGCGTCTGCTGACCGATGGCTGCGAGAATTTCCGCAAATTCCTGCTCGAAGGGACGCAGCCAAACCTGAAAAAAATCAGATCCTATGTCGAAAATTCGCTCATGCTGGTGACCGCGTTGACCCCCGTCATCGGCTACGACAAGGCGGCCAAACTCGCCGGTTTCGCGGCGGCGCACGACCTCACGCTGAAGGCGGCGGCCCTGCAGCTGAAAATGGTCAGCGAGGCGGAGTTCGACCGCATCGTCGATCCATCGAAGATGGTGCGCCCCTATGTCGCCACGACAAGCTGAAATCACCTCCACAAGGACATTAAAATGGACCAAAATATCCAACCAACCCGCCATTGGGATGAAACGTTTGACGTCGTGATCGTCGGCTCCGGCTTCGCCGGACTCGCCGCCGCGATCGAAGCCCATGACGCCGGCGCGACGGTCAAAATCATCGAAAAAATGGCGACGCCAGGCGGCAATTCCTGGATCAATGGCGGCCAGGTGGCGACCGCCGGCTCGGCGCTGCAAAAGGCTCAGGGCATCGTCGATTCACCCGATCTGATGTATCACGACATGCTGGCGGCCGGCCTGCAGCTCAATTACCCGGCTCTGGCGCGTGCTGTCGCCGAGCAATCCAACGCCGCGGTCGAGTGGACCATGCAACGCCTCGGCGCCGCGTATAAGGATCATATCAACACCATGGGCGGCCATTCCGTCCCACGCGTGCTGCAGACCGCCAACGGCCACGGCTCGGAAATCGTCGGCAAGCAGATCGAGGCGTTGAAAAAGGACGGCATCACCATCGGCCTGCAGCTTCAGCTCAAGCGTATTGTTCGGGCGCCCGACGGCCGTGTCTCCGGCATCGAAGTGCGCGAGGGCTACAAGTATGGCGAGCCGGAATCCGGCACGCTCAAAACCATCTGCGCCCTTAAAAGCGTCGTCTTGTCATCCGGCGGCTTCTCGGGCGACATTCGCTTCCGCACCACGCAGGACCCCGAGCTCACCAAAAAATTCAAAACCACCAACCACCAGGGCGCGAATGCGGAGGGCCTGATCGCGGCCCTGCGGATCGACGCGTCACCCATCCAGCTCGACCAGATCCAGCTGCTCCCGCTGACCAGCCCCGATGACGAAGGCTTTGGCGCCGCCAACGGTTTTATCGCCGGCGCCGGCATGCCGCTCGGCGTACTCGTCGATCCCGAAACCGGCAAACGCTTCATCAGCGAGCTCGCCAACCGCAAAACCCAGTCCGACGCCATCATCGCCACCGGGCACCCCGCCATTTCCATCACCGACGGCCCAACCGCCGCTTTCGCGCTATGGGGCCTCGCCCATGCGCTGAAAAGCGGTTCGGTCATGCAGTTCGCGACGTTGGACAAGCTCGCGGCGCATTTCAAAATCGATCCCGAAATCCTCAAATCCACCATCGACACCTTCAACGGCTACGTCTCCGCCAAAAAAGACGTTGAGTTTGGCAAGCCAATCCTGCAAGACGCCAAGCCGATCGCAACGCCGCCTTTCCACGCCGCCCGCGTCTGGCCGAAAGTGCACTACGTCATGGGCGGCATTGAGATCAACGAGCGCGCCGAAGTTATCGATCTCGACGGCGATATCATTCCCGGCCTGCACGCGGCCGGCGAGATCACCGGCGGCGTGCACGGGGCCTGCCGGCTGGGCGGCTCCTCGATCATCGACTGCCTGGTTTTTGGCCGCATCGCCGGCAAGTCCGCCGCCAACGCCGCCGCCGCCGCGCCATCAACATCTTCATGGAGGAATCAACATGAGAAACTACGACCGGATTAACGCGCCGCCGCCGCATCGCATCGCCGAAAAACGCGCCCATATCATCGGTGGCGGCCTGGCCGGGCTCTCGGCGGCCGCCTTCCTGGCAACGGATGCCAGCATGCCCGCCAGCCACATCACAATCTATGAAACCTTGGCCCTTATGGGCGGGTCCATGGATGCCGGCGGCAGCGCGAAAACCGGCTACACCAGCCGCGGCGAGCGTGAACTCGAAGCCCGCATGGAATGCCTGTGGTATCTCTGCGCCAAAGTGCCGTCGGTGCAGACGCCGGGCCGCACCATCCTTGACGAGACATACGAGGCCAACCACACCCGAATCGATTCGCACTTCCGGCTGATGCAAAAACAGGGGCGGCGCTACGACCTAACCGGCCCGCTGATGTCGCCGCACGACGCCAAAAGAATGATGGAACTCCAGTTCACGCCCGAAACCGAACTCGAAATGAAGACCGTCGCCGAATGGTTCAGCCCGCAATTCACCAGCTCGGTGTTCTGGCTGTGCTGGAGCTCCATGCTCGCCTTTCGAGACTATCATTCGGTCATGGAAATGCGGCGCTACGTGCTCAGATTCATGTCGGCGGATTACTGCCTGACACGGCTCGGCAGCATTCTGCGCACGGAGTTCAACGAGTATGACTCCATCATCAAGCCGCTTCAAACCTGGCTTGATTCCCTCGGCGTAAAATTCCTTGCCGAAACCACCGTGACCGATATTGCGACGCAAGACGCGCATGATCAAACGATCGCCACGGCGCTGACGATCACCGACAAAGCCGGCACCCGGCAGGTCGCGCTGACGCAGGATGACCTGGTGTTCTTCACCAACGGCTCACTCACGCAGAACGCCGCGATGGGAGATACGCATTCCAAGGCAAGATTTGAAAGGCAGACGACCGATCGCGGGTGTTTCACCGTCTGGGAACTTCTCGCTTCGCGAGATCCCAAATTCGGCCGCCCCGGTGCCTTCATCGCCGATCTCGAGCAGTCCAACTTCATGAGCTTCTTCCCGACGATTACCGCGTATCCGGCATTCTATGAGTACATGGAGAGGAAGACCGGCAATAAAACGGGAACCGGCGGCGCGATCACGATCGTCGATTCAAGCTGGGGCATCAGCTTTGTGATGTATGACAAGTATTTTCCCGATCAGCCCGCCGACGTCAACGTGCTGTGGGGTTGCGCTCAGCGCAGCGGCGTGAACGGCGACTTCGTCAAAAAACCCATGCGCGACTGCACGGGCGCGGAGATTTTTGCGGAGTTGCTCTTCCACTGCGGATTGCGGGATGAAATCCCCGCCATTCTGTCTCACAGCACGGTTTCAACCTGCATGATGCCCTACATCACCAGCCAGTTCAGTCCACGCCATATCGCCGACCGCCCACAGGTCGTGCCCGCAGGCTGCGTCAACCTTGCCTTCATGGGCCAGTTCGTGGAACTGCCGGGCGACGCGGTCTTTACCGTTGAAACCTCCGTCCGCACCGCCATGATGGCGGTCTGGCGCCTGACGGGTCTGAACAAGCCGATGGTCCCGATCCACGAGCCCGCCTTCGACATCCGCGTGATCGTCTCATCACTGAAGACCACACTCGGCATCGCCGCGATCACCCCCGACAACTTCCAGGACATCGCGGCAGCCAGCCCGGCGTTACCAGCGATTCTCAGCTTCCTCAACGCGCTACCAGACCCGGCTGTGTGACTGAGCAACGGCAAGGAGACAACCATGCACGCGATGGTGCTGAACAAACTGGCCGCCCCGCTCGAATGGACCGAGCTTGCGGATAGAAAGCCGGGGCCAGGACAGGTCCGCGTGAACATCGCCGCCTGCGGCGTGTGCCGGACCGACCTGCATGTCGTGGACGGCGAACTGCCAAACCCGAAAATTCCAATCATTCCCGGTCACGAAATTGTCGGGCGAATCGACATGATCGGGCCGGCCGTTGAAGGGCTGACCATCGGGCAACGCGTCGGAATCCCGTGGCTCGGCCAGACGTGCGGAGTCTGCGCGTATTGCCGCATGGAGCGCGAAAACCTTTGTGACGACCCCATCTTCACCGGCTTCACGCGCGATGGCGGCTTCGCGAGCGCCACGATCGCGGATGCGCGCTTTACCTTTCCGCTTGGCGAAGCCGGAAGCGACGCCGCACTGGCACCCCTGCTTTGCGCCGGACTGATCGGCTGGCGCGCGCTCAGCCGCGCCGGGGAGGCCAGGCGGCTTGGCCTGTACGGCTTCGGCGCTGCCGCACACATCGTCGCCCAGGCCGCTGCGTGGCAAGGCCGAACCGTATTCGGCTTCACCCGTCCTGGCGATGCCGCCACCCAGAGCTTCGCCCGCTCGCTCGGCGTGGCCTG
>Ga0302140_10004486_pt1 | contig 17780 bp, 13 predicted proteins | sample I_Bog_E1_1_FD_202095 | JGI IMG/M metagenome (GOLD analysis project Ga0302140, IMG submission 202095) | Peat permafrost microbial communities from Stordalen Mire near Abisko, Sweden - I_Bog_E1_1 | ecosystem: Environmental > Terrestrial > Soil > Wetlands > Peat | place: Sweden: Abisko, Stordalen... | reverse complement strand
GCGCCTCGCCACGATAGATGCGTATTACGAAAAGGGCTATGACACGAGTGGCAGGCGACTCAGCACCATGAGTAGCCACTTGAACGGTGCGATTCTTTCGGAAGTACAGCGAGAATTTGAGAAGACACCCGAGTGGAAGCAGTATCAGGATGCTTTGCTTGAAGTGGCACAGGCACAATCTGCGACTGGCGCTCCCCAGAACTCTGGCGCAGCCGTCCCGATGGCTCGCTCAGGCCACAATCAGGGTAAAAAAAACAAAGATTCCCCGGAGCGTCCATCGGTTTCGCCCCCCCTGTCGCAGTATCGCTCGGGGGTAAAGCGCGGAATCCTAATGCAATTAACGCTGAATCCGCGAGCAACCGATCATGACATCTGCCGTGGTCTAGACGCTGACGGTGGGATAGAACTGCCCGCTACTTGGAAAACCAACCGTGAAGATCGGCTCTTTGCCAAAGCATACATGGACCCCCGCCGAAGGCGGAAAGTTGAGGTTACAATCAGCAAAGTCCGCACAGACTTGCGTAGGCGAGGCTTGCTAGATCGCCGATGACACGCCACGCTCCGAATCGCGCTGCACTCTCCAGTTACCCTCCACACTCTCCATTTACTCTCCACTAGCACAACGTTTACCTGATTCCGCGCCGCTATTGGTGCGCCTCCCGGCACACCCGTCTCACAAATACTTACTGACCCATCGTCGCTAGCGATTGTCCTTTTCCGACTTTATGCGAGAACAATCGCATGTCGGTCAAAGTGATTAGGGTTAGCGCGCCATATCCGCTTCTGGACTCGGGCGAGTACGTCGCGGTCTGTGTTGAGGCCACGTGCGCTTGGGCAAAGCAATGGAAAAAGCATATGGCGCGTCTAGTCCTCGAACCGCAGAACTATACCGGGCGACCATATCAGGGGAAGCTTTGCAAATTTTTGTCGTTGGGCCGGAATCAAGAACAGCCCTATGCGGGGCAGCACAGTGCGTTCCGCCAGTTATGGGTTGAACTGAACGGAGGGCAACCACCGGGGCCGGAGGTGACAATGCAAATCTTCGAGAATCGGCTTTACCAAATCACCGTGGAGACCGTAAAGCAAGATCGGAACGGAAAAGAGCGTGCCCCTGAACACTGGTACAGCGTGGTGCGGGACATTCATTTGGCGCGGGCCCTCCAACCCGCAAACACCGCGATTCTTAACTCATCAACACAGAGAACCCTGTCAACACATTCAACCGACCAACACAGCAACACTGGGAACACACCCCCGACAAAGCAGCATGGGCAAGATTCGTTTCTCCATTCTTCGAGGAATTTCAGAGGATGAAGGCCGTTGTCACGATATTGGCGAACTTGGGAAGTGAGCAGATCGACCATCAGCACACTCACCCCGGCGGTGGGGCTGGTGCGGCATCCGTCGCATCGGCCCTGCCGGACAAAGATGAGCAGAAGCAACTTTATTTCTGCCGTGGATGCGGAAGCGCTTTACCCGATGGCTTTCGCGGCCACTTTCACAAGGATTGCCTACGGGCCGACAAACAGCGCCGCGTTCGTAATCGTCGCCGCCAAGAGAGCGAGCGCTTTGCAGCGTGGGCGCAGCGGATTCAGTGTCCTCATTGCGGCAGGAGATATGAGAAAAGTCCACCCGATGACTCAAAGGATTGCCGTTGTGAAGCTTCACAAGGCCCCAAGGACGGAGGAAAACAAGATTGATCCCTCAACGGGACGGCACCGGCGCAGGAGTCCCTTCCAGCCCAAAAAAAAGAAAGGGGGCACGGGGTTCGGCTAATAGAGGGACTTTTCTGTCTCCGCTGCGATACGAACGTTTGGGCCGTTGGGTTCGGAAAGAAGTTGAAAGGAGAAGCGGTTAGCGTAACCGCGATACACCGCTACGCGATTGAAAACATGAGCCTTGAAACTCCAGATGTCCCATTGATGTCCCAGAGTCGCGGGAACGGTGCGGAATTGATCGATTCCTCAGAGCTAGCGGCGCGATGGCGAGTCCCGGAATCTTGGATTCGGAACCACACTCGCGCCCGAACCCCCAAGAGTGAGCGAATCCCCTGCGTCCGGCTTGGCCGCTATGTCCGGTTTGAATGGGGATCACCCCAGCTAATGGAATGGTTGGCGAAGAAGAGGCAGTAACATTTCATTTCCCTCTTGACCTGCTTACCGCTAAGTAGGATAATCCTTGCATGGGCCAAAAGAAGAACCCGAACGCACAGGCGCTAGGCAGTCTGGGCGGCAAGGCAAGGGCAAAGAACCTATCCCGTGCCGAAGTCTCCAAGATCGCCAGCAAGGGCGGGAAAGCAAGAGCTGCGAAGTTGTCCGACGCCGAACTGAGTCGGATTGCGAAGCTAGCCGTTGAAGCCCGCGAACGCAAGAGAACAGGAGGAAAGTAGGATATGCGAAACCGGAAGCAGCAGGGACAGATCATTCGCATTGGAGATCGCTGGTACGTCCGCTATTGGGAACGCCGAAATATCGACGGAATCATTGAGCGGAAGCGAGTCACCCATACAGTCGGCCAAGTCACGACACGCGGGAAACGTCCACCCGCAGACATCAAGACCGAAGCCGAGCGACACATGGCAACCGTCAATAGCGGCACGGTGCCCGCCGAAAGAATCGTCACCGTTGGCGACTTTGTAGAACGGGTATATCTGCCGTGGACTGACGAACACAAAAGACCCTCGACCGCCAAGGGCTACCGAGACATCTGGGAAGATCACCTAAGACCGCTGTGCGCGTCAGTGTGGTTGAAGGATACGCGAACCTACCACGTTCAAAGTTGGCTGAATCGGATCGGAGCGGGCAAGCTTAGCCGCAACACTCTGAAACACGTTAAAAGCGTGGTGAGCGGAATCTTTACTCTGGCAAAACAGCAGGACTATTTCCACGGAGAAAATCCCGCCCGCGATTCAGCAATCAATCCAAAGGCTGCTGAACCGCAGGAGACGTATGCTTACACACTGGAAGAGATTCAAACCATCCTTTCCCTCCTGCCAGAGCCTTCAGCTACGGCCTTCGCTGTGGCCGCATTCATGGGGTTGCGGCATGGCGAAATTCAGGGCCTATTGTGGGAGAACTACAGGAACGGCGAATTGTATGTCTCTCGTTCAATCTGGAATGGCCGCGTCTCGGACCCCAAGACTCGCAAGGGCCGCGCCCCTGTCCCGGTCGTCCGACAACTGGCGGATCGGCTGGAAATTCATCGGCTGCGCTCGGGGAATCCGACTATTGGCCCGATCTTCGCCAACAGTTTGGGGAAAGCGCTGGCGCTTGGCAGTTTGGTCAATCGCGTCATTCTCCCCGCGCTGAATCGGTGCGACTGCGGAAAATCAGAATCAAACCACCAGAAGGCAGATCACCCTTACACTCGTGACGCCCGTATTCCAGAGTGGCACGGTTGGCACGCAGCGCGACGCGGACTGGGAAGCAACCTGTATCGCCTCGGAGTGCCGGACATGGTGATTCAGCGAATCCTGAGACACGCAAACGTGAGCACCACGGCAACGTACTACATCAAGACTGCTGCCGACGATGTTCGCAAAGCAATGACGAAGCTAGAGAACCACATCGCAGACGGTGGACAGATTCAATCGGACACCGCTGGGACACTACAAAGCAATTTGATCGTGGAGCCTTCCACGGTTCAATAGTCGCTAAGTGGTTGGGATTGTTAGAACTGGCGGAGAGGCAGGGATTCGAACCCTGGGTACAGGTGTTAGCCCGTACAACGGTTTAGCAAACCGCCGCATTCGGCCACTCTGCCACCTCTCCGGCGTGCCGCGCTAAGTTTACCACGTTTCCTCCGCCGCTCTCACCACCGCGAAACGTGCGCCAAGCACTTGTGGATTCCTGATCGGGCACTGGGCGCTCATCCTGCGCCTGAACTGGTTCCAAAACAAGATTGCAGTCGCGGACTCAAGCGATCACCGGGACATTCGCAACTCCAGCCGTGCCGAAGACGCGCCGGTAACGCGCGATTTCGTCGGGCGGCCCCAGCGCCTTTGCATAATTATCCGAGAGTTTAACCGCCGGGCGGCCCTCCACCGTCGAGACTTTACAGATCAGACTGATAGGATCGAAGCCGTCGTCGCCGCACGGATCGCAGCCCCGGAAGTCGTTGGTCAGCAGCGTCCCCCAGCCCGCGCTGAATCGTATCCTGCGGCCGGGCGTCCACGTTTTTCGATCCATGAAGTCCGAGGAGCTGCGGAAATCCTGCGGCGTGATTCCGGGTTGCAGCGCTCCCCCAAAATAAGCATGCAATCCCAGGATGTCTTCCACATCGAGCGCGTCGGACGCGATGATGAGCTTATCGCGCGCCGCCCGCCCGCGCCGCTTCAGCCATTCGATATATTCATCGCCGGCTATATAAGGATTCTTGCTGTCAATGCGCTGCCCCGTCCAATCGGCTGCCCATTCCGGCGCGCCCTCCAGAAATTGTGTGGTCCCGAACGTATCCGGCAGCATGATCCGCAGCGCGTCCTCATAAGTCTGCCGCCACAAATCCAGCACTTGATACTGCGAATGTCTCAGGGCATCGTCATCGGGCGCCAGCGCAGCCAGCACCATCGGGATCTCATGCGCGTTGGTGCCGATCGCTTCCAGATCGTGCTTGTGAGCCAGGAACGCGTTCGACGTTCCAATAAAACCGCCGCCCAGGTTGGCCGCCATGGCCTTCACGACATATTCCTGCCACAAAAAACTGTGCCGCCGCCGGGTTCCGAAATCCGCGACGCTCAGGCCCGGAACTCCACGCAGCCGTTCGATCTTGCTCCACAGTTTCGTCTTCGCCCGGGCATAAAGAATGTCGAGATGAAACTCGCTCAGCCGCTTCAGATTCGCCCGGGTTCTCAGTTCGTCGAGGATGGCGAGCGCGTAGAGTTCCCACATGGTCGTATCCGTCCACAACCCCTCGAACGAAAGTTGAAACTGACCGTCTTCCACGGAAAGCTTGTAGTCCGATAATCGGAAATCGAGCTCCAGCCACTCCAGAAAGTCAGGCTCGAAAATCCCCCGATGCCCGTAGAACGTGTTCCCCGCCAGCCAGACCAGCTCCGATTTTCGAAAGCGCAGTTTGCGCACATGCTCCATCTGCTGCGCGATCTCGTGCAGCGGAAACAGCTCTGCCAGCCGCACTCCCGACGTGCGATTGAACAAAGAAAAAGAAACGTGAGTCTTAGGGAAATGCTTCCAGATGAACTGCAGCATTAACAGCTTGTAGAAATCCGTGTCCAGCAGCGAGCGCGTCACCGGATCGAGTTCCCAGTTGTGGTTGTGCGCCCGCTCCGCAAAATTCACAATCATGGGGCGGTCTTCACGCGCATGGATTTCCCGTTCGCTCCAAATACCGCGACCGCTTCATACTAAAAATATACCTCACCGGAGCAGGCGAGGGCGGCTCATCATGTCGTCGAACCCATTACGATCGGGAAGAACTTGATGTCGACGGCGTATATTCAACTCGCGAATGGCGATTCATCTTCAACAACCAGAATTTCACTACCAGTCTCGACTCCGCACCGACCACTATTTACGTCGAATCGGCGGCTCTCGATCCGGTGTACTTAGGTCCGGTCGCGGTGCAATACCTACAACCCAGCATGACCAATGTGCAAGTCACCGACACCCTGACGGATCAACCCAACCAGGGAAGCGGCCCCAGCAAGGTCGGCTCGATAACCATCAACCCAGTCGTATTTAATGGTTCCGCCAGCACCCAGGAGATCACGTCTTTCCAGCAGATCGGAGTGGCCAGACTCTGCTGCAGCTTACCTCACCCGGCTTCAGCACATCGAGTTCGGAGGTAACGGCTACTGTGACGCAGTGACGGGCTTTCATGAGAACGAGTGGGTTAAGACTTCTGCGGAATTCACGGCAACCAAGCCGGCAGATCCCAGACGCTTGAGCACGCCTTTCATTCACCATTAGTAACTGGCATTCAAGCCAGCGGTGATTTCGCTACTCTGATACGGCCGCGGTTCGGCCGTGTTGGCCCACCTTAATATAGTCAGCTTTTGAGTCTACGTAACTCCGTCGCAAGCGCTGTTGTATACGCTGGCGGGCTTTGCCCATTGAAATTCGATGTTCTTATAGGGAGGTCTTCTCCGGGCCCCCAACAGATCCGCGCCACGAACACTTCCATAAAGTCATAAGACCACTCAAAAGACCAGCTTCAGCGCGAATTGAATCAGACGCGGATTGTTGACGATCTGCGTAATCTGACCGAAGCCAGGTGAATCTGTGAAAGTGCCGGGGAAGGCGAATTGTGGATGATTGAAGACGTTGAAAACTTCAGTACGGAAGACCAACTCGGTGGCTTCGTGAATCTTAAATGACTTAAAAAGCGACGCGTCAAAATTGACGAAGTCCGGACCATAAAGCGGAGTCCGATTGGCGTCGCCCAATACGCCGGGCGGAGGATCAACGAAGCAACTAGTGTTGAAGAACTCCTCGACCGTGGGATGACTCAGTTTTCCGTTACAAATCTGATTGGGGCGATTGCCGATGGCCGTGCCGGAGTTGTTTACACCGGTCGCGAGGCCAATCGGAAACCCTGACGCAATGTGAGTAATTACGTTTGCTTGCCACTTTCCAATAATGGCGTCCGTGATTCTGCTTGCACCGGACGCAAAGTGAGCGCCGCGGCCAAAGGGCAATCGATAGAGCATGCTGGCAGAAAAATTATGTTTTTGATCCGTAATGTTCAGGCCCTTATCCGTGAAGCCGTTCGGGTTTAGCGGATAGGCGTTGGGCGCAGGGTTCAGGGGATAGTAGGGCACACCCACAAGGGAACCCAGATCGTCGTTCAAACCATTATCGAAGCCTTTACTGTATGTGTATGCCACCAGAAAGTAGAGACCGTTCTGATACGCCTTCTCCGCTTTAAGCTGGAGCGAGTCATACCGCGAAAGTCCCCGGTCGATGAGGCCGATGATGTCGTAAAACTGAGGATAAGGCCTTAAGTTCGACGGATCGATTTGCAGATTAGGCGGTGCGGTATCCAGGTTCCAATTCTCGGTTTGCAGGTGACTTCCACGCGAACCGACATAGGCCACGGTCAAGACCGTTGAACCCGGAAGCTGACGCTGGAGATCGAGGTTGTACTGCTGAATCATCCCTGGCCGGAAGTTGGTATTTTGGCTATATACGTTGCCACTGATGTTATTGATCGTGGGCTTAACCGGAACTGGAAAGCCCTGCGACAGGGTGGTCACGGGCGTGATGTCGTCCGTCTGGAAAGAATAAGTGCTGTAAAAGGGTGGATTCAAATCCAGACCTTCTGCTCCCAGATTCCAACCCCCATCGTGAAGAATGGCATAACCCGCACGGATGGCATTCTTGGTGGAGAACGGGCTGTAACTGATCCCGATTCTAGGTTCGAAGCCCTTGTAGTAGGGCTGAATACCGACATCCTTATTTGAATTTACCCCCGCGACCAGGAGCTGGCCCGTGGCAAAGTCAAAGTTCGAGTAGCGGTTCTGTGCTTCCACCGTCGGCGTCGTGTAGTTCCATGCCAACCCGAGTTGTACGGTTAGATTCTGCTTTATCCTCCAGTTGTCCTGGAAATACGGCCTGAATTCTTTCCACCGGCGGCCAGAAACCGCGCCTGAGAATGCGTTGTCGTGTTCCCCTCCGGCTGGAATACCTAACAAAAAGCTGGCAATAGGATTGCCGGTAGACGAGTTCAGTGAGCCATTCGAGAAGCCGGCTGTAAAGAGATTGTCGAACGACAGTTCTCCCATCGGAAAAGCGTCGCCTAGCTCATTCAACTGGTAAAAGCGCATTCCCATACCGATTGAGAAGGAGTGAGCTCCATGCACCCATTCGAAGTCGTCCGAATAATGGAACACGTTGGTGCCATCCTGGATGGGGGAGAATCCTCGATCACCCAGGCCCCAATAGCCCTCGTTGAATTGAACATTGAGAAAGCCGCTGCTGAAGTATGTGCCAAGGTTGGCGTTAGGAATGCCCAGCTGATCGCTCCAATTCGTACCGTCTCCGAAGGAAATAATGTGATCGAATATCCGGTTATAGCCCGCGGTAAATTGATTGATCTTGTTGCCTGAGAAAATGTGGGTTTCGGACAAAGCCAGGTTGCGTCCGTTATCGGAAAGATTCTGATTGCTGGAGTAGCCGCCCGGCTGACTCCCAAAGTCCGGCAGTCCAGATGGAACGTACACCGAAGCCTGGTCTCGGCTGAAGCGGGCAAAAATTTTGTCCGAAGGCGAGAAAGTATGATCGATGCGGAAATCAAATTCGTTGTCGCTGTATTTCTGGCGAGGCACGTCGACGTAGTTCGCCGACAACAAACCCGAGACATTCGGAAGCGGCAGGTAGTTCAAAATCTTTACCGCGATCGGATTCAGGCGGTTCGCGGGAATGATGTTTCCCGGAAACTGGGTTCGCGTCTGCTGGCCCTGTGCATTCGTCGTGGTGGTCGACGGATCGTAAATTGGGACCTCTGGAGCCCCAGGAAAAGATTCGGTGAAATTTCCCGCACGTTCGTCTGCGGTCGGAACCTGGGCGAGGGAAGGTATACCCTGGATGTTTCTCGTTCCCTGGTAATCGAAAAAGAAGAAGGTCTTGTTCTTGACAATCGGGCCTCCCAGCGATCCGCCGAATTGATTCCTTATGTACTCCGGATTGATAGGAGAAAAATAGCTTGAGGCGTTCAGCGACGTGTTGCGAAGAAAATCAAACAGCGTGCCGTGAAACTGGTTGGTTCCCGATTTCGATATCAGGAGCACGGTGGGGCCGGCGCGCGTTCCGTACTCGACCGAGTAATTCGAAGTGAGAACGTTGAACTCTTGCAGAGCATCGATCGAGGGCACAACTGCAATTGCGCCGGAGGTCAGCTCTTCGTTGTCCACACCGTCAAAGAGCCAGTCGGTTCGATTCTCGCGCGAGCCTCCCACCGACAACGAGAAAGTCCCGCGGATCGAAGTCTCGCTGCTGCTCCCGCCTCCAAAGAAATCCCCGGGCTGGTCGCCCTGCGAAACACCCGGAGCCAGGGTCGCCAGCTCTACGAAATTGCGGCCATTCAACGGTAGATCGGCGACCTGTTCGGAATGGATAACCTGATTGAGAGTGGGATTCGTGGTTTCTACGGCGACCGAGTTCGCTTCTACGGTGACTTGCGAGCCCACGGTCGCAGGAGCCAGGGTGAAATCGATTTCAGGGCTGCCTTGGGCTTCGAGTCTGATTCCAGTTCTTTCCGCAGGCTGGAAGCTGGGCGCAGCCACTTTTACGCTGTAGTTTCCCAGCGGCAAAATGTTAGCCACGAAGCGGCCAGCCGAATCGGTGGTGAGCTCGCGTGAAGTGTTGGTTCCAGTTTCGGTGATGGTGACCGAAGCGCCTACGACGGACCCTCCGGAACTGTCCACCACGTTGCCAACGATTGACCCGGTTGATTGAGCATGAATCAAGCAGGGAACCAAGATTAAGCTGAACAGCAGTACCGCTAGCCCCAGATGTAAACGCCGCACAAGTCCCCCCCAGTTTGAAAGCATTCAAGCCAGTTTTCCTGGCTTTTCACGCTTGCGTCGATTTTTTGTCAACCAACACTTCGTTCTTCTGCTCAGAACTTTCTACTGATTTACTGAATGAAGTCGACCCGCTCTACTACCCATCCGCAAATCGATTCGATGCCATCACTTATTGCTTGCTCTCGCCTGGCGATGGATGCAACATTTGCGGGTCGTGTGCTTTAGGAGTCGGAGCCGACATGAGTTGGACAAACATCTTCTGAAACTTCGGCCAATCGACATCCATCTGCACATGTGCCTTTTGCAGGCTTATCGAAGGCTTGTCGTGTTCCGTCCAAACTAATGTGTCGCCGTAGCTGATTCCCTTATCCAGACTCACATCCACGAATACATAGCGCTCGCGCGTTATAAGGCTCGGGTCAAGCCACGCGGCCGCGGCTAGTTCGTCCCACAGATAATCGCCGGGCTTGCGCGTATAGCGCACGATGTATTGGGCCGCAGGCTCGTGGGATCTACCGATCTCCGCCAGCATTTCCGCGGTGAGATGCGTCTCGATCGAAACGTCCACGGTGGTCACGCTGATCTTGGCCCACCGTGCGTGCAGCATAATGCTTGAGGCTTCCGGATCGAACCACAGATTGAATTCATGCCGCGGGCTGTCGAGATACTCCGGATCATCCGTATGTGGATTAATGCTGCCGCCCATGATCACCAGCTCTTGCGCCAGCGAGGCGAACTCTGGATCGACGAGTATCGCAGTGGCAATATTTGTCATGGGACCGGCCGCATAAATCGTGACTTCGTGCGGGTATTTGTGAACCATTCGCACTAAGAAATGCGCGGCATCTTCGCTTGCGGCCTTGATCGTCGGATTTCCCTCTGCCAACTTCGGAACTTCCTCCGGATTGTGCGCGGACCGTGGCATCGTCCATGCGCCTTGATAGAGAACTTTTCCATACATCTGCTCCCAGGAACTTGTCCACTGCTTCGTGCGCACCATGGGAGCGTCGGCTCCGGCTACAACCGGTATGTCAGTGCGGCCCACTAGTTCCAGAAGTCGCAACGTGTGCGCGACCTCTTCGTTGCGCCATCCATCTCCGGTCACAACCGTTATTCCTAAAACGTTGACGTCGGGAGATTGGAGGATTATCAGCATCGAATTCATGTCGGTGCCGGCGGGGCCCATCGCATCCTGATCGATTACAACATAGCGGCTCTTCGGCGATTGCGCGAATGCTGCAGATAACGAAAAGATGGCGCATAGGAAAATCGCGCATTTCATTCGGAACGGTCTGGCATTCATAGTGTCCCCAATTTTTTTGTCTTTCAGCCGTTGACTCTCAGCCTGTCGTCAGGCGCGAAATGAGAAGCTCAAAGAATTTTTCGGAATCCACTTCAGTTGCTACCTTGGCATTCACCCGAAAGGAAAAATCGCCCGCGTTCTCCAAATCACCTGTGTTTTGCATGGGCGCGGAATGACGAACAGGTGCGTGCTTCCACCCCAAACTCTCGCCGGCGGTGATGCTTCCACTGGTTTCGATCTCGATTTGATAATCCTCGAAGCTGAGAATGTCAGGACGTATCAACGAGCTGACTGCCAGCGGATCGTGCAGATTCGGCCCCCTCTCCGAACCTGCACGGCGGTGCATACTCATCACAGCTTCGGCGATGCGCGCGGCCGCTTCGCTAACTCGCCCCTCGCCTGCTCGAAGTGCCGCAACATGCTTTTCTGTGAGCTGCACCTTTCTCGTAACATCAAGCCCTACCATACGGATGGGAATTCCGGACGTGAATACAACGCTTGCCGCCTCCGGGTCCACATAGAAATTAAACTCTGCCGCCGGCGTGACATTGCCGCCGGAAAGTGATCCTCCCATCAGGACGATGCTGTTAACCAGGGGGACGATTTCTGGATCTTGACGAAGAGCCAGCGCGATGTTTGTGAGCGGTCCAATCCCGATAATGCAAATTTGGTTTGCATTTTCGCGGACCATCCTGCAAATCAAGTCAGCCGCCGGCTCTTTGACCGGCTGAAGAGGCGCAGAAGGAAAATCGACACCAGCTAGACCATTGTTCCCATGGGCGTACGAAGCGGTTACCAACCTCCGAATGAGCGGAGAAGAAGCTCCGCTGGCTACTGGGATGTCGGCGCGATCAGCGATCTCGACCAGTCTGAGCGCGTTCGGGAGAGTTACGCTGAGAGGAACATTGCCGGCTACTGCGGTTACGGCCATGACTTTCAGTTCCTTCGACCGCATCGCCAATAGCAGAGCAAATGCATCATCGACACCAGGGTCGGTGTCGATGATGACCTTCTGCGCGCCATTGTTGGAGCCGGCTGACGGGGGAGGGACCGCTGTCGCTAACAAAGCCCTTGGAGGGAAAAGAATTGCACCAGCGAGCACAGCGCCGGACATTCGAATGAATTCTCGGCGACCGGATTGTGTTGGTCCATCCATCAGATTCTTCGAGGATTCTGACAGCGGCGCTCTCGCACGCCTCAATCTTTGAAACGTTTCATTTTAGGACGACAAACGACTTTATACTCGCCGACCAATTCCGTTGTCAAGAAAATCTATAAATGCTTCACTCAGCCCGGCAAGATGCAGAGCAGCTCAATTCATTTTCGGTTAAGTCTTGTGAGCTTAAGTCTTGTTCACTTAAGTCTTGGATGAGAGGTTCATAATCGCGCCTACACCTTGAACAGTCCACTCTGCCTCGAAGCGCGCACGGTCATAGAACGATTTCTGTGTTCCGACACTCGTGGTGGAGAGGGCCGCGTAAAGGTTTGCGCGGCGCACGGCTTCTTGTTCACTGGCCCCCTCCGCCAAAAATACGGCAAAGCTTCCGATAAATGCGTCGCCGGCTCCCGTGCTATCGATGCTTTTCACCGGAAACGGCGCTACATGTTCCATCGATGTCCCACCCGCAAGCAGAGATCCTTTCGCACCGAGTGTGATGATTGCTCGCCGAACCCCGCCTGCCAAAAGTTTGGCGGCACATTTTTTCGCGTCGTCAACACTCTGCACAGGCAAACCAGTGATGGCCTCGGCCTCAGACTCGTTAGGAACAAAATAATCAAGGTCGGCTAACGCATGGGTATCGATCAGCTGTGCAGGGGCAGGATTCAGGATGCAACGGATCCCGTGCTTGCGCGCGAACGCAACCGTGTAATAAACAGTCTCTAGTGGAATTTCAAACTGGAGCACGATGCAGTCGGCCGTTCTCAGCATTTCCGCCGCGGCATCGACGTCAGCGGGCTTCAACTCGTCATTTGCGCCCTTCACCACGAGGATACGATTTTGTCCGTTGGACTCGACAAATATTGGAGCAACTCCGCTGGAAACTCCCTCGACCTGCTTTACGTAAGTTGTGTCGATCCCAATCTTCTTGAAGTTCTCAATTGTAGCCGGGCCGAAAAGGTCGCTTCCAACGCGCGCGACCATGAACACGTCTGCTCCGCACAGATGCGCGGCGACGGCTTGGTTTGCGCCTTTTCCTCCGAATCCCAAGTCGAACTTCTGGCCGAAGCAGGTTTCTCCAGGCTTCGGAAACCTGTCCGTAAAAGTTGTCAGGTCGATGTTGGCACTGCCGACCACCGCAATTCGAGATCGCTTCGCCATAAAAATGTTCACGAACCTTTAGCCCGCCGAGTGTATTGGTAGCTTCCAGTTTGTGTCAATCGCACTCGAATTTTGCGCTTGCGCTTGTGATGCAAATAAAAGAAGAGTAGAGTTACGAACTTTCTACCGCGTACGGGTTAAAAGGAGAACCATGTTCACGCCATCGAGTTTAGGGATTGCGCTGTTGATGATGATCACGAGCGCTGTTTGTTGGGGTTCGTGGGCAAACACCTACAAGGGAGTCAAAGGTTATCGCTTCGAACTCTTTTACTGGGATTATGCAATCGGAATTTTCTTGATCTCACTGGTCTTGGCTTTCACGATGGGAAGCACCGGGCACGACTCCTCCAGCTTTCTAAACAATGTTCATGCCGCGGATACTTCGAACATTGCGAACGCTCTCATCGGGGGAGCCCTTTTCAATCTTGCCAATCTCTTGCTCGTGGCTGCCATTGATATGGCCGGACTTGCGGTTGCATTTCCAATCTCTATTGGGATAGCGCTTGTAGTTGGCACGGTATTGAGTTATGCGCTTCAACCCAGGGGTAATGCGTTGTTCCTGGCGCTCGGTGTTGCGTGCGCATTTGTCGCTGTGCTGCTGGATGGCAAGGCCTACGGAAGTCTTCGCTCAAGTGGTCGAACGGTTTCAAGAAAGAGCGTGATTACGTGCGTTGTATCCGGAGTGCTCATGGGATTGTGGGCACCTTTCATGACCCACGCAATGACGCGAGGCAATGCACTCGGACCTTACAGCGCAGCCGTGTTCCTTACGCTTGGGGCATTGCTTTCATGTTTTATCTGGAATATCTATTTCATGAAACATCCGCTAGTGGGTGAGCCAGTAAGTTTCAGTGGTCTATTTCGCGGTCCTGCCTTAGGACACTTACTAGGAATTTTGGGCGGGTGCATCTGGGGCATAGGGACGGTCTTCAATCTAGTAGCTGCAAACTATACCGGCGTCGCGATTTCATACGCCATTGGGCAGTCTGCCCCCATGGTTGCGGCCCTATGGGGGATTCTCGCATGGAAGGAATTCGAAAATTCCGGACCGCGCGCCAAAGTGTATCTTGCCTTGATGTTCGTGTTTTATGGTATTGCAATTTTTCTGGTCGCACGCGCCAACGGCTGAGCCGGCAGCTTTCTCTCCGGCCACTACTTTGTAGGCCTGGCCGTCGAGAGACGGATATTGAGAGATGTCTCGAGGACTACATGCCTTGCGGGACCAGTGTCGCCTGCGATCCGGTCCAGCAGGATACGTGCGGCAGTCGTGCCAAGTTGGTAGCCCGACTGGGAAACGGATGATAGAGCAGGGTTAGTAGTTTCACCTAAATCAAGATCGTCGAAACCCATAAGAGAGATGTCCTTTGGGCAACGAAGACCAGCTTCACGGATTGCGAGAAGTGACCCCAGCGCAATCATATCGTTACCGGCAAAAATTGCCGTAGGTCGGGGTATGAGCTTGAGCAGTGTAAGAGTCTTTGAGTGGCCGCCGCGTTTGTCAAAAGTCGTTTCCTGCACATACTCAGGCAGAAGAGTTAGCTTGGCCTCGCGCATGGCGCGCTTAAAGCCGTTTAGCCTATCTTTCGCATTGGTTAGATGTAAAGGACCCGTGATGGTCGCTAACTTCTTGTGCCCTAACTGAATTAGGCAACGGGTTGCATCGTAGGCTCCTTGCTCATTATCTGCTGTTACGCTATCACCTTTCCAGTTAGTAGGTAGTCGGTCGACGCATACCACGCCGGCTCCCGCTTCCCGGTACCTTTCTGCTTGTGCGGTAAGATCGCTAAAGTTGGAGGGGATTACGATGAGGCCGGCTGGCGAGTAAGTGCGCAACTCATTCAGATGCACTAACTCCTTGGAATGGTCATTGTCCGTATTGCACAGGATGAGACGATAGCCATTCGAAAATGCCATGTCCTCCGCGCCGCGAACCACAGCCGGGAAAAAAGGATTCGTGACGTCCGGGATGATCATTCCGATCATGTTGGTTTTGTCCCGCCGGAGGCCGCGCGCCAGCTGATTGGGCTGGTAGCGGGCCGCCTGGACGGCTTCCAGCACCCGCTTTCGTATAGGCTCTCTCACACCAGCGGAGTTGTTGAGCACGTGCGAGACGGTCCCGATGGACACTCGAGCCATTTTGGCAATCTCCTTCATGTTGGCCATGGCATCTTTCTCCGGGTCCGTCAAAATAGCCCGCACGTGGGACGGCTACCCAGACGGGCACGTTCAATATACTCGCAATGAAACGTTTCAGAGTAGAGGCGGTCCGCCTGGAGCAAAAGCGGATCACAATAAGACCTGAGATCATTGTCTCATTGCCAAGATCGCACTGGGAGATGCGGTTCTTATGTAGTGATTTAACAGTTGCCGCTGAGGATCTTCCGGAGCGCCTTCAGGTTCCTAACAGGTTGATTTGTAGTTTCTCGTACCCGTGTTCGCGCGCCCATAGGTCCAAAGGGATTGTCGCGAGTTCATCTACAACCGCAACGGCCAGTCCGGTTTTCGTCAAGTCGATGCTCTTAAGATAGGTATGACAGGTGTCACAGACGTCGACACGGACGTGCGCGATTTCGGGTGCTGAATAATATGCCATCTGCGGTTCCCGTTCTTCTCCGCAGGCCGGACAATAAATTCTTCGAAAAGCCCATTCGTGAGCGCAGAGCATGCAGATCAAAGACTTTTTCGCACCGTCGCCTTCGCTCCGCAATACGCCGACAGCAGGCTTGCCACCGCAGAGCGGGCAGGTCAATGGAGTTCCGTCGGCAAGCGCGATTTCGCGGTGATCCGCAAGATATTCAGCGTACGGTTGAAGGAATATCCACGCGAGTACTTGATCGGAAGATTGGGATTGCGCAGCGTCATCCACACCTCCGGCCAATCCTGGCTCGCCGTGCCAAAAGTCTTCGATCGCGTGCTGCCACGCTGCCGGCCCCTTCCGCGCCAGTCCGCCGGAGGCTTGAGCCAGCGGCGCTGGCGCAATCTGCTGGATCACCGACAGGAATTCAGGAAACTTCGGGAGGAGAAGAAAAAGATCCAACTCGTCGCGCAGACGACGATCAGAGGAAATCTTTGGCGTGTCCCCAAGAGCTTTCTGGAGCGCACAGTAAAGGCCCTTCTGGAACGTTACAACACACGCGTAATAACGCAGCCCTTGAGCCGAGAATGGGTAAGATGAGGCGAGTTCGTTGGCGCGTCGAATGCGGCGATCCCATTTCGCATAGTTCATTTGCTGGGATGGTTCATTGGTTCATTTTCGCGCAGCCGAGCCCCGGAGGATCTGCTCGTACCAGGTGTGATGATGCTTGTCGGCCCAGGCACGCGACACATCGCCGCGAATTACAGAGCCAAACGCACCGCGTTCCATCGCCGTGCCCATGTAGACGTGGATGATGAAGAGCGCGATGGTAGCGAGCGCGCATACAGGGTGTATAAAGACGGCGGCGAGGCGAAGGAAGCGCAGGTCCCACGGAATGTATTGCGGGAGCCACAAAATCAGCCCGGTAAGCAGAAGCACAATGGCGTTCCAGAAGAAGCCCCAGAACAGCAGCTTTTGGCCGGGATTGAAGCGGTCGGCGGAAGGAACTTGATCGTCTTCGTTGCGAATGTAATGTCCGATGGCGGCCCACCAAGCCTTGTCGGCGGGCGTTTCTTTCATCTGCCGATGCCACATGTCGTACATCAGCCAGACCCCGACAAAAAAGATAAGGCCGAACCAAGGATGTAATTCGCGCGAAGTGGTTGGCCCACCCAGAACGACGGCGATCCAAAAGAGCCAGGGGCTCCAGAAAGCGAGACCGGTCAGCAGGAGGTATACATAGGAGATGCCCGCCAACCAATGCACGAGGCGCTCGCGGAACGAATAGCGCAACACGCGTCCGTTCGAAAGAAGATAGGGTTCGCGGCTCATGGGGTTCCTCCGTGAGATTCCTGCTCGTCTTCCTTTACGACCTTAGGACCGAATCGAAGGTAGTGAATGAAAACACCGACCACCCCGAAGATCATCCCGAAGTTCCCAATCCATTTCAGCGGACCTTTCCACAGCCGAACCGACAGAGGAACGTGCGGATCCTTCGGCAGTCCGCCATAGAGTTCAGGATTCTTTGCATCGTGCAGGACATAGATGACGTGGGTTCCGCCCACGCCCGCGGGATCGTAAACTCCCGCATCTTGGAACCCGGAGTTTTCGCGGAGTTGCGTGGCTCGGGTCTCCGCCAATTCTTTCATCTCCGACTTTGTTCCAAAGTGAAGACAGCCCGTGGGGCAAGCCTTGATGCAGGCCGGTTCCAGCCCCACCGAGACGCGGTCATTACAAAGCGTGCACTTGAAAACTTTGCGCGATGGGGGATCGAATTTCGGAATGTTAAACGGACAGCCCGTCATGCAATAGCCACAACCGATGCAGTTTGCCTCCTGGAAATCCACGATGCCGTTGGCGTACTGAACGATGGCCGCGTCCGCTGGACAAGCGGCGAGGCAGCCCGGATCTGCACAGTGCATGCACTGGTCTTTGCGCATGAGCAGCATCATGGTGCCGTCGGCGCGTTCATGTTCGTTGAACTTGATCAGATTCCAGTAATTCCATGCGGTCTCCGGCATGGTCTGGTAAGTATTATCGAAGGTAGTTTCGCTGAAGGTGTAACCGTTCCATTCCAGACAGGCCACTTCACATGCCTTGC